>Ga0208463_1000458_pt1 | contig 9876 bp, 7 predicted proteins | sample LakMenEpi09Jul08_FD_150752 | JGI IMG/M metagenome (GOLD analysis project Ga0208463, IMG submission 150752) | Freshwater microbial communities from Lake Mendota, WI - 9JUL2008 deep hole epilimnion (SPAdes) | ecosystem: Environmental > Aquatic > Freshwater > Lake > Epilimnion/Euphotic zone ... | reverse complement strand
TCCTACATCGTCAACGCTGGTCATTTGATTGTCACCAAAAACGGACAAGTAGCTTGTCTTATGTTTGATGATCGGGATGTCTTTCGTGAGTACTTGTTCTCGAATACAAAGTTCGATCGAGGCTCAAGAACTCGCCATAATTACGGCGCAGTTGGTAGAGATGATGATGGTGTTGCGTTTCTTGATTTGAACCTTCAGATCCGCTTTGTCAGATAGAAATAAAATTTTGCTGTTCGTTGTTTCTGCTATGTGGGAATACAACCAGAATTGAGCTTTCAAAATTGAAGTCTCTGGGCTGTCTCTGATTCAGCAGCCGCGCAATAGCTTCCCAGGCATAGCGCCGGTGAACTCATCGTTCGCCACGGTCTGCACGCCATTGACAAACGTGCCCACATAGCCCTGCGCGTGCTGCACAAGCCTGCGTCCGTTAGCGGGAAAGTCATAGACCATCTCTGGCATGTCAAACGTGAGTGCTTCAAAGTCGATGAGGTTTAAGTCGGCACGCAAACCTGGCGCAATCAAGCCACGGTCTGTCAGTCCATACAGTTCTGCGGTCTTGCGTGTTTGACGCTGCACCATCTTCTCTAACTGCAAACGCGGACCCCTCTGGCGGTCGCGCACCCAGTGCGTCATGAGGAAAGTAGGCATGCCACCATCGCAAATAGCGCCGCAGTGTGCACCGGCATCAGACAAACCATTGCGTGTGTGCTCATGCTGCATCAACTCATACGTCATGGAGAGGTCTCCATAGGAGTAGTTGAAGAACGGCATGTAGATCATTCCGCGACCATCGTTTGCCAACAACTGGTCATACACCATGTCCATTGGCGCAATTCTGCGTGCCTGTGCCAACGCATCAATGCTGTCGGTCTTCGGGTTTGGTTCGTAGTTGATGTTTGCATCCGTCACCGGGAACATCTTCCACAAACGTGACAACACGATCTTTTCGAAGAAGCCACCATCGCGCGGCATCTCATTCACAAACTTGTTGCGCAATGTTTCATCGCGCAATGCCTTCACTTTTTCTGCCTGAGACAAATGAGCGATCTCTTGCCATGCAGGGTGGAAGGCGAGTGGATGGAAGCTGCCTTCCAAACACATGAGAACACCAATAGAACGACCCGCTACTTGCGCGATGATGTTCAACCCATCGGCCTGTGCGCGGTCGAGTTCTTTCAACACCGTGCGCCACACGTCGGGTGCGGCGTCGTCCTGGTTGAGGTTCACGCTCACCGTCACGTTCGGATTACGAGCAGACAACTCGCGCATCCATGGCCATTCATCGGTGGGAAGAATCTTGTGCTCGGGTGCAAACTGGAACACGCCACGGCCGTGCTTGTTCAACGCTTCGGCAATGCCAAACAGTTCGTTCTCATCGGCATTGGTGCCGGGCACGAGTTCACCGCTCTTGCTCTTATGAATCGGTGTGCGGCTGGTGGAGAAACCCAATGCACCTGCAGCCATTGCTTCGTCGACTGCCTTGGCCATCTCGGCGATGTCTGTATCGGTGGCGCTTTCATTCGCTGCTCCACGTTCACCCATCACAAAGGCGCGCAATGCGCCGTGAGCAATCTGTGCACCAATGTCGATCACGCGTTCTTGCGACGCAAGCGTGTCGAGGTATTCAGGAAATGTTCTCCAGCCCCAGGTGAGGCCTTCGGTCATGGCGGCACCAGGAATATCTTCCACGCCTTCCATCAATTCAATGAGCCATTCATGGCGGTCTTCATGTGCCGGAGCAAAGCCCACGCCACAGTTACCCATCACCACGGTGGTGGCGCCGTGCCAGCTGCTGGGGGTGAGGTAGGGGTCCCACGTTGCTTGTGCGTCGTAGTGCGTGTGCACGTCGACCCAGCCCGGGGTGAGGAGAAGGCCGTCGGCGTCGATGATGCGGTGTGCGTGCGCGGTGGGGGACTTGCCCGCGCCAGTGATCTCGCGGATGATGCCGTCTTCAAACATGACGTCGGCGACGGTTTCGGGTGCGCCGCTGCCATCGACGAGTCGGGCATTGCGGATGACGGTCTTTTTGGAATCTGCGGTAGCCATGCGGTTTCTACGCTAGTTCGGAAGAAAGAACCCCGACGCAACGAGTGCGTCGGGGTTCTGCTGACTTAGCCATTTCAGTTCACTGATTCTACCCAAGACGCAACAGAGGCGACATCCGAAGATGTCGCCTCTGAATACCGACCTAGCCAGATCAGTCTTGAGCGTATCGAAAAACAACAGAGGCGACATCCGAAGATGCCGCCTCTGACTACTGTGAATTGTCCTCACGTGCCAATAGTGAGTGAGCTATGTACGAGCGTTCGTTTCGTTTTGGGGAGCCGCAGAGGGGAATCGAACCCCTTTCTCCCATCTGGCGGGACGGGCGTCATACCGTTAGACCACTGCGGCTCGTATGAAGCATGTGTGCGCCGTGGATCAGGAAATAGCAGAACCCCGACGCAACGAATGCATCGGGGTTCTGTTCGGTCTAGCCAACCCTATTTACAAGTGTACCTAGATAATTCGGTATGGGAATAAGTGAGAACGTTGAGGTATTAGAAGCGAATGCCCACTTCGGTGCAAAGTGTGGTCAGATAGAGCAATGACTGACGCAGCGAACATGAGCAAGTACAACGGTGACGAACTAATCGAGAACGAATCAGTCAGTGAGGCCACCGACTCTGGTGCGCGTAATGGCGACCTCTGGGTCAATCCACAGACTCATGCAATCATCGACGGCGGAAAAAAGGCGGACCCAAACGCAAAGCTTCGCCACTACTTCACCGACATCGATGCAGCCATCGACGCATGGGGCGCATACAAGGGTGATGCCGCAGTGATTCGTCGCGCGAAAGCAGTTCTTGACATTCTCGCCGCCGACCTCGGCACCACATTCACCGAGTTCTATTACTTGAAGAAGAGTGGCTACATGGTGGCAGCAAGCTCACACAGCAATCACGGTGGTGTTGCATGGATGCACAAGGGCCAAATCAACCACAAGATCCGTATTGACGGTTCATTGCGCATGGACGCTGCTGCAGGTGAGTACTTCACATCACCGTTGCCATCGATGGGAAGCGCAAAGGCTGCCATCAAGGAAACTGCAGCACCTGCGATCAAGATGTGCCAGAAGCACTTCTACTTCCTTGAGTCTGACGGCACCTGCCCAGGCTGCAGCGCCGAAGGCTGAGAACGCAATAAATGACTGAACCCCGGCGAAAAGCCGAGGTTCAGTGCCTTCTTGCCAGATGGTAATCAAAAGTGTACTTGTACAAAACAGAAGCGGCATCGCAAGATGCCGCTTCTGACTATTCGGTCGACGCATGTGCCAATAATGCGCTAGCTCTGCACGAGCAACCTATTCGTTTTGTGTGTGGAGATGCAGAGGGGAGTCGAACCCCCATCTTCCATCTGGCAAGAAGGACGTCTTACCGTTAGACCACTGCATCGCACAGAATGCATGTGGACTACGGAATATAGAAATGGCAAAGGGCCTGACAAATAAATGTCAGACCCTTTGAACATCAGGCTCGTGTAATGAAAAGTGTACGCAAATGGAAGAGCCTCGGCACTTTCGCACCGAAGCTCTCAACACTTTCCTCGTCACTTGGGAACGTCAATCTAATGAACCAAAACATCAATGAAAACTGCTGAAAAATCAAACACGCAATCTAATTGATGCTTAGGCGGAAACGAAAAAATTCTATTTCTTGCGAACCGCTAATTTCAGCGTCTCTGATTTCGCTGTCTTGCCTTTTCCGGTGGAAAGCTTGACAAAGCAGGTTCCCTTTTTCATTGGGTAGAGACGCTTGCCCCGCACAACGCACGAGCCTTTTGACTTAGAGAGCACAGTCATGATTCGTGTGCCTGTTTTGACTCCGTAACAGCAGTTAGTGCTGTTCAGCAGTGCCGTGATGGAAACTGGATTTTTTACAATGAGATAGTCCACCCAATCGTCAACGATTCCGGGTGTGCTTGTGTTGGCCTGCGCAACAAGTGGAAGTGTGACAGGTGGGACGTATGGCGGCGGAGTGACTACTGGTGGGACGTATGGCGGAAGAGTTGTTGTAGTTGTTGTAGTTGTTGTAGTTGTTGTTGTTGTAGTTGGCGCGGGGAAGACGGGGTACAGGGTTCTTCCGTAATCGAGATAGTCGAATCCAACTGAGTTTGAAAGCCAAACCTCAACTCGAAACTGACTGGGCATTCCCATGCATCGCCAAGGAATGGTGACTGCGTATTCGCCGTAGTCGCTCGTCATAGACCAACTGCTGTTGCAATTTATGGGTGTGTTTGCTCCCGTCACTATTTGACGAGTAGAGCTCGAGAACGCTGAGAGCGACGTTCTCGGTGCATAAGCAACGAAGTCATCAACGCTGTCGCCGTTGATGTCGAAGGAAAGAGCTCCGAATCCAGTCGAAAAGAAAGTCAATGAAGTGTCGTTATAGGGAAAGATAAGAAACGTCATGTTGTCGGGATCGGTGTCATATGTTCCGATGGCAACTGAGGCGATATCTGCGTAGTAGCCAACTCCGGAGTCAGAGTCCGTGTCGGTCAGTGAGTCAAACCATAAGACAGCCGCATTAGCGAGAGTTGCATTGGTTGTCACAAGAACGGAAAAAACAAGGGTCAGAATTGCTAGCAGCGAAACTGTCTGTTTCTTCGTTGAGATACTCTTTTTCATAATTGGAGCATATGTCTATTTGGATAAATAAGCAGTAGCTACTCTTCAATATATTCGTTAGATAGTTTCGTTTAGAAACTTCAATTATGCAGTGAGCATTGCAATGATGTCGTCGTGAAACGCGCCATTGCTTGAGATAGCGGTGTTCGCACGCCAATCAACAACACCCTTGCGATTTGTCAAACGACCACCAGCTGCTTGCACAATCGGAATCAACGCAGCGATGTCATAGGGCTCGAGTCCCACTGCATCCACAGCCACATCAACAGCGCCTTGCGCGACCAGCATGTGTTGCCAGAAATCGCCAAAGCCACGTACGCGCTTTGCAGCACGCGTGACATTGTCGATGTGTTGTGTCTTGCCAATCTTGTCCCACAAGTCGTTCGCAGTAATCGACAAGTGAGCCTCACTCAACGACGCAACATCACTCACTGAGATCGGATGGCCATTGCAGTACGCGCCATCTTCCAGCACACCCCACCAGCGCGTCTGCATTGCAGGCGCAGATACCACGCCAAGAATCGGGCCCATGTCGCGGTGCACTAAACCAATCAACGTTGCCCACACCGGAACTCCGCGTACGAAGTTTGACGTGCCATCAATCGGGTCAATCACCCAGGTGTATTCCGATGTCTCTGCGTCATCGCTGCTGCCGTGCTCTTCGCCGTACCACGCATGATGCGGACGTTGCGTGCGAATGATGTCCATGATCACGGTCTCGGTGCCGCGATCAACTTCTGTCACCTCTGTCTGATTCGCCTTGAGGTCAACAGTGAAGTTGCGTGCAACAAAGCGGGGAAGTGTGACCGCATCAGCCGCGTCGGCAAGAGACAATGCAAAATCAAGTTCAGCGGCGAGGTCACTCATAGCCACACGCTACGCCAAGAGGCGCTGTGCAGCCGCGGTAATTCCAGCAGCATCCAAACCGAATTGAGCCAGGATGACATCGGGCTTGTTGTGCGGAATGAACTTTGTGGGCACGCCCAGGCTCTCCACATGCACGGATGAATTCACCACGTGCACGGCATCAGCAATCAACTGACCAATACCGCCATCGTGTAAGCCATCTTCCACGGTCAACACATGAGTGTGTGTAGCCGAATCGGCAATCATCGCAGGGTCAAGCGGTGCACACGAACGCACGTCATACAGGGTGGCTGAGATGCCCGCAGCGGTGAGTGCATCAAGCGCTTTCTCCGCGGCACCCACCATCTTGCCAATCGCAAGAATCGCTATCGAACCGTTACCGGTTGCCAACTTGAGCGCATTCAATCCAGAGCCAAAAAGCGAAGAGTCAACTGAACGTGCAGCGCCCTTCGGATAACGAATGACGACAGGTCCATCGTTGGCAAGTGTCATCGCATCGTGCAACATCTGTTGCAGATCTTCCACAGAACTTGGTGCCAGCACGCGCATGCCAGGAACCTTCGACAACAACGCCATGTCGTAGATGCCGTGATGGCTCGGGCCGTCGTCGCCAGTAACTCCTGCACGGTCGAGGCAGAAGATCACGGGCAAGCGATGCAATGCAACGTCGTACACCACTTGGTCCCACGCGCGCGACAAGAACGTGGAATACAGCGCAACAACGGGGCGCAAGCCACCCATCGCCATGCCCGCTGCTGCCGTGACTGCATGTTGCTCGGCAATACCGACGTCAAAGAAACGATCAGGGAATTGTGCCTGGAAATCAAGAAGACCAGTGGGGCCAGGCATCGCAGCGGTGATCGCAACAATTCGTGGGTCGGCTTTTGCTTCTGCAACTAGGGCTTGGCTGAATGCATTCGTATAGCCAGTCACTGCAGCTTGCTTTGGACCATTGAGCGGATCAAACGATGGCGTGTCATGCAGGTGCTTTTCATCGTCATCTTCTGCGAATGAATAGCCGCGACCTTTTTGCGTGAGCACATGCACCACAATGGGGCCGTCGTCTTCACGTTGAATCGCGGCCTGAAGTGCGCCCTCAAGTTCTTCAATGTCGTGGCCATCAACAGGGCCTACATATTGCACGCCGAGTGCTTCGAAGAATGATGGTGGCTGTAGGAATTCACGCACAGCGGCTTTGAAAGCCTCAACACCTTGCTCGGCTTGCTTGCCCAACACAGGCAAGTCGCGCATGAATGCTTCAAACTTGCGTTGACGACGCACATACACAGGGTTCAAACGAATGCCGGTGAGTGCGCGCGATAATTTGCCAGTCATGCGCTCGGGGAACTTTGCAATTTCGCCGGTCGCATCGACCATGCCGTTGCTTCCGCCATGCGACAAGTTGGAAATTGTTGGCGCGTAACTGCGGCCATTGTCATTCAAGATGATGATGACGCGACTTTTTGAATGGCCAAGGTTGTTCAACGCTTCGTAAGCCATGCCGCCAGTCATCGAACCGTCACCAATAACAGCGACAATGTGACGCTGTTTGTTCACGCCTGCTTCACGAGCAACAGCAAGACCATGTGCGTAACTCAGAACAGTGGAGGCATGACTGTTCTCGATGAAGTCATGTCGACTTTCTTCACGACTCGGGTATCCAGAGATGCCGCCTTGTTGGCGCAACTTTGCAAAACCTGATTGGCGACCCGTGAGGATCTTGTGCACATATGCCTGATGTCCGGTGTCCCACAGCACCGCATCGGTGGGGGATTCAAAAACACGGTGCAAAGCAATGGACAGTTCCACAGCACCCAGGTTCGAACCAAGGTGGCCACCCGTTTCGGCCACAGCTTCCACGATGAATTCGCGGATCTCTTCGGCGAGGTCATTCAGCTGGGGGATAGACAAAGGACGCAGGTCAGCAGGCTCGTGAATGCTGGGGAGAAGCGCCATATGTACAAAGGCTACGGTCTGAGTCTTATGAAGGACATATTTGACCTGTCGGGAAAGGTGGCTCTCGTCACCGGAGGCAATGGGGGCATTGGTTTGGGCATGGCGCGAGGTCTTGCCAGTCGCGGGGCCAGCATTGCCATTTGGGGCACCAACGCTGAGAAGAATCGCTCTGCACGTGCCGAGATTGAAGCCATGGGAGTGCGCGTTGCTGATTTCATCTGTGACGTGGGTGATCAGAAGCAAGTCGTTGCTTCGTTTGCCGCCACCTTGGAAGTGTTTGAACATGTTGATTCGTGTTTCGTGAATGCGGGTGTCGGTGGCGCTGCTGAGAGTTTCGTCACGATGACTGATGATGAATGGCATCGCGTGATGCGTGTGAACTTGGACGGCGCTTTCTACACAGCGCAAACCGCGACACAACACATGGTTGCTGCCGGCAATGGCGGCTCACTGGTGTTCACCACTTCGGGCTCTGCGTACTTTGGCCAACAACGTGGTCAGCATTACGGCGCGTCAAAAGCGGGGCTCATCTCGATGATGCGCGCAATCGCAGTCGAACATGCACGTCATGGCATTCGTAGCAACGCAGTGTTGCCCGGGTGGATCATGAGTGAGATGACGGCACCTGCATTGGGCTGGGACAAATTTGCAGAGAAGGTGTTACCGCGAGTGCCAATGCGCAGGTGGGGTGACCCTGATGACTTCAGTGGTATCGCTGCGTACCTTGCAAGTGATGCGAGCAAGTATCACACCGGCGACGTCATCACCATCGACGGTGGTTATCACAGCTTCTAAGAACTAGTTCGCAGCACTCTGTGATGGGTGATGCGAACGGGCTTCTTCAAACTTCGCATCGAGGCGTCGTTGATTCCATTTGTGTGCCGTATTGCCCACAAGGAAACCGAATGCAAGTGCGATGAGCCCACCAATTCCGTCAAACCAGAAGTGATTCCCGGTGACAACAATGGTGAACAACGTGAGAGCCGGATACAGCAACACCGCCGCTCGAACCCATCGCTTGCGAGCCAGTGGCCAAATGCCGAATGCACACCACGATGCCCATCCAATGTGCAAAGACGGCATGGCGGCGTACTGATTCGATGCTTTTGCAATACCGCCTGAGTTGAAGTCCCACGGGCCGCCGTATTCATCCAACGTGTCAACAAAACCAAAGTTCTCTGCACCGTTGTAGTTGCGCAACTTCGACTCAATGCAGGCACCGCCGTATTGGTCGGGCTGGGTGATGGAAGGACATGGTGCATCGAGCAGGCGTGGTGGCATCAGCGGAAAGAACGAGAACCCGACAATGGCGATAGCGGTCATGCCAGCGAGCGCATTGCGGAAGATGGGGAACACGTCTTTTCTTCGGGAAAAGAGCACGAAGAACACCGTGATAGTGACGGCGAAATGCGCGGTTCCGTAATAGGTGTTCAGAACCTGGATAAACGTGCGATAGGGGAGGAACCATTGCTGGATGGTCTCTTCGTGGAAGAGGCCCATCGCACGCTCAAGTTCGATGATCTTCATCGCATTGTTAAAGGCGCGCATCGGGATGTCGGCACCATTCACATAGACAGATCCGAACTGATTACGGGTCAGCGAATAGACCAAATAAAAGGTGCCCATGATGAGGACTTCCTTCCACCACCGAGTTTGGTGTTCACGCACCTCTTCGGGTGTGGGGGTCGGGGTGGCCTCGCTCATGTCGCTCCCACAATACGACCCGTGGATAGACGATTTGTCCCACCTCCCCGACAATGGCGCAATTGTCCCTCTGCACCCCCTGAGTAGGCTTTGCGATGTGAGCCTTGTTGATCTGTCCCAAGAGTTTGATTCCTCCGTTTTGGCGCGAGTCCTAGCGAAGGGCCGTTCCACTGGAGCGGGTTTTTCTGAAGTCTTTATTGAAGACAAACGAAACATGGGCGCAAGCCTTGATGACGGAAAAGTCGAGGCTGTCAACAGCAGTCGTGACAGTGGTGCAGGTATCCGAGTCATCAACGGCGAAACCACTGGCTTTGCATACACGGCCGACCTCACTGAAAAGGGTTTGCTCGCAGCAGCCGAAGCCGCCGCCGCCGCAGCAGCAACTGGCGATGGTCAAGTGCACACCGTGTCTCTCGGAACAGTTGCTCGTCAACAAGTCAACGACGTACGCATTCCACCCACATCTGTGCCGAAGGCTCGCAAGGTAGAGCTCTTGATGATCGCGAACGATGTCGCACGCGGCGTCGACCAAAGCATCGTGCAGGTGTCTGCTGGTTACAGCGACGCAACACGTCGCATTCTTATCGCAAACAGCGACGGCGTGTTGGCAACTGACGAACAAGTGCGCACCATCTTCCGCGTAGGAACGGTTGCCGACGGTGACACCGGCATGCAGACCGGCT
>Ga0208463_1000450_pt1 | contig 9971 bp, 6 predicted proteins | sample LakMenEpi09Jul08_FD_150752 | JGI IMG/M metagenome (GOLD analysis project Ga0208463, IMG submission 150752) | Freshwater microbial communities from Lake Mendota, WI - 9JUL2008 deep hole epilimnion (SPAdes) | ecosystem: Environmental > Aquatic > Freshwater > Lake > Epilimnion/Euphotic zone ... | reverse complement strand
AATGCCAAGAGGGCCAAAAAAAAGAGTTTCGCGCGGTGGATTTCTCACAGCGAAGGATGCCCAAAAAGCGTTGGACGCGGCTTTGGAAAGAGTCGAAGTCCAGAAACCAGCCACGGGATCCCGACAAAAATTCTCTCATTATGCAGAGAGTTGGCTAGAGGAATTGGACGTTGCCCCCTCAACCAGGGCTGGCTACAACAAGATTCTTCGAGCCCACATAAACCCAGTCTTTGGCTCAAGGCGAATTTCTGACATTGAACCCGAAGAGGTTAAGAGCTTCTACGCGACACTTCGAAGAACGGGACGACGTGATGACAAAGCCTTTGGTTCGGCGCTCGCGGAATCAACTGTCTCAAAGATTCATCTAGTTCTCAGTGCCATCTTTGAAGAGGCAAAGAGTGAAGGCAAGATTATAAGTAACCCCGCTAAGCACAGGAGCGTTAAGGCTCCCAAACAAAGCCGAAGAGTAAAGTCGTCGGCAACAGAAAGCGACATTCTCACTAGAGAACAACTTCTCAAACTACTGACCTGGATTCAAACTGAAGCAACAGACAATCTGTATCCGCTGTGGCATCTGATTTCTTTTACAGGTATGCGAAGAAGTGAAGCCCTTGCACTCAAATGGTCCGATTTCAATTCAGCTCAACGATTCATCTCGATTAGAAGAGCGGCAGATACAGCAACTTCTAAATCCCTAAAACCTACAAAGACATACAGATCTAGGGCAATTGCGCTTGATTCGGAAACCATCGACGTCCTCGTCAAATTCAAAGAGATTCGAAAATTACTAGGGTCTGAATTTGTTGCACCGGAGGCGTTTATCTTTGGAACGCTAAAGAACGAACTCAGGGGCCCTAATGACGTGACTGCCCGTTGGTCTCGACTAATAAAAAAGGCAGTTGCGGATGTAGCAAACCTTACACCCGTGACTCTCAAAGGCCTGAGGCACACCCACGCAACTTTATTGCTCCAAGCAGGCATCAATCCCAAGATTGTTCAAGAACGTCTAGGTCATTCAGACATAAGCACAACTCTTGACATCTATACCCACGTAACACCAACCATCCAGGTTGAAGCGATCAAGCGTTTTACAGACTGGATGGAATAGTGACTGCTCTGAAGTTTCTAGCTTTCAATCAAGTACAAGTGAAGGACTTAGCGAAATGAAAGAACCAAAAAGCAAACCCGCACTCGTTTGGTACCCTGTGGCAAACCTCATTCACCGCGCACTGCTAGAAGCTCTTATTGAAGAATTCGAGGGGCATCTCGATTTCTGGCTCCCCTTCGCCGATGAGTTAGCCGCGGAAGAGCGAGAGAATGCCGACATTTTTAGCGATACTGCCTACATTGAGCGAATTCAAATTTACTTGCGGCAGGATGGCGTTACTTTTTCCTGGACCAATGAAAGAACCGGAGGTGACAAATACTCTTTTGATATGGAAGGTGAGTACTTTCACTCTCCAGAAGAATGGGGTACAAGCCCCAAACTAGAGAGTTCATATAAGGACTGGTTTGAAGATGTCGATTCCATCTACGAAAAAGGGATAATCCTGCTGATGAACTCAATTCCTCAAGGACTGTTTGAGCACGATATGGACTTGAAAAAAGTCGAGTGGGATTGGGTAAGACCTTGGGCAGATTAAGACCGAAAACCATTGTCTAATCGCTGTGAATTTGACCAACAGTCTTGAAGCTTAAACTGTAAATCAACGCGTGCCGTTATTTTTTGAAACGTTTCCGGATGAGACAGAAAAGTGCTCTAGTCGTCTCACGCCGGTAATCCATTTTTTACCCGACTATATCCCATGCTTGTCACTCCGCAATAGGAGGCTGGGTTTGAATCAGATGTTTACACCGGTCTCTAAGCAACAAAGACATAGCCACCAAACTCTTTGGGGCAAAACGGACAATCCCATGCCGCCTGATTCTCAAACATTATCCAATTCCAGCCACAACGGACACACTCAATGTCATTCATATCTAGGAGGCTCTCAGATGTATCTAAGAGGGGCGTTTAGTTATCCACAGGGCAATCAACATGCGGTAAAAATAGAGCCCCTTACAGGCTGCACACGGGTTAATGGAAGCCACGTGACACTATCCGATGAAGTCGTTCAGCCTGGTTGCAATCGAACTTCTTCGCTTTGATAGAAAAGTCTCGAAATGGTCGCTGGTATCGGATCCATCGGGGAGATCCACCAGCTGGCGCAACATATCTTCATGGGAGAAGAACTTCTTGTATTGGCTTGGGGATTTATCGCTGATGACTTTGTTCGTTTCAGAACCAATAAAGGCCAGATTCGCTATGTCGTCTACCAAACTTGAGTTGATGTCGGTGTTGCTTCGTCGCAAGTAGGCTTTTGGAAAGACATGGTGGTACTCGATAGCGTCAGCTTTACCTGCGTGGTTTATGCCGATCTTTAGATTTGTCTTCCAATCTCTAGCATCAGCTGCTCGGAATGCGAGGAACATGGTTTTGAATACTCCACTTCGAGAGTTTCTACCTACCAGATCCTCGGGGGTAAACTCGAGACGGCCAAATTGTTGAGTCAGCCTCTGCAAGAGTGTCTCCGCATTTCCACCGTCCCGGAGGCTAGCTAAGTCTTGGTCCAGAAGGGTTTCGGATGAGCCTCTGGAGTATCGCCCTTTGGCGTTAGCGGTTAAGAACCAACGTCTGAAAGTCTTGGACTCTTCGGGTGAGATTTGATAATTCAACTTATTGGCCCAATACGCCGTTGAAATGAGCAAAAGCGGCGAAGAGAGGAGGGTTTGGGAATCAATTTCCAGATTACTTTTCGCAAAGTTAATCGCGTGTTCAAATGCTTTTTGGGTCTGATTCCATCCATTTTGAAGTTGGTCCAGTTTGATCGTGTTAATCGCAGTGAACTTCGATTGGTTTGTAGTTAGCGAAACTAGTGCTCGCACGAAAACACCGAGGTCAAGTTGAAACCCTAGGGCGTCGACTTTGTCCTGGAATTCTCTAAATATCTCAAGAGAACCGCGCCAACGAGCCGTTATTTGAGCCAAGGCAAGATCCGAACCTCGCAGTTTGGCCCCTAGTGAGTTCACTCGCACAAATATTTCTGTGACCTCTTCGTAGGATTTTGTTCTCTCAAGAATGTCCATTCGATATTGGTAGTCAGCGATCGCTCGAACTGCCTTGAGGCGATCCGCATATCGTTGATACCTAGGATCATCCCAACCACTCAATCCAGAACCCTTGAGTATCTCCGAATCAGACAATTTGAAAATGTCAGATACGTTTACCCAGTTCTGACTAGCTTTTAGAGCGCTGCTCGATACCACGAAAGTCATCCGCTTAAATCTCTCTTGGATATCTAGCTCTTGTTCATCCTGAGGCTCAATATCCTCATCAGAATCTTCATAGACATCAGTGACGTAATTTAGATCATCAGGGTGGTCAAGATTAAAGAGAATTTCGACCGGCTTCTTTCGACCCCTAACAGTGACTGGCAGACCCCTTAGAACAGCAGATAATGAAGTTAGGCGCTGCTGTCCATCTAAGAGGAGCAGTGGTCGCACTGGACTAGTTGCGTAAGTTGCAACTGCAAAATCTGTAGTGGCAACCACTTCGTCAGATTCCCACGCCAGGATCACTCCTGACGGATACCCACGATAGAGAGAGTCAAGAAGATCTCTTACCCTTGTTGCACGCCAGACATACTCACGCTGCATCTCTGGCAAGCGCAATTCACCACGCTCAACCATTCCCACCAGTGATTGAATTGTGTACTCTGCTTTAGCCATTTGACCTCTCCCCAAACAGAGTCTATTTCAACCATCCGACAGCTCGGATCTCTTAAGAAACATAAACCCGTAAGCGGCCTTGGCTTCATTGAAGCCGCAAATTGCCCAGAGACACCTAATGATCATGATTGCCTAGTCAAGGCCGTCGCTTCGCATCTGCAGAAACAATACTTGTCGGTTCAAGGCCGTAAACTCATGCATAGGGGATTCATGGGCAATTCAAATTCTGGGAAATTAATTCAAGGAGAAGCAGTGGTAGATCAAGCAAAGGGGTCCAAGAAACCGAAGGGTATCGAAGAGACACTTTGGGAGTCCGCCGTTAAGCTTCGTGGCACAGTCGAACCATCTGAATACAAGCATGTTGTTCTTGGACTGTTTTTCCTGAAATTTGCGAACGACAAATTTGACGAACGCAGATCTGAGCTTGTTGCCGAGGGTAAAGAGAAATACCTTGAGCTCACAGATTTCTACACAATGAAAAATGTGTTTTACATTCCTGAGCAATCACGATGGTCCTATCTCATTCAAAACGGTAAGCAGGGAGAGTTAGCCATCCTCATCGACACCGCGCTATTCACGATTGAGAAAAGCAACCCATCCCTAACTGGAGCCCTTCCAGACAACTACTACTCAAGGTTGAACCTTGACAGAACTAAGTTATCTGCACTTCTCGACACAGTGAACAAAATCGATACCCTCAAAGACAAAGACCAAGACATTATCGGCAGAGTCTATGAGTACTTTCTACTCAAATTTGCCATAGCCGAGGGAAAAGGGAAGGGAGAGTTCTACACTCCTAAAAACATCGTGAACTTAATGGCCGAGCTAGTCGAACCTTACAAGGGGAAAATTTACGACCCGTGCTGTGGATCTGGTGGCATGTTTGTGCAGTCCTTGAAATTCATCGAAGCGCATAAAGGTAGTGCAAAGGACGTCGCGATCTATGGACAGGAACTAACTCCTACAACTTACAAGCTAGCGAAAATGAATCTGGCAATAAGAGGAATTTCGGCCAATCTCGGTGAGGCGGCTACTGACACCTTTAGCAAGGATCAACACAAAGATCTGAAAGCTGATTTCATTCTTGCAAATCCACCTTTCAACTTAAAGGACTGGCGAGGACCTACAGAGTTAATCGAAGATGCTCGGTGGGCGGGCTATGACCTCCCCCCTGTGAGTAATGCCAACTATGCATGGATACTCCATATGATTTCAAAGTTGTCTTCAAATGGAATTGCGGCATTTCTCCTCGCAAATGGAGCACTTGGAGATCCAGACACTCTTAGTATCAGACGCAAGATTATTGAGAATAACCTCGTCGAGGCAATTATCGTCTTGCCGAGAGACATGTTTTATAGCACAGACATCAGCGTGACTCTTTGGATAATAAACAAAAATAAAAACAAAAGAGTCGGCACTCAAAATGGCCTACAGATTAATTATCGTGACAGGCAAGAAGAGGTCCTCTTCATGGATCTCAGACGCTTGGGGCTCGAGTTTGAAAAAAAATATGTGCAACTTACTGACGAGGAGATTAATCTTACCGTTAGCACATTTCATAACTGGCAGCGTGATGACTCCCAACATAATTACAGAGACATACCCGAATTTTGTTACTCGGCATCAAAGAAAGAAATTCAGGAGAACGGCTATTCTCTGATACCCAGCAAATACATTGAATTCATAGATGGCGATCTGAATATTGACTACTCGAAAGAGATGAAGAGAATTCAAAATGACTTCAAGGATATCTTGAGCCAAGAGAAAGATACGCAGGCAAAAATTATCGAGGCCTTCAAGGGGCTTGGCTATGAAATCAAACTTTAAACGAATCGGCGAATGTATAAAAATCGTTGACGAACGCAATAGGAGCGGCGCAGTAGTAAAACTGCTAGGTGTCAACAAAACCAAGAACTTCATGCCCTCTGTGGCGAACTCTACAAATCTCGATTTATCAAGATACAAAATCGTCCGCAAAAATCGCTTTGCTTGCAACCTAATGCACGTTGGCAGAGACGAAGTGTTTCCCGTTTCACTCTTTACAGACGAAGTGCCCGCAATAGTATCCCCTGCGTACATCACTTTCGAAGTAAGTGATTCCGACGCAATATTGCCCGAGTATCTGATGATGCTTTTTCAAAGAGAAGAGTTTGATCGATTTACCTGGTTTGTAAGTGACAGCAGCATCCGAGGTGGCCTGGAGTGGGAACGCTTCTGTGATGTCTTGATTCCAGTACCAGATAGTTTAGAAGATCAAAGGCATGCTTGTAATTTGTATAGCTCCTTGCTAAAAAACCATCAGAGCTATTCCAAGAGTGTTGCGGATCTGCAACTTATCTGCGACTCTTTCATGGAAGATTTAGCAGTAACTAACTCACCCGTAGTTTTGGGATCACTCATTGAGCAGACCAATGAGACAAATTATGGTTTAGGTCTCGACAGGGTTCGAGGAGTTTCAATAATGAAAACCCTCATCCAGCCCAAAGCAAATATGACTGGTGTTGATATTTCAGACTATAAATTGCTTAGAAAATCCGAATTTGTTTTCAATCCAAACACTGCTCGGATGGGCGAAAAGATTCCAATTGCTTTAAATACAGAACAAGATTATTTAGTATCCAAAATTTATCCAGTTTTCCGAATTAGGCCCGATATCGATCTACTGCCTGAGTTCTTGCTTCTTTGGTTCAAAAGACCTGCGTTTGATAGGTATGCAAGATTCCATTCCTGGGGAAGTGCTCGCGAAACTTTCAATTGGGAAGACATGTGTGAAGTCAGATTGCCTAAGCCGGACCTTGAAGTTCAAAAATCAATTGTCGCAATTCACAATGTCTTGGAATCCCGGAAGAGCATAAACAACAAGATCAAGAACATGATCGCCCCAATTGCACCAATTTTGGTCAAGGGAATTATCGATAGTCTGGACGCTGCGTAGAGATGAAGTTCACAGAAGACAGTCTCGAAAAGGCCGTAATTGAGCTTTTTGCGGAGGTGAACATAACTCACGTTCCTGGTCAACAAATCCACCGTTTGCCCGAAGATGTTTTACTTGAGGAAGATCTTCGTGACTATCTAATTGCGAGGTATTCAGGTGAAGGAATTACTCATGATGAAATAAATTCAATTATTAGACGCCTTGACTCCCTGCCCTCGTCATCTCTCTATGAAAGCAACAAGAACTTCATAGAACTAGTTTCTAATGGCTTCACCCTAATCAGAGAAGATCGAAGCCAAAAAGACTTTCATGTTGAACTATTAAATCTGACTCAAATTGAGACAAACATATTCAAAATAGTCAATCAATTAGAGATTAAGGGGCGCGAAAAGCGAATTCCAGATGCAGTAGTCTTCGTAAACGGCTTACCCTTAGTAGTAATTGAGTTCAAGAGTGCCATCAAGGAAAACACGACAATTCTTGATGCTCACACACAGCTCGCTGTTAGATATCGAAGGGACATCCCCAACCTCCTAAAGTACAACGCTTTTTGCGTTATCAGTGATGGAGTAAACAGCAAGATGGGGTCGATTTTTTCTCCTTACGAGTATTTTTACGCTTGGCGTAAAGTGCATAATTCAGATCTACCCAGCGATGGGATTAGCTCTCTATTCACAATTATTCGTGGGCTATTTGACAAGAGTCGGCTACTTGATGTCATTTCGAATTTCATCTTCTTTCCTGACACGGCCAAAAAGGAAGAGAAATTTGTCTGCAGATACCCCCAATACTACGCCGCACGCAAACTCTATGAGAACATCACAAGTAACCTAAAGCCACTCGGTTCTGGAAAAGGCGGAACTTACTTTGGGGCAACGGGGTCCGGCAAGAGCCTTGCGATGCTCTATCTCACGCGTCTTCTGATGCACAGCCGCACGCTCGAGAGCCCGACAATACTTCTCATTACCGACCGAAATGACTTAGACGAACAATTGTCATCACTTTTCACAAACGCGAAGGAGTTCATTGGAGACCAAAACGTTTTAGCAATACAAAGCCGATCTGACCTACGAGAAAAGCTTTCTAGCATTCAAAGCGGAGGGGTGTACCTGACTACAATTCAAAAATTTACAGAGAGCACCGAACTACTTACAAACAGAAGCAACGTTATTTGTATTTCAGATGAAGCACATAGAACGCAGATCAACCTAGATCAACGGGTGACAGTATCAGAAGAGGGGGCTCATAGAAAATATGGTTTTGCTAAGTATCTTCATGATTCCCTTCCAAATGCCACATATGTTGGGGTAACTGGCACTCCTGTCGATGGAACCCTGGAAGTCTTTGGAGAGGTAGTCGACTCTTACACATTGCAGGAGTCTGTCGAAGATGAAATTACCGTAAGGATTGCATACGAGGGTAGGGCCGCAAAGGTTCTTATTGACCAAGAAAAGCTCAAAGAAATTGAGGAGTACTACGATCAATGTTTTGTTGAGGGCGCAAACTCATATCAGATAGAAGAGAGCAAGAGAGCAACCGCTCGAATGGATGTCATTCTTGGTACAAAGGATCGCCTCAAGCTCCTAGCCTCGGATTTTGTGACACATTATGAAACTCGTGTTTCCGAGGGTGCTAGCGTGGCTGGAAAAGTCATGTTTGTCTGTTCAAGCAGACCAATAGCCTTCGACTTCTATAAGGAAGTTATCTCACTAAGGCCTCAGTGGGCGGAGGAACGACTTGTACCGCCAGGCGTTGAGTTGACAGAGGCAGAGGCCAGGAGTCTTGCGCCATCGCCCTTAATACGCATGGTGATGACCCGGAACCAAGATGATGAGAAGAGCCTTTATGATCTGCTCGGGACAAAAGAGGATCGCCAATCATTTGACAGACAGTTCAAGAACATCAACTCGAATTTCAAGATCGCAATAGTTGTTGACATGTGGCTAACGGGATTTGATGTTCCCTTTCTAGATGCAATCTACATAGATAAGCCGATTCAACAACATTCCCTAATCCAGACAATTTCAAGGGTTAACAGAGTTTACGAAGGCAAGGATGTTGGCCTAGTAGTTGATTACATCGGATTAAGAAACAAAATGCACGTTGCGCTCAAGAAGTACAGCAAAATTGAATCAAACGACTTTGCTGATGCCGCCAATGCTCTGGTTATTGTAAGAGACTGCCTGGACTTGCTAAAGATGCTGTTTCATAAATTTGACGCAAGCAAGTACTTTGAAGGGTCTCCTCTCGAGAGGCTTCATTGTTTGAATAATGCCGCGGAATTTATTCAACAGACCGAAGAAATAGAAAATCGGTTTATGTCCTCTGTCAAAAAGCTTCGCGCGGCCTACGAACTAGTTATTTCAAATGACTCCTTGTCTGCAAAAGAGCGTGATTACGTTCATTTTTATAGCGCAATTAAATCCATCATCTTTAAGCTTTCTAAAGGGGAGGCTCCTGACAGCGCAAAAATGAACAGGACTGTCCTCAGCATGATTGAAGAAGCCCTAATTAGTGACGGCGTCGAAGAAATACTAAAGTTAGACACTTCATCAGTGGATAACTCAGTGGATATCTTCAGCAATTACTATCTCGAAAAAATCGAACAAGTAAAATTACCAAATACCAAAATCAAGCTTCTGCAGAGATTGCTAAGTAAAGCCATAGGGGAGTATAGAAAAGTCAACTTGGTCAAGGGAGTTGACTTTTCGAGGAAACTGAAGACCCTTATTGATACATATAACAAACGGGTAGATTTCGAAGTGTCAAAAATTCATGTATTGGACGACTTAGCTTCGAGATTTACTCAGTTATTCCAGGATCTGCAGGCCGACAGAAATAGCTTCACCGCGTTAGGGATTAATTACGAGGAAAAAGCATTTTTTGACATTTTGATGAGCGTTGCCGAGAAGTACGAATTCGAATATCCTCAAGACAAGCTCCTCGTCCTAGCGAAGGAAGTTAAGGCCATCGTGGACGACAAGGCAAAATACACCGACTGGTCTACAAAAGTCGACATCAAGGCTGAGTTGAAAGTGGACCTTATTCTTACGCTCGATCGGCTTGGCTACCCCCCGGTACCAAAAGATGAGGTATTTTATGAGATCTTTGAGCAGGCTGAGAACTTTAGAAAATATGGCGATCAGGCGTGATCAATCTGAGAACTGCACATACATCTGCACATAAAGCAAAAACTCCCTCAATAAACGCCTCTACTGAGGCTCTAAATCAAGGGAGTTACTGGCGGACAGTGCTTGATTCGACCTAC
>Ga0208463_1000445_pt1 | contig 10126 bp, 9 predicted proteins | sample LakMenEpi09Jul08_FD_150752 | JGI IMG/M metagenome (GOLD analysis project Ga0208463, IMG submission 150752) | Freshwater microbial communities from Lake Mendota, WI - 9JUL2008 deep hole epilimnion (SPAdes) | ecosystem: Environmental > Aquatic > Freshwater > Lake > Epilimnion/Euphotic zone ... | reverse complement strand
CGCACTCCAGCTCGTCGGTGGACTCTTCGGCGGACAGTAATTCTTTCGAGAAATTCCTCAAATGGGGGTGGAGGCCACATGGTCTCCACCCCCATTTGTATTTACTGAGTGAGTCGCTCGAGTAACTCGTTGAGATCAACCGTTGCAATTCCAATTGCATGGTCAGAGATGCCATACGGAATAACAAGACGAGAATTAGCTTTCATCGACCCACATGAGTAGACGACGTTGGGAACGTAGCCATCTCTTTCATCGTTCTGAGGTCTCAACAATGGCTCCCCGAGAACTCCGATTATGCGAGACGGATCATCAAGATCAAGAAGTGAAGCACTAATGCAATACGTGCGCATCGGACCAACCGCATGCGTCATCAAAAGCCATCCCGCTTCCGTCTCAATGGGTGAACCGCTATTCCCTACTTGAATCAATTCCCACGGGTGTAACGGAATCTGCACGGACATAGATGAGTTCCAGTATTCGAGGTTGTCGGAAAAGGTCACCCAGTTTGATTCATTGTCTGCACGGGACATCGCTGCATACATCCCACCAATCTTTCGAGGGAAGAATGCCATGCCCTTTCCCCTTGCAGCCTTCCCTGCGATGGGATGCGTCTCAAAGACAAGAAAATCATCGGTCAAAAGAAGTTGTTGGGAAATATTCCTCCCATCGAATGCTGTGTACGTTGCTAGGTACTTCGAACTGCCATCGTCTTCTGTGAACAGAACAAAACGTGCATCTTCCATACCATGCCATTCGGCATAGGAAACAGGCCACAGAATGCGCTCTGAGACATCTCTCTTAGTAGAGAAAGACACCGAGTAATTCCGTTCAGCAATCATTCGAAAATGACGCGCCGTCGTGTCCGCATTTCGAAATGAATTCCGATCATCGAGGAATCGAAAGAGCACTGTGTTGAGGTCTGTCAAAGTGAAACTCTCACCAAGTTGGCTCATAATGAATTGGGTATTCTCCCCAAGGTCCTCTAGTTCTTCAAGTAGACCCTCGAAGTTTGACTGCAAAAGCAATGGTTCACAGTGCGTTCCGATGACGGGGTGTTCTCCCGGGCTCGTGATGTCAATGTGCCCGTCTTCGTGTACAACACCTTCTCGAAATCCGATAGAAGAGCGGTGACCTTCACCGATACCTCGCACACTCATCATGAAACGAACCGCTCCACTCTCTAGGTTCGTCTGATCAGGATGAGGAACCATCGAAGGATTCGTGAGTGCCGCAGATTCAATGGAGAACTCTTGAGAAAAGAGAGCTCCGATCAAACGCCAACGCTCTTCCGACAGAATGACCCCGGGCTGAACGCGATTGGCAACTCGAGAAGCATGTATTTCTAGATCGTGTGAGAGGTCTTGATGTCGTTCCGCAAACCTGCTGTACACATCATCTAGGGCTCTGCAGACCTCTTCTTCTGAGAGCGCAAGAACTCGATCAATAACAAGGCTTGCGCGTGACTGACTGGCTCCATAATCTTCCTGCCCCGCAACGAACAATCGAGAGATGACACGCGTGGCATCCGGGAGCAACCGATGCGGTGTCCGATGAACAAGAGAATCTGAGGAGCCAGTGCCAATCACACAAGCCACATGGACGAACGATGTTGCATTGCTGAAATCATCGCAAGCGTAGATTCAGCTCCTTGGTTCAGGTTCACGCCTGTTGGCCGTAATCCGTCGTACCCGCCACCAGTTTCCGTGTTCATCATCACAAGACCCACATCGTTGTTTCCTAAGAACCAATTCACGGCAAGGTCAATCACTTCTTCCCAGTAGTCATCACCAGTGACGGCAGATGCACGAGCTGCAGCATCGGCAATTGCTGCGACTTCTATCGGTTGTTGGTCAAAGCCCGGTTTGATATCTCCTGGCCCTCGTCCACCCACTGGAGTGACGGAAAGATGGTCACCTAAGGATTCTTCACGAACCAGCCAATGCAGTAATCGAGTTCCCCGAGCAATCAACCCACCGTGATTGAGCGATTCCCCCACTGCGAGCATTGCCTCAGGAATGAGAGCATTTGCATACGTCAAGCGGGGCTCTGGCCACATCCAGTCACCATGTCCATTCGGATGAAATGCAAACATCGCCACTCCATCAGCCAACAAAGCACGCGCGCCTTCATGTGACGAGTCCATCTTCACAATCTCTGCAGCGCCAAGGAGTGCAAAACACATTGACCTCAAGGAATCAGACCGCGTTAATGCACCAATTCCAAACGCGTCATAACAACTCGTTCGTAGTTCTGCATCAGATGAACGTGTCACCGCTGTACCGAAACCCCACAGTGCACGACCCCAACAGTCGTCAGTGCTTGGAGTATCAATCCACATACGTTCAAAACTCATTCGGTTGTGCACGGAGCCATCACGTCTCTGTGCATCAATGAGAAAACGTGCTGCAATTCGAGCCAGCAATGCCGAGTCTGGGTTCTCAGCATTATCCCTAGCTGCCACAACGAGAAGTCGAGCATTGTCGTCAGTGCAATATCCGTGTTCAAAACGAGGGTGCTCAAATTCGGCATGTTCAAGAATGCCCCGGTCATCAGTCATCCGTGAAAGATGTCGAAGACCCATTCGATGGCGAGGTTCCATGACTGTCATGACGCGACCGCACTTCCAGAGTTCACTAATTGAGTGCCATATTCCAAGTACTTCGATGCCACCGCAGACCATCGATGCTGGCGAGCAATGTTTGCAGTTGCTGTAAACATTGACTCCAATCGCTTTTCTTCTGTAACGACAGACCTAATTGCCGCGGCAAGAGAAACCGGATCACGGTGAGGAACAACAATGCCGGCATCTCCGGCCAAGAGTTCCTCAGCATGAGGAAAAGCCGTGGCAAGCACCGGACGGCGAGCAGAGAGTGCATCCACGAGAACCCCCGACGTGATCTGATCCACCGAGTCGTATGGCAAGACCACGCAGGACACCGAGTTGATGAGTTCGAGGAGTGAATCAAGACTGCGATACGTGTCGTCAAACTCGATAATCTCATCGACTCCCAAGAGACGAGAGCGTCTCTTCAGCATGTCTCTGTAGCCATCACCATCATTCGCCAAAATCTTGGGATGTGTTTGTCCCGCAACGACATACCGAATCCGTGATTTGAGTTCAGGCACCATCGCCATTGCATCAATCATCCACTCGACCCCTTTGCCTGGCCCCAATAACCCCCATGTAAGAAACGTAAATGGTTCAACAGGCGGTGCACTAGACACCGGTAGCAACGTTGCACCATGTGGAATCACAACAACCTTTGATGGGTCTACTTCGTAGAGGGAAATAAACCGATCACGTGCCACTTGGGTCATTGCAACAAGGAGGTGTGCCTGCTTTGCAAGTTGCTCTAACACTCTTCGTTGTCCTCGCGAAGCGTTCAACGGCACAGTGTGCAATGTGACAACAATCGGAACGTGAACATCTTCCAGCAGTTCAAGAATTTCGCTTCCGTCATCTCCACCGAAGATCCCAAACTCATGCTGCAAGAGGAGGAAGTCATAGCTATTGATGACACGCACCGCTTCAAGACGAGACCGCAGAGAGCCTTTCTCAAGATGAGCAACAACAGATGGGGGCCGGTTGTGGACCTCCCCTTCTGAGACATCCACAATTCCGACTTCCCGAGCACCAACGGCGCTCAGTCCATTCGCAAGTGCTGAAGCAAATGTTGCTAATCCACAATGTGTTGGCGGAAACGTGCTCATCACCGCGACTGTGGGCATGTTCCCTGCAGACGGATGTAGAGGAGACCACGGCATCAATCTCATGGGGCTATCTGGGAGAAGTATCGAGCGCATTAGCGGCCACCATTGCGACGCTGGCGACGCTGTGATGACATTGTCATGGTCCCTACCCCCAGCAGGAGTACCAATCCCGCGATAAGAGTGATTCCACCAACAGGCCAACCCGTGTTCGGAAGAGCATCGGGGAACAAGACGTCAAGCACGTCTTCTGTTCCCGTCGGATCACCTGGGGTCACAACCTGCAACTCTGAAGGTGCGGTCGTTGTCGGTGCGACAACAGTTGTCGTCGTTGCGGCAGGGACTGTCGTCGTTGCCGCGGGCAGTGTTGTGGTTGCCGAAATAACAAGTGTCGTTGTCACTGCCGGGATAGTCGTGGTGGCTATCTCAGGAATTGTTGTGGTCGCGATTGGAATCGTTGTAGTCGCCACCTCAGGAATTGTTGTAGTCGCGATTGGAATAGTTGTTGTCGCAACAGGAATCGTCGTAGTGGCGACTGGGATAGTCGTTGTTGTTGCCGGTGGAATGTAAGTCACCGTGACTTGACGAGTAGGGCTAGCCAAGTCTCCAACTTGGCCAAATGCACTGTTCGTGATCGAACCTGACTCAAGATCACCAGATACCACTGTGTACGTCGCCGTACATGTCACCGTTCCATTGATCTGAAGAGTTGTTGCAGCTGCTCCACAATTGAATGGAAGGCCGCCGTTGATCTTGTCATCGTCGATGGAAAACTGCGACGGACCCAAGATGGTGTTACCGGTGTTCGTCAAAACATATGTGTAGGTGACTTGGTCACCCACGGCTGAGTAGCTCTCTGCGTCAGCTGTCTTTGAAAGTCCAAGTTCTGGCACTGGCAGCGGAGCGTTGTAGAACGTACACGTGACGTCTTCACCTTCTGCAAGAACAATGGTTGCCGCCGAACCTGTCACGGTTGCCGTACCTGTTGTTCGATTCGCGATACTGCACGCAGCTCGGTCAAGCCCCCAACCAGCGAGAGAACTTTCAGTGACTGTATAAGTTCCAAATCCGGTGATGCCGTTGAACATTTTCGTGTTTGCCACGGTTCCGTCATCAACCAAGTTGAAACTTGTTAATGGCGAAGGTGTTGCTACGAAGGAGAATGCCGTTGAACTCTCACTCGTTGCTTGCTTTACGATTGTGATGGAGCCGGGAATCGTGACTGCGCCCGCACTCAAGGAACGATCCATGTTGCCCGAAGAACAGTGATCATAATTTGAACAACGCAAGTCGATTACTCGCATGTGATACGGAGATCCGGAAACATTTGCAGCAGAATTGCCTGCGCCCCAATCAAGACGACGGGCGATGTGGCCACCCCATGCAATAACTACGGTTGAGCTGGTTGCCGTGAAGTACAGAGCAAGTTCTGTTTGCGATGTTCCCGCATATGTTCCGTTCAAGGAATAGGTACTCGGATTTGCAGAGATGGTGCACGTTGAACTGCCACACAGGTTTCCTCCGGAGTTGCTGACCATTGCGCCATTTGCAGGAAAGGTTGCACCGAAAGCAGTGAGGCTTTGACCCGACACTTGGGTTACCCCAGCACCACTCACATGAGGATCAATCGGAATTGAGAGAGTGTTTGTTCCACCCGAGCACGTCACGCCGGCGCATGGGTTAGCCGTGCTCTCAGTGCGGTTGTACGAGGTCAGATAGTCAAGGGCGTGTTTGCCTGACTGTGTTGTGTCCCATTCAATATGAAGCTTGTACGTCCGGCCGACTGTGAGGTTCGAAGCAATTGATCGGTACGGAACGCTGTCGCCTTCGGCATAGTCAGAGTTACTGCTACCCAGGTTTCCCGTTTGCCAATTCGCAGCGTGCGCTGTGTCACACGTAGTGGCAAGGTTTGAACATTGCTCAAGCGAAACAGCTGGTCTCACCGAGGCTTGCAAGGGTGAATCCCATTTGGTCAACAACACAACTGACGCCATCAGCAGTATCGCCGCACTTGCTCTGAAGAATTTTCTTCGATCTTGAAAGACTGTTTCTTTCAGTGACACTTTGTTAACAATCGGGTCCATAAGGTACTTCCTTGTTTGCGGAGGCTCAACCATTGGTCCTGGGCTGTGCTGGCTTGATGTGAATAGCAGTTGTTTGGGCTACTTGTTCATCAGAATCTGACGAACAACTGCAAAGTACCGAGGCGAACCTGTGGCTTCCATAAACAGAGGTACCCAAGCGGTAGGCAAAAGTACTTACCTTCGGTAGCAGGCACATCAACGAAGCGCAGAACGTAGTTTCACACCATGAAGAAAGTCATAAATGTGCTCGTCGTTGTATCTATCGCAACATTGATGATTTCTTCATCATCAATTGCTCTACAGCAGTCTTCACATGTTCCGCAACAGAACCCGTTAGTTCTCCAACCAACAAAGTTGGTGACCATCACACCTCCGTATGGCTTTTACGTTGCGCCAATACGAGAAAGGCTTTCAAAATCAGAAGTGGATATCGTTCGGCGCTTGCAGAATTTGGCCATCAATTGGGGACCCGCAACACCTCCTCCCGTCAATCTCATTCGCTGGCTTATTGAACCGTCTGCTTTGAATTCAAGGACAGTGGCCATAAGCGTCGAGGCGTTTCATGCTGCGAGAGCATTTCTCTCAGTTCCGGTTAATGATGCGACCAAATCAATCATCGTCATCATCGGGCGCACTCAGGAGTTTCTTCGCCAGCAAGTGAATGCAATTGGCTGCCAACCAAATCTTGCCTTGTACCAAGGTAAGTACATCATGGGGGCGACAATCTGCAACCGAAGTGTCATCGTCATCAACCTCACTGGTTACTTGTTTCTTCGGACACTTACTGTTCCAATTTCAAGTGCAATGGAACAACGCAACGAACCTCCTTTTTCTGCGATTTCCTATAAAATTGTTGATCGGAATCTTTCAGGCCTGGCACACGAATGGACTCATGTTGCAAGAAATCGTCTGACGAATGGATTCATTCCCGATAATGAACCGGCATGGTTTCGTGAAGGTCTTGCAGAGGTTGTTAGTGGTCTCTCTCGCGTCAAGGCATCAAAAGGGAAAATGACTTTCATGGATTTTCACATCATTCGGTTGCGGAAATTCTCAGATTGGCCCAACCTCTGTAACGCACAACTATTCAATTATCGAAGCAATAGCTCACAACCAGGCGGCTGCGAATATCTACGCGGGGCAGTTGCCTTGGAATTACTCATTGCCAATTATGGCGGTCTTCAGAAAATTATCGACTTGTATTCGCACATGAGTGACTCAAGTGATTTTCTCGCATCATTTCAATTCACCTATGGGATGACGCTAAGCCAGTTTGAAGCACGTGCAGACAACTACTCCCGATACATCTCACAAGCCGGGAGACATCGCAAGTGATGTTTGTACAGCATTTCGAGTGGCAGTACTTCTGTCAACTTCATTCGGTACCAATGCCTCGTTGAAGCACACCCACAATCGGGTGGAATGTCTTCAACAGGGAGACACAAATGAATCTGAATAACGACACTCGTGCAATCGCTGAAATGTTTGCGGACATGACGGATATCTTTTGCGAAAGCATCGATGCCGACGGGCTTCACATGTTGCTCTCATATTGCCTCGAGGCCTCATCACTTGACCGCGGAGAGATCGTGATGTTGCCGAAGGGAAATGAGACCCCACTTACTGTCCGAAGCGACAAGAGTATCCGGCCAGCAACAGACACAATTCCGTATCTCTCACAACGCTCTCTCAACACCCTTCAATCAGAGTTCTCAGTAATTGGAAATGGTCGAGAACTCATCTGCGAATATGCGTTCCCATTACGTATCCGGGGCGCAGCACTGGGCGTGATTCATCTGTCAAGCGTCGGTCAGACCGCCCTCGGAGAACACTCCATCGCAGTTTTGCAAAGCATTGCTGATATTGCGGCGATGACAATTGATCAAACCCATCGAATCCAGCAAGCGCATTCACTTGTCAGCCAATTGCAAGGAGCCCTCGACAGTCGCGTCGTCATCGAACAAGCCAAGGGAATACTTGCCGAACGACATCAGACTGACTTCCCTTCCGCGTTTCAAGAAATTCGATCCATTGCTCGTCGTGAGCAACGCCCGGTGCGAACTGTTGCTGCCGACATTGTCGCCGGACTTGTGACTGCCTCTTGACACCAAACCCGGGGCAATCACCTTCAAGGCGTCTTCAGAGCGATGACAGTCACCCAATATGATTTGGATATGCCGACAAGTGATGGAGACCGCTCCAAGTTCTTTCCTGCAATGGAGAAAAAACACGGTGGTCCAATCTCAATCTGGATAGACCGTCTGCGCGAACTCGGCGATGCCAAGTACCCCGAACAGATTGCATTTCTGCGTGAAAATCACGGTTTCAGCCAGGCTCACGCCAATGCCTTGGTCATGTACGTCCGTGGCTCAACTAGCTCCAAGCGATTCGATACACCAGCCGCTTATTTCAAAACCCTTGAGCCATCAACTGCCAAGAAGATCAAAGAAATATTTTCGAGCATTACGTCCACCTATTCAGACCTTCAGTTGGTCATGGCATGGAATCAACCAATGCTCAAATTTGGGGACCAATACATCTTGGGAATTTCTGTTTCGAAGAATCATCTAACAATTGGCCCCTTCAATACAGATTTTGTTGAAACCTTTGCCAAGAAACTTGAGAAGCTCGAGTCGAACAAGAAGACATTTAAGGTGCCCCTTGACTGGAAGGTCGATGGTGCACTTATGCGGGCAATTGTGAAAGACCGTCTGGCTGAATTGTCCTGATTCTGAAGAGAATCTGAACACAGGAGATGGAGTCACGCACTTGCTCCCCAACTGGTGAGATACTTTCCCCATGCTTGATCAATTCAAAAGCCTGAGGAAGTTCAACCTGATTGCCGGAGGTCTACACCTGGCATCACTGCTAGCCATCCTCTTTCTGTCGACCGACGTTTCATTGCCTGTCGTCGCGACGTACATGTCCGATGCCCCCGGTACCGGCAACTTTGCTGCTCCCATTGAGCTCTTCAGCCTCAACATCAGTTACACCGTCGCCGCATTCATGGCGCTGTCAGCTTTCTTCCATTTCTTCGTTAGCAGTGGCCCGATCTTTCCGAAGTACGTAGACGGCCTCAAGCGACACATCAACATCTATCGATGGGTGGAGTACTCGCTCTCGTCATCGATCATGATTGTGATCATTCTTCAACTCAATGGAGTGACTGATTACATCGCGTTAATTGCAATCTTTGGAGTCAATGTCAGCATGATTCTCTTTGGCTGGTTGCAAGAACGCTATTCACAACCCGGCAGTGGTGACATGCTTCCGTTCTGGTTTGGCTGCATCGCAGGTGCAGTGCCTTGGATTGCCATCTTCATCAACATGTTGTCGCCTAGTGGCCCACCGGAGACAACAGTTCCTGGGTTTGTCATCGGCATCGTGATTTCACTCTTCATCTTCTTCAACTGTTTCGCAATAGTTCAGTGGAAGCAGTACAAAGCCCAAGGCAAGTGGGCCGACTATCTCCATGGCGAGCGTTGGTACATCATCTTGAGCTTGGTCGCGAAGTCCCTTCTCGCATGGCAGGTCTTCGTCGGCGCCTTGATGTAGACCCCACAAAGGGGGCACGCCCCATTACTTGACACGAGATACATGACTTTTATATCATGTATTGCATGTCAAGTTTTTTGGATTCATCAGAAGACCTTCCTTCGTGGACATTCTTTAGCAATCACGCCCATGTTCTCGTCTGCGTCGCCAAGCAGTCCGACATGCGCCTAGGCGACATCGCTCGCCGCGTGGGCATTCGTGAACGCACGGTGCATCGCATTATTCAAGACCTGTCTGAGTCCGGCTACATCACCATCTTGAAGGATGGACGAAACAACGTGTACGAAGTCAATCTCAATCGTCCACTTCGTCATCCGCTTGAAGCCGACCACGACATTCGCGCCGTCATCTCCCCACTCCTCAAGAAATCGAAATCCTCGTAATGTTTGCTGCCTCCATCATGGACAACTTGCTCACCGCACCGGTGATTGCATTTCTTGTCGCCCTTATCGCAACACTGCTTCGCTTTGATGTTCGTCTTCCAGAGTCGCTGTACCCCATCATCTCGACGTTTCTTCTTCTCGCAATTGGACTCAAAGGTGGTCGAGCACTCGCAGCAGCATCTCTTTCGGACCTTTGGAAGCCCCTCATTGCTTCCATCGTTCTCGGAGTCATCACTCCGCTTGTTGCATACGCCCTCTTCCGTTTTGCTGGACGACTATCGGTCATCAATGCATCAGCCCTCGCTGCGCACTACGGCTCAGTATCAGCGGTGACTTTCACAGTTCTCTTGTCCACGCTTGAAGCACGCAAGATTTCGTACGAGGGATACATGGCAG
>Ga0208463_1000444_pt1 | contig 10129 bp, 2 predicted proteins | sample LakMenEpi09Jul08_FD_150752 | JGI IMG/M metagenome (GOLD analysis project Ga0208463, IMG submission 150752) | Freshwater microbial communities from Lake Mendota, WI - 9JUL2008 deep hole epilimnion (SPAdes) | ecosystem: Environmental > Aquatic > Freshwater > Lake > Epilimnion/Euphotic zone ... | reverse complement strand
TGACGAGACGTCCGACGAAGAATCAGAGGACGAATTTAATGAGGACGTTGACGAAGAGTCCGTCCATCACGAAAGCAATGAGGAAAATGACCCAATTACTGTAGATGACAGTGGAGCTCAGAGTCAAATCCCACCCCCGATCAACGGCAATGACGCCTGCGTAGACAGCAACGGAGCAAGGCACGGTCCGGTCCGTGAATGCACACGAGAGACCGCCGCAGTTTTGGCCCAACCTCCAATCGCCCCACATGCCGACGGTCACCCGGGTGGTCACGTCATCGAAGAGGGTAGACGAAGGTCCCCCAGAACGCGACGCCGACCTGCACGTTACAATGAAGGAATCGATGAGGCCCAATTAGACCAACTCGAGATTGACGAGGAAGTCCGACGACAATAGCGACCGTTGCCTGGTCGTCGTATTAATACGACGTCTCACACCGATCAATTACATACAACTTATCGATGCCCTCGTCCACTATAAATCCGTACCCATCCCCAATTTTTTTCATACTATTATTCGCCATTCACCCATTATTTCTCAATTCGTAATTTTCACATTGATCTCCTCACAGCTTATCGTTAGTATATTCGTCCAATCATTCAATATCCGTTCCTTTCTCCAGTTTCTTTTTCCTAGTACTCTTCACCTGTCTCCGTACGGCAATGGCGATGAACGTCACGGTCTGCGACTGTAGCCAGGCGAGGATGCAGGGATTTCTTAATTTTGGTGATGAAGACTGCATCCTTGGAATGGAGGACCCTGCCCCCCCAAAAACTGTCGTGTACACCCTTCTATCCCACTTACCCGAGGTTAAGCGTTTTCCGGGCCACCTGTGTAGTGTCTGGGTTTCGAAACGTTCTGTTACCACCGATTTTTTTGGATGGTTTCAGCAAAGCGAAAGTAAGTGGCCTATTGCAGCCACGGAGGAAGTCTGCCGAGCGATGAAAGAGTTCCGAAAATGCGGCAACAACTCCATGAACCCCGCAGGTCCCCATAAATTCACGTTCGACAGATACCCCTTTGTTCAGCCAGCTTGGTTGAGGACAGTAGAGGACACCATTATGAACTGTAAAATTGAGGAGGTTGCTCTGGAGACCGAGTGCGATAATTGCACGATCAATTCTCCATTGGGCACCCTTCCGGGAAATTTGAACGGTTCATCGACTTTAAATCTCATTACCCTAATCTGGGACAATTCCTATAAGGAAAACAAAGATTGCGAGCTGAAGTTAGTCAGAAAGGGTAACGGGCTCCTGTATAAAACAAGCAACCCTAAAGTGAGACGTTTGCATGACCGCACGAGTCAGACTGATTATCTAATCAATACAACCTTGCTCTCGTATTGCGGGAGAGACCAACTGCAAGGCGTGATGGGAATGGACAAGATCCTTATTGCCATCAACAGAACCCTCTCTACAGAGACATTCGAGATCAACGAATCCGCAGTCGGACCAGAGGCAGAAGCTGGATATAATTCGACGACAGCGACAGAACTGAAGGTCCCTTCCACGTTGAAGGCTGAAATTGAAGCGGCTGCTCATGTCCAGTACACTAGAGACGTAGCGTTAGAATACGAGAATCGTTTGGCACGGGAAATTCGACGGTTACAATGTGAAAATCGGAAAATGAATCATCACAGCGTAATCGTCAGCGCCCAATACAACGGTTGGCTAGCGGCGGCTCACATTAACCTTCCAAGATGCTCCAAGCTTATTGCTAATGGGGTTCAAGCTTCTGTGTTACAATGTCGGGAATACAACGTTACTTTTGAGACTCAAATTACAAAATGCGGCCCTCAGCCACGTTATCTGAATTCCACAATTTCCATTGAAGGGTGGGAGCTCACGCCTTTTACGGATTGTTACTGGTTTTCGAATTTTGTGAACTTCAATGGGAAAACTCACGCTTATAGGAATGGGGAATGGACTCCGGTTTTTGCTAATATTCAGGTCCAAGGGCGACAACTAATCGAACCCGAGAAACATGAAGCCGACAATACGCTGAAAACTCTATTACAGATGCACCCAGCAATTCAGAATAGCCCTCTCAGTCATGCATCGGTGATGGCGGACATTCTGGCCACCATTCACGAACATCACGCAGAGGACAACTCCCGCGACCTCCTTACTTCTAACGTCCTGATCCACCACAGCGACGCTCCACATGTCGACTTCGTAGCCAAGGTGGGGGGATGGTTAAAGAATTTTGGGGCAGTTTCGGGTTTTGGTATGATTTCCGTGATAGCTGTTCGGTTTTGTGGCGTCGGTTCCTTCCTCCTCAAAATATTCCCAATCATGTCAAAACTCCTGAACATCAGCTGTTTCAAAAGAGCCCCACCGGCCATTGCTGCAGCTCCATCTCGACCACCAGTCATCATCTTGCCCCGCGCTGACACCTATTCATCCCAATCCACCGCCTCGGAACAGTCCGCTGCTCCGCCACGCCAGAAGAGACCGCGGCAGCCAAGACCACAACGCCCTCGCCTGACACCAGAAGACGAGGCCTTCCTCCCCAGACGACCCCGCCCCCTATAATCCTTATTGATGCCGTACGATTTTTGCCATGTCCCTTTTTTTCCTATTTTAATTTGACCTTTGTCGTGCAATTTTTACCTCCTTTTATTGATTACTACTCCGTATGATGCGTTTTTTCCCTCGTTTTATTAATTCTCGCTTCGTATCGTGCCATTTTTACCTCCTTTTATTGATTTACTACTCCGTATGATGCATTTTTCCCTCGTTTTATTAATTCTCGCTTCAAATCGTGCATTTTTTTACACCTTTATTGACTTATCGCCGCGTATCGTGTGTTTTCTCCTCGTTTATTTTCTCTCATTCGAAATTATTGATTGGCCTTTCAACTTTTACATTACTCTTCGTTTATGCTCACACCTGGAACGACGGTTCCGATATTTTTTCTTACTCAGCACCACTCCCTTTTTCCTTCAATGCTCCCCTCCCCCGTTCCATTTCGTCAATTTGCTATGTGCCTTTTATCCTCCCATCCTTATGCCTCATGCACCTTCCTTAGTTTCCGTCATTCTCCGTCGTGCGGCTGGTCTCGGTTAAGCCTCGTCTCCGGTCTCTCCAAACAACGTTCTAATTCGCTCGAATATCACCACAATCCTATGAGTTGTCCTCCTTGGAAATGCCGTGCGGACGTTTTCCCTTGGGTGCACGATTACGGATGAAGCCCGTCGCGAAAATTTTTTCGTCGCTTCGTGCCCCTTGTCGTCTAAACGGGATTCACATTCCTTGGTTGGATGTTGTCGCTCTAGCCTCGTTGTTGTTGCGGGACGCAACAAGATGGGAGGGGGAGTGATGTAAAGAATCGGCTAGAGCCGTAGCAACAAGCAAGGTCATTAACCGACCAAAGTCGACGACCTCCGTTGCCCTCGATTCTTCGAGGTCAACCTAACGGTTTTAGGCCGGAAAAGCCAGCCTATTTGGAAAAACCCAAGCTTGACCCCCAAGCGAGGTTGACCAAAATGCCACGGCGTCCCCCCCACAACTGACAGAATGAGAAAGGCATTAAATAGAAGAGTAAAGTGGGGTCGCGAGCCAGTAGAGTTTGAGTGACTGAAGTGGAAACTGTCGTAAAACAGTGAAGAGACCGAGTGACGTGGCTGACCAGACCTTCTCTTGACACGTCCCTTGACCAGACCTTCTCTTGACACGTCCCTTGACCAGAACTTCCCTTGACGTTTTGTTTGACCAGACCTTTCGTGGACCCCTTACTTTATCCCCTGATTGTTGAGATGCACGGATCACCACGGTAAATACATAATTCTCGGTTTATTCTTCTTTATTTTGATTTCCTTATTCTTCATGCTGGTAAATCACCCTTACCAGGTGATCTACCACATTGGTGGCAGCGACTTTACGGAATCGCGTGCTTTCTTTTTCTCTTTATTTTTGCATGCTTTTTGTCTTGTTTTTTTTTTGTATGTCGGGGTAATGTGCACCACACTTTGCATGGCAGTTCTGTCGGTAATCAGCCGGCTCTGCTACTCGCTTTGATTTTTTTGTATGGCAGTTCTGTCGGTAATCAGCCGGCTCTGCTACTAGCTTTTATTTTTTTTTTTTTTCATGGCAGTTTTGTTGGCTTTCAGCTGACTCTGCTCATAAATTCATGTCTGTGTAGCAGCCCTTGGTGTACAGCCAACCTGCCTTTTTTCATTTTTCATTTTCCTTTTTTTCGTCTCCTCACTGCCTATACATTCCGTGACCAGTTCTGCTGCGCAGTCACAGCGTTTTTACCGAATGGAAGGTATTTCCGTCGACCCTCCTAAGGAGAAATTAGGCACGCCGGGTTTTTTGAAATCCATTCAGACCACAATATTGCACAAATTATCCCCTAAGCAATTCAAAAGACGGCCTAAAGCGCCAAAATCGGACGATCATTTAGACGTTTACGGGTCCCAGGAAGGGTACGAGGAGGAGGAAGACGTTTATGAAGAGGGCGCCGCTGAGGTTCCAGCAAATTGCCGTTCGTTTGAAGACCAACGGCACGGGTGGGCGCATAACAAGGGAAAATCGCTGGCTCGTACGCCGGTGAACAAACCGCGGATTTACCCCGACCTAACCCAGGAGGTAGAAGGAGAGGGCCCAGTCGACGACGAGTCCGACGACGGCGACGACGAATCCGTAGACGAGGCTGGCCCAAGCAAACCTATTAAAAAGACGCGTCGGCTCCGTGTGAAAGGGCTAGCCCCTACTCGCCAGAGCAATCGCCTTAAGGAAAGAACGGCGACCAACCCAGATAGCGCAGTAGTCGAGACACCTCCGTTAGACGATCGGGCCGTAACACCGATGCAGGTATCACCCTCGTCTGACGACGACGACTACATCAGCCCCCTCCCGCCCGCAAACGCGGGCGAGGAACAAACTTGCCCCGAGGATAAACTAGATACTATCTCTGTTTCCGTGCCAGCTCAGCCGTCTCCAAAAGTAGACGTGAAGCCGTTACCACGGTTACCACTGGTCCCTCCTCCACCCCATCCCCCAGTCGATTCGAAACGACGGATAGTTCCAAAACCACCATCTGAGCCCACCAAACTCGAGCCCAAAGAATTCAAAATGGAGAAAAAAGAGACCCCAAATCCAGTCGAGAGGTCGACATTAACTTATCAACAGCATTTTCACAATATGTATCGTTATTTACGCGACGCTGGTGCTTCAAAGGAAGACGCAGCGTACGGCGCCAATCTGGCTGCTAATCAGTTACTGGGCACTCTTAGTGGCCAAACAGCCAGGCCTACGACTCCGGATGCCACCCCAGTCTGTCCACCTGAATCGAGTCAAAGCTATTATAACAGTCGGAAGTTATTATTGAGTCAGCAACAGCAAACCATAGCTCTTTTGGCGCAGGTGCCCGCCTTTAACGGGTTGGGTTCCACTAAATTCGAAGATTGGATACAGCACTTCGAACGAGTGATGGACACGTCTGAATTCGAAGAGGGAAGGAAGATAAAAATGCTCTGTTCCAAACTTTTTGGTACCGCAGGGGACTGCGTCTCCACTTTTCAGTCACGCTATCCGAAAGAAGCTCAGTCTTTTCTTAAAGTTAAACAATGCCTCCACGACCGTTTCCATGGGGGGGATAGCAGAAAAATGTATTTGACTGAGTACAACAATTGTGTCCGCAACCCCGGAGAGCCAATAAGGGACTATGCTTGTCGCCTTCAGAAACTTTTTGCATTTGCGTACCCAGCGAAAGACGGGAAGACTTTAGATCACGAGATTAGAGAACAGTTAATAATGGATAAATTTTTGGGGGGACTCAAATCTAATCTGCGTGAACGCATGAGTTTCAAAGAGTACAAGACTTTTGACGGACTAATTAAAGCTACAGAGCACTGCGCAGCGGTATTAAATGAAGCGAAACTGGAGAGGCGAAACGTGGAATTCATTAACGCAGTTTCTTCAAACCCGAATTCACAGGCTTTAAATGAGACAAAAAGCGAGATCGAAGCGATCAAAATAGATATGAAAGCCAACCAAAAACTACTTAGCGACCTTATGCTACAGGCCAGAGAGACCACAAAAATCATCAATCAGGTTGCTCGTGCACAAATCCAACCTGCCGTCGCTCCTCAACAGTCGTTACCAGCGCGACCTCAGCAAGGCCACCAGGGACCGAGTCATAACAACCAGAATCAACAAATGGGTGGGAATCCTTACGGGGGAAGCAGGTATTGCGTACATTGTAAATCGTCCACTCACAGCACAGAGAGATGCGGGTTTGGGCCGGGTGGCCCTAGGTGCTTCAAATGTAGGCGGCAAGGTCACCTTGCTCGCGAATGCCCTGAACATAACGGTGATGCTTCTCAGAGGTATGGCCAACACGATCAGAATGGCGCAGGCCAACTTAACCCTTTTGACCAGGGAAACTAAGTCCCACCGTTTGTAACGTTGGGCAAAACGGTGGTCCTTGTCCGAAAAAACCCCGACAGTACGTTAATGAGTTTAAGGAAAGTAGAAAACACAAAGCTCCCCGACTAAATCTACAAGTCGGCGAGGAGAAATTTCGCGCCCTGTTGGACAGCGGCGCGGGTAGAAGTTTAATTAGCACAGAAATTTTTCGTAAATTAAAAAAGGGTATCAAAAATTTTGTAGCCGAAGCCCCGGTCAATTTATATGGTGTCGACAACACCCAACTGAACACGAGAGGGATAGTGACCCTCGAAATTTTTATACTGGGCGATAATCTTCTGCAGGATTTTATCGTCGTTGACAGTATCAGTGAAGATTGTATTTTAGGCCTTGATGCTCTGTACGAGCACAAATTTGTCATAGATGGGAGTGAGAAGAGAATTTACCGGGTTAAGACGACTACGCCGGACTTCTTACCGACCATTATGACAGGCAAGAAGATCACGATAAAGCCTTTTAGTGCCACTGTCGTCGAATCTGAAGGGGGAGGCGGCCAGCTGCCCCCAAATCTTGCGTGTTATTTAAATAGAGGACCGGGATTACAAAGCGGCGTGCGGTTAGATCCCTTTATTACTAAATCCGATAACGGAACAGTTTTTTCAGTAGCAGTAGTTAACGAAACCAATAAACCGATTACTCTTTCCAAATATCAGGTGATTGGCACGTTGGAATTCAGCAGAGTAGAAAAAGTGAACATTAACTTTTGTAGTACAGCAGTAAATTCACCAACCACCTTAAATTTTGATGGCAATTTGCCTCTGGCTATGCCAGAAGTGGATCGTACGTTAATAACCCAATTTTTGAACAAGAGAAACGACATGTTTGCCTCCAAGACAGGGGAATTAGGTAAAACAGGACTAGTTAAACACCACATTAACACGGAGGGACAAGGACCCATTCGATTAAGACCCTATCGAATACATCAGAATAACAAGAGCGAATTAGAAAGTATTTTACAAGAGTTATTAGTTAACAAATTAATCAGACCGTCCGTGTCCCCATGGGCGGCACCCGTAGTGCTCGTTAAAAAGAAAAGCGGAGGAATCAGACTCTGCGTGGATTATAGAAAATTAAATAGTATAACAAAGAAAGACTCGTTTCCTCTACCTCGCATCGACGACGTTTTAGATTTGCTTCACGGGCAAAAGTATTTCTCAACTCTGGATTTAGCGTCAGGTTACTGGCAAATCGAAATGGACGACAGCTCCAAAGAGAAGACAGCATTTATTGTAGACAATAATTTATACGAGTGGAACCGTCTAGCATTCGGTTTAACAAACGCGCCTGGTACCTTCCAGCGCTTGATGAATTTTGTTTTAAGGTCAGTGATTGGTAAAACCTGCTTAGTATACCTCGACGACATTATCGTGTTTTCGAGAACAAGAGACGAGCATTTGATTAATCTAGAACAGATTTTTAACCTTTTAACAGAGGCCAATTTGAAACTTGGCCTCTCCAAATGCAAATTTATGTGTGAGTCCGTGCACTATCTAGGGCACGTGATTTCAGCAAATGGCATCTTGCCAGACCCTGACAAGGTTGAGTTGCTGAGAAATTTCAAAAGTCCCACAACCATCACCGAAATCCAATCCTTTTTAGGGTTGGCATCGTACTACAGGCGTTTTATTCGAAACTTCGCCGATATTGCCCATCCGCTGATTGAGCTTACCAGAAAAAAGAAAGTGAAATTAGATAAAAAAGACAGAAAGAAGGGTCTCATTGTCAAGGAAGACAGTAACAGTTCGGAAAAATTCGTTTGGGGTGACAAGGAACAGGCCGCTTTTGAGACACTTCGCGAATGTCTCATCACGCCGCCTGTCGTCGCCTTTCCCGATTTTAGTAAAGAGTTTCTAATTTTTACTGATGCCAGCAATTACGGCATTGGCGCTGTGTTAAGCCAGATTCAGGATGGGAAGGAAGTCGTCATTGCCTATTCCAGTCGTCACTTGAATAACGCCGAAAGAAATTATTCCACCATCGAGCGGGAAGCTCTGGCTATAATATTTGGCATCAAAAGATACCATCATTATCTACAAGATGAACAATTTGAGATCATTAGTGACCACAGACCTCTGCAATGGCTGGAATCTCACAAAAATGAAAACAGTAGGTTGGGAAGATGGGCGATTGAATTATCCGCCGTGAAATATAAGATCAGTTATAAACCGGGAAGGGAACACGGAAACGCGGATTTCCTTTCGCGTATTCAAGTCGTGTCCGAAGAGGAGCGACCAGATTTTATGAACAACATTATCACTGAGCAATCAAAAGACAAATTATGTTCCAAGATCATTCTTTACTTGACAGAAGGAATCCTGTCCGAAGAAGATGAGCTAGAAAACGCTGTTTGGGTGAAAGAGATCGGGACTTTTCGTATATCCAATGGCGTATTAAGGAGGGAATTCCACCCTTCTTCGACGAAACGGAGAAAATTTATTCAGGAACAAACTGTGGTACCGTATTCATTAAGGCGAGCTGTCGTCAAAGAATACCACGACTCCCTCTTAGCAGGACATTTAGCCTTCCTGCGTACGTATTTACGCGTGAGAGATAAATTCTATTGGCCAGATATGTTGTCAGATATTAAAAAATATTGCATGTCATGCGAAGTATGCGCCTTGCAAAGGAAAGTGGTGACCAGAGCTTTTCTTCATCCGCTGGAGATAGCTACCGCTCCATTCGAGGTCATAGGCATGGATTTTCTAGGGCCAGTCAAGCCCGCCTCCTTGAGTGGAAATAAATATGTGTTAGTATTAACCGATGCTTTTTCTAAATGGACAGAGGTCGTGGCGTTGCCTAACCAGACCGCCGAGACGACCTGTCGTGCCTTAATGGACAAGATCGTCTTGTATCATGGGCCGCCTAAAGTCATAATTACCGACAGAGGGACAAATTTCACCTCTCGACTTTTCAATAATTTATGTCGCGAATTAAAAACGAAACACAAGACCACAACTGCTTATCACCCTCAGTCTAACGGGATGACTGAACGTTTTAATAAAACTATGGTTGAGATGATTAGGAAGTATATTGCAGATGGCTTTGAACGATGGGAAGAGGTTCTCGGCCCGATGGCTTCTGCGTATCGGAACTCTGTACACGCGTCAACCATGGAAACGCCTTATTTTTTAATTACTGCACGAGATCCTAACATGGTCGTCGATAGATTTTTAATACCCGAAAAGGAACTGATCACTCCAGAGGATTACAAGAGCCAGACGCTGAGGCGCTTACGTGAAGGCTTCACACTGGCTCGGAAAAATTTGTTAGACGCCAGGTTACGGCAGAAAATCCAGTATGACAAGCGTGCGAAGATAGGTAAATTCAAGTTGAGCGATAGAGTTCTGTTAGATGTCCGAGTCAGTCAAACAGGGACGAGTAAAAAACTTAACCCTCGCTATCAAGGACCCTACAGGATTTCAAAAGTGTATGACAACGATACGGTAGAGATCCGCTCTTACAACGGTGCTGCAACTCAGTTGACTCACGTCAATCGATTAAAAGCCCTAACAGAATGTATGGTGTGGCGTGATGAAAAGTGTGTCGACTTTGATGATCTCCGAAATACTGCACTAAATGCTCAACTACCAGAGAATGACGAGACGTCCGACGAAGAATCAGAGGACGAATTTAATGAGGACGTTGACGAAGAGTCCGTCCATCACGAAAGCAATGAGGAAAATGACCCAATTAC
>Ga0208463_1000442_pt1 | contig 10149 bp, 9 predicted proteins | sample LakMenEpi09Jul08_FD_150752 | JGI IMG/M metagenome (GOLD analysis project Ga0208463, IMG submission 150752) | Freshwater microbial communities from Lake Mendota, WI - 9JUL2008 deep hole epilimnion (SPAdes) | ecosystem: Environmental > Aquatic > Freshwater > Lake > Epilimnion/Euphotic zone ... | reverse complement strand
GAGTTGAGAGCTCGCCAAATGGTCAAACCTTCACCACTTTGACCACAACTGCCGCCAACGTTTTGTCGGCAACCACTGCGCGCCCAGCACCGGGAGTGCGAGTGTTCTTCAGAGTCTTTGCTATTACTGCGCTGGGCGAGAGCAACGCCAGCTCGGTCGCAAGTCTGCAGGCGCCGTTCCTGAAGGCTACTGCTCCGCAAAACTTCGCTGCGGTTGACAACGGATCTAGCGTTGCGGTTTCATGGACAGCCCCGACAGACCTCGGCGGCTCAACCAGCGTCACCTACCGCGTGCAGGTTAGCCGCGACAATGGGGCAACCTGGTCGACCACCAACGCGACCAGCGGGTTGAGCACAATTGCGGTTCGACCAAACCGCGGAGCCACCTGGCTCTACCGCGTTTTGGCTAACACCAACTTCGGCTTTGGCGATGCCAGCAACAGCATTTCAATAGCGGTGGCCGCCGGTGCGCCAAGCTCGCCAAGTTGGCAGAGCATCGGTTTTGCTGCAGACGGAAGCATTGTTCTTCGCTGGTTCACGCCGAGCGACAACGGTGGATCGCCAATCACCACTTATGCAATTGAAAAGTCATACAACAACCAAACCTGGACTGCGGTTGCAGCACCGGCCTTTGGTGTAAACACGATTTCGATTCCTCGAGAGAATCCAGGTGTTCGCCTGTCTGTTCGAATTAACGCGACCAGTGCGCTGGGAACATCGCCGTTCTCTTCGGTCACTAGCTTGCAGATGCCTTTCTTGAAAGCTTCTGCACCACAAAACGTTTTGATCGAAGACTCGCAAACTTTCGTCAAGGCAAGCTGGCAGGTGCCTAGCAATCTCGGCGGTTCAACCTATTTGATCTATCACATTGACTACAGCCGCGACAACGGAGCAACTTGGTTGCGCATGACCTCGGTTTCATCAACTTCTGCAAACCTAACCAGGCCGACAAAGGGAACTACTTGGCTTTACCGAGTGACCACCTTCACCAGCTTTGGTTTGGGCGACTCGTCGGCATCGTTCAGCATCAGTGCGGCTACAACTATTCCGAGCACTCCTTCGATTCGGTCGTTCACTATGAACCCAGATCAGACCATGACCTTGTTGTTCAACGGCCCTTCAGACAACGGCGGCTTGGCTCTCAGCGGTTACACGGTCGAGCGTTCTGCTAACGGTTCTGTCTGGACCGCGCTAACCACTGTTTCGGCAGCCGGTGGGCCGGTAGTCATCGAGAAGCAAGCGCCAGGCACTCTTGTCTACGTTCGTGTGATTGCCACTAACTCGCTGGGCAACTCGTCGCCGAGTTCTTGGCGTGCACTGCAGGCACCATTTGTTCAGGCGAGTGCGGTGCAAAACCTTACGGCAACGCCAGGATCATCGGTAGCTCTTCGTTGGCAGGCACCAAGCAACCTCGGCGGATCAACTTCGGTTAGCTACTACCGCCTCGAGTCTTCGGTAGACGGTGTCAACTGGGCAACATTTGCCAATGTGAGCGGCACGAGCTGGAACGTGAGCAACCCGGCCAAGGGAACCACCTTGAACTACCGTGTGACCGCCTATACCAACTTCGGTTTCGGCCTTCCGAGCAACGTGGCATCTGCCACTGCGGCCACCACAGCGCCCAGCTCGGTAACCAGCCTTTCGATTGTTCGCAACAGCGCTACTCAGTTCACGGTTACCTTCGGTCGCCCGAGCGATCTGGGTGGTCTGCCTGAGTGGTCATACCGACTCGAGAGAATGCAGGGTAACGCCTATGCTGCAGAGAGCTCTGCGGCCGGTGCGGTGAGCAACACCCTAGCCATCGCGGCGCCAGCGGCAAACGTGACTGTCTTCTATAGATTGATTGCCACCAATGCCAAGGGCGATTCGATTGCGAGCCAGTTCTGGCTACGAGGCTAAAGACCAAAACGAAAAGACCCCGTCTCGCGACGGGGTCTTATTCTTTTGATTGGCTATGCGGCCGCGCCAATAACTACGGCGAAGATTAAATTCAAAATGGTGAGAGCAAGAATCGAAGGCACAACCCACTTCGGAGTGTTCGCTTTCTTGCTGTATGTGTAAGCGATGAAGAAGATGGCTGTGATGCCAGCGCTCTTCAAGCTGATTGTGAGCGCGTTCACTTGCTCGCCGTTAGCTGGCAGCAAACCTGCCATTGCCAAACCGGTGATTAGTGACAGCCAGGCGCCGTGAAGGATGCTCGGTAAAACCGTTGCGCCAGATTTGAAAAGTTTGGCCTGGCTTAGAGTGCCGGCCATAATCGAGCCAAAGCCCAGAAGGTGAAGTACGAGGGTGATTCTGATGATTAGTTCGAGGTCCATTACTTCATACTAGCCATGAGCACTGCGGCTTCAACGGCTTCGCGACCCTTGTCTTCTGTTGAACCGGGCAAGCCGGCGCGGTCGAGTGCCTGCTGTTCGTCGTTCACCGTGAGCAGACCGAAACCGATTGGAATACCGGTGTCGAGCTGAACTCGAGTTAGTCCATCGGTAGCTGCGCGGCAAACATATTCAAAGTGCGGAGTCTGACCGTAAATCACGCAGCCGAGGGCAATCACCACGTCGGCACCCTGGTCAATCGCATACTGGGCGGCCAGCGGCAACTCGAAGGCACCGGGAACGTTCCAGATCTCGTATGTGTCGTTGCCCGCGGCCTTTAGCGCGCGTTCGGCTCCGGCCTGCAGGCCATCCATGACTTGCTTGTGCCAACCGGTTACCAGCACGGCAACCTGAAGGCCGCTGGCGTCGACGTCGAACTTTGGGGCTGCTCCGGCCATTAGTGCTCCTTTGGAATGATGTGACCCATGCGGGCACGCTTGGTTTCCATGTATCCGGCGTTCTCGAGGGCTTGACCAACTAGAACCGCGACATACTCGTTCACCGGAATTCCGGCGCTGTTCAAGAAGCCGCTCTTCGCCGGGTTGTTGGTCATGAGGCGCACGCTGCTGACTCCCATGTCGCGAAGAATCGCAACGGCCGCACCGTATTCGCGGTTCTCGCTCGGCAAGCCGAGAGCGAGGTTGGCGTCGACCGTGTCGTAGCCCTGGTCTTGCAGCGAATAAGCGCGCAACTTGTTGAGCAGACCGATGCCGCGACCTTCTTGACCGCGCAGGTAAATCACAATTCCGCCGTTCGGGTCGTTTGCAATTTGGTCGAGCGCAAAGTCAAGCTGCGGGCCACACTCGCACTTCAGCGAACCAAATGCCTCACCCGTGATGCATTCGCTGTGCATGCGAACCAAAACGTTTTCGCCGCTTGGGTTGCCAGAGATGATTGCAACATGGTCGGCGGTGGTCTTGATGTCGTAGTAGCCGCGAAGGGTGAAGTTTCCATGGATGCTCGGCAGCTTCGCTACCGCGTCGAGGCGAATTCGGTTGTTCGGATTAATCGTGTGGCTGATTTCGTGGGTGGTTAGGTAATCGACGATTTGATCGACGGTGACCACCGGCAGACCCTCACGAGCGCCAACCTCAACCAACTCAGGAAGACGCATCATGCTGCCGTCTTCGCTGACCATCTCGCCGATAACGCCAACCGGGTTCAGGCCCGCCAACTTCAACAGGTCAACCGTTGCCTCGGTGTGACCGGCACGACCGAGCACTCCGGCCGGGTGAGCGCGCAGCGGCAACATGTGTCCGGGGCGAATCAGCGACTCTGGGTTCGACTTCGGGTCGGCAAGCACGTTTGCGGTGTTGGCGCGCTCTTCGGCGCTAACTCCGGTTGCCTTGCGGTTGCTGGCGTCTACCGAGATTGTGTAGCTGGTGCCGTGCGGGTCTTTGTTGTTGGTGGTCATCAGCGGCAGGTCTAGGTCGTTCGCACGAGACTCTTCCATCGGCACGCAAAGAAATCCGGTGGTGTTCTTCACCATCCAGGCCATCCACTCGGGGCTCACCAGTTCGGCTGAGATGATGGCGTCGCCCTCGTTTTCACGATCTGCCGAGTCTGCGACCAGCACTGGCTTTCCGGCGCGAAGTGCGTCGAGCGCTGAATCGATTGTTGATAGCTGCATTAGTTTTTCCTTGCTTCGAGTAGTCGTTCGATGTGCTTTGCCATGACGTCTGCCTCGACGTTGACCTTCGCACCAACCGGCTTGCTGCCAAGCGTGGTGAGTGCGAGTGTTTCTGGAATCAGGCTCAGCCCGATGTAGTCGTCTCCGACTTCGTTTACGGTCAGTGAAACACCGTCGATGGTGATCGAGCCTTTCAGCACGATGTACTTCATTAGTTCAACCGGGATGCTAACGCGAAGCCACTCCCAGTTGTCGCTCGGTTCACGCGAGATGATGATTCCTACGCCATCGACGTGCCCCTGAACCACGTGGCCACCAAATCTTGTTGCCGCTGTCATTGCGCGTTCGAGGTTCACGGGGTCGCCAACCTTGAGTTCGCTAAGCGAGGTGCGGTCGAGTGTCTCTTTCATCACGTCTGCGGTGAAACTGTTGCCATCAAATTCGACAGCGGTCAAGCAAGTGCCGCTAACCGAAATCGAGTCGCCGCGCTTGACGTCGCTGACCACGGTCGGGCCTTCGAGGGTGAGTCGAACTGCGTCGGCCTGCTGCTCGATGGCCTTCACGCGGCCGAGTTCTTCGATGATTCCGGTGAACATTAGTTCTCGCCTTCTGTTTGACTTGCGCGGTTGGCCGGGCTGGCGGTAATCAGCAGGTCTTCGCCGAGCAGCTCAACCTCGTCGAACTGCCAGCGGCTGATGTCGCCAATGGTCTCGATGCCGAGGTCTTTGAGCGCCAAACGGCTGCCACCGAGCAGGGTAGGGGTCAGGTAGATCAGCAGCTGGTCGGCCAAATTCGCACGGATAAACGCGGTCGCAAGCTCGGCCCCGCCCTCAACCCACAGGTGCCGGTGCCCAAGGCGGTAGAGGTCTCTGGTCACCTGGAGTAGGTCGTGGGTCTCGAAGCGCAGTGCGTCAGCGGTGTTGCTGAAGACGCGCTTGCCGCCGTCTAGGTTGCGCATGCCAATGATCACGCGCAGCGGCTGGTGCTCGTAGAGGGTTCCATCCGGGGTGCGTGCGGTTAGTTCTGGGTCGTCAACGACAACTGTGTTAGTGCCAACTGCAATCGCATCGATTTTCGAGCGTCGCATGTGAACGTCGAAGCGCGCTTCTTCGCCGCTGATCCACTTCGATGTTCCGTCGTTGGCTGCGGTGCGACCATCCAAGGTTGAAGCCCACTTCACGGTCACAAAAACTCTTTGCAGTTCGGTCGACTTGCGCCAGATGCGAATAAGTTCGTTGGCTTCTTCTTCGAGAATTCCCTCGATGACCTCGACGCCTGCGGTCGCAAGTTTCTCAGCGCCTCCGCCAGAAACCGCACCTGGGTCGGTGGCCGCAAAAACCACGCGGTCGACACCAGCGGCGATGAGTGCATCTGCGCAGGGGCCGGTCTTGCCGGTGTGGTTGCACGGTTCAAGAGTTACTACCGCGGTGTAACCGGCCGGCAGCCTGTCGTCTTGGCCGAGTGAAAGTTTTTCGCGCAGGTTGCGCAACGCCATAACTTCTGCGTGGTCGGTGCCGGCACCCTCGTGCCATCCCTCTGCGGCGATTGTTCCGCTCGGGTCTAGCAACACCGCGCCAACCTGAGGGTTGCCGCCGAACTCTGGGCCGCGTGTGGCTAGCTCAAGGGCTGCGCTCATCGCGGTTTCAAACTGGTTCATGCGCCATCCGTGTTCTGCAGTGTTGCGTTTGCGAACTTCGGGGCGTGCGGCAGAAAGCCAGGCGCTTTCACGTTCGAGCTCAGACGAGCGAACGCGCAGCAACCCTGTTCTTCTCCCATCCGGACTTTAACCGTCGGCTCTGGAATTTCACCAAATCAACCGCCGAGTCTCGCCAGAACCAGGGTTCTTGAGTCAACTCGTCGGGTCGCGGGCTATACCGCCGGCTCAGATTTTCACTGACCCCGAAGAACTTTGTTACGGTTCAATCTTCGCACTAACCGGCTGGCATTGCCACAGGCTAGGCCCGTGGAGCCATGAATCCGACGGCCTCGTAGACCGCTTTTAGGGTCTTTTCGGCCTGAGCGCTGGCTCGTTCGGCACCAACGGCAAGCAGGCGATCGAGTTCGCCCGGGTCTGAGAGCAGATCTTCGGCGCGACCACGGATCGGGTCGAGGTGCGCAACCACGACATCGGCCAGCTCACCCTTGAGTGCGCCGTAGCCTGCTCCGGCAAAGCGGTCTTCTAGTGAGCGGATGCTCTCGCCGGTGACGGCCGAGTAGATGCCGAGCAGGTTGCTTACGCCAGGCTTTGCTTCGCGGTCGAAACGAATCTCGCCGTCGGTGTCGGTCACAGCGGTCTTGAACTTTTTGGTGATGGTGTCGCTGTCATCCATGATGTTGACGAGGCCCTTGGGGTCGCCCGACTTCGACATCTTTGCCGTTGGATTCTGCAGATCAAAAATCTTTGCCGTCTCTTTGAGAATCACGGCCTCGGGAATTGTGAAGGTCTCGCCGAAACGAGCGTTGAAACGAATCGCCAGATCGCGGGTTAGTTCGATGTGCTGACGCTGGTCTTCACCAACCGGCACCGCCTTCGGCTGGTAAAGCAAAATGTCGGCGGCCTGCAAAATCGGATAGGTGTAGAGACCAACCGATGCAGAGTCGGCTCCGGTTTTTTGCGACTTGTCTTTGAACTGGGTCATGCGCCCGGCTTCACCCATTCCGGTGATGCACTGAAGCACCCAGGCCAACTGCGCGTGAGCAGGCACGTGTGACTGCACAAAAAGCGATGCCTTGTCGCTGTCGATTCCGGCGGCAAGATATTGCGCTGCAGTGCGTCGGGTGTTTGCGCGCAGCTCATCGGGATCTTGCGGAACCGTGATGGCGTGCAGGTCGACGATGCAATAGAACGCGTTGTATTCGTCTTGCAACTTAGCCCAGTTGACCAGCGCTCCGAGGTAGTTGCCAAGGTGAAGCGAGCCGGCCGACGGCTGCATTCCGCTGAGAAGGTTGGGCTTGTTGTTCATCGCTCAAGTCTAAATGTCGTAGGTCACGGCAACGGGGGCGTGGTCGCTCCAGCGCTCTGCATAGCTAGGTGCTCTGTGCACCTTGTATTCACTGGCCACGGATGCAAGCTTCGGGGTTGCCAGGTGGTAATCGATGCGCCAACCGGTGTTGGTGTCGAAGGCCTGACCCCGGTTCGACCACCAGGTGTATGGGCCATCAACCCCCGGATGTGCCGCGCGACCAACGTCGACCCAGCCCTGTTTGTTCATCAGGGTGTCGAAATAGGCGCGCTCCTCGGGCAAGAAACCGGCATTTTTCAGGTTGCCTTTCCAATTCTTGATGTCGAGTTCGGTGTGGCCGACGTTGAGATCGCCCAGCACGAGAGCGAGCCCGCCCTCATCGGCGATCTGCTTCATGCGCTTTTGCATGGCCTCGAGAAATTTGTATTTCTCATCTTGCTTCGGTGTGCCAACCTCGCCCGAGTGAACGTAGGTGCTGATCACGGTGATGCTTTTCTTGCCAAACTTGAAGTCAACCTCGAGCCAGCGACCGGCGCTGTCAAAACTCTTCGGCCCGAGCTCGGTGCGATTTGCGGTTGGTTTCATTTTGCTGACTACCGCAACTCCGGCGCGACCCTTTGCCGTGGCATTGTCGTGCAAGATGTGCCACTTGTCACCGCCGTGCTCGGCTTCGAATTCGTTGAAGAGTCGAACCAGGTCTTCGGTCTCGGCGCGCACTTCTTGCAGCGCAAGAATATCTGGCTGCGCTTCGGCTAACCAAGCTGGCATGCCGTTGCGAAATGCAGCGCGCACGCCGTTGACGTTTACCGAAACAATTTTTAGGGCCATGCCGCAAGTCTAAACTCGCGCGAGTGCGGCTAGAACGAGACTCGCACCTGCGTGCCAGAAACAGTGAGTTTGATTTTTCCGAGAGCCTGCGTGGTTGGTCCACCCTTGGCTTCACCCGAAGTGGTGTCAAAACGTGCTCCGTGCACAGGGCAGATCATTACGGCACCGTTGGTGCGCACGGTGCCCGGCTTTTGAGCGAGCGTTGCACCCTGGTGGGTGCACTCGGCCGCGAACGCCCTGAAGACTCCGCGCTTTGGTTGGGTTACGACAATCGAACGGCCGCCAATCGAGAACATGCGGGCACTGCCAACTCTGATGTCGGTCGTCTTGCAGATGTTGTAGGTCTTGGCTGCCGCATAGGCCGACTCAGAGAGCGAGGTAAGGCCCACGGTGGCCAGGGCTGCCGCGAAGGCGGTTAGCGCAGCGCGACGGGTGATGCCGGCTGGCACCGCTGTGACCTGAGCTTTGGCGGGCTGGCAGTTATCCATGTGGCTAGGCGCGACCGCGCAAGATCGCCTGCTTCACCTCGGCAATAGCCTTGGTCACCTGGATGCCACGTGGGCACGCCTCGGTGCAGTTGAAGGTGGTGCGGCAGCGCCACACACCTTCTTTATCGTTCAAGATGTCGAGGCGAACCTCAGCGCCCTCATCGCGTGAATCGAAGATGAAGCGGTGTGCGTTGACGATTGCAGCCGGGCCGAAGTACTGACCGTCTGTCCAGAACACCGGGCAAGAGCTGGTGCAAGCGGCACACAAGATGCACTTCGTGGTGTCGTCGAAACGCGCGCGGTCTTCTGGGCTCTGCAAACGCTCTTTGGTTGGCTTGTCGTTCGCAATCAAGAACGGCTGCACATCGCGGTAAGCCTTGTAGAAAGGCTCCATGTCGACAACCAAATCTTTCTCGACCGCGAGACCCTTGATTGGCTCAACATAAATTGGTTCTGTGATGTCGAGATCTTTGATCAGGGTCTTGCAAGCCAAACGGTTGCGACCGTTGATGCGCATAGCGTCAGAACCGCAAACGCCGTGAGCACATGAACGACGGAAGGTTAGCGAACCATCGACTTCCCACTTGATTTTGTGAAGTGCGTCAAGAACGCGGTCGGTGCCGTGCACCTGAACATCGAAGTCTTGCCAGCGTGCCTCAAGGCCATCTTCTGGGTTGTAGCGACGAACGAACAGCGTGACGTTGAAAGTCGCAACCGCACCCAGCTCTTCAAATTCAGTTGCCATTAGTACTTACGCTCCATCGGTGGGTAGTTGGTAATGGTCACAGGTTTCCAACCAATCTTGATGTTGTCGCCAGGCTTCTTTGGCTTCTTGTCGGTCAGGTAAGCCATCGAGTGAACCATGAACTTCTTGTCGTTGCGCTCTTCGAAGTCTTCGCGATAGTGACCACCGCGACTCTCACGACGCTCGCGCGCTGTAAATGCCAAAACCTCTGCGAGGTCGAGCAAGAAACCAAGCTCGATCGCTTCGAGCAGGTCGGTGTTGAAACGCTGACCCTTGTCTTGAACCGAAATGCGGCTGTAGCGGTCGCGCAACTCTGCAATCTTTTCGAGAGCTTCGTTCAGCGAGTCTTCGGTGCGGTAAACCTGGGCGTTGAGATCCATGGTGTCTTGCAGCTCTTTGCGCAGAACGGCAACCTTCTCGGTGCCCTTCGACTTGCGAACCGTGTCGATCATCGAAATTACTTCTGCCGCCGCATTGGCTGGAAGCGGAACGAAGTCGGCATCCTTGGCGTATTCAACCGCGTAGATGCCCGCACGCTTGCCGAACACGTTGATGTCGAGCAGCGAGTTGGTGCCTAGGCGGTTGGCTCCGTGAACCGAAACGCAGGCGCACTCTCCGGCCGCATAGAGACCCTTTACTACGGTGTCGTTGTCGCTGAGCACCTCGGCCTTGATGTTGGTCGGAATGCCACCCATCGCGTAGTGCGCGGTCGGGAAGACCGGCACCGGCTCGGTGTAAGGCTCGACGCCGAGATAGGTGCGCGCGAACTCTGTGATGTCAGGAAGCTTCGCGTCGATAACCTCGGGTGGCAGGTGAGTTAGGTCGAGCAAAACGTAATCTTTGTTCGGGCCGGCACCGCGACCCTCGCGAACTTCGTTTGCCATCGCGCGGGCAACCATGTCTCGCGGTGCTAGATCTTTGATGGTCGGCGCGTAGCGTTCCATGAATCTTTCACCGGATGCGTTGCGCAAGATTCCACCCTCGCCGCGTGCGGCTTCTGAGAGCAAAATTCCGAGACCGGCTAGACCGGTTGGGTGAAACTGGTAGAACTCCATGTCTTCGAGTGGAAGACCCTTGCGGTAGATGATGCCAACACCATCGCCGGTAAGGGTGTGCGCGTT
>Ga0208463_1000440_pt1 | contig 10170 bp, 8 predicted proteins | sample LakMenEpi09Jul08_FD_150752 | JGI IMG/M metagenome (GOLD analysis project Ga0208463, IMG submission 150752) | Freshwater microbial communities from Lake Mendota, WI - 9JUL2008 deep hole epilimnion (SPAdes) | ecosystem: Environmental > Aquatic > Freshwater > Lake > Epilimnion/Euphotic zone ... | reverse complement strand
AGAGCACTGGCCTCGCTCAGCTGGTCTGCGATGCCGAACTTCTTGGGGTCGAGCTGGCGAATGATGTCGGTGAAGCCCTCTTGAGCCAACTGGCGCTTCTCAGGCTGCTCTAACCCCTCGGCCAGCAGCGAGACGCTGGCTGCGATCTGGTCTAGCAGGTCGGCGAGGTATGGGCGACTCTTGCCGTCTCGAAGCAAAAAGTCGACCCTTCGAACCACGACTCGAAGGTTGCGCATGGCTAGATCCATGCCTCTGAAAACTCGAACCTGCTCTGATAAATCTTCGCGATGCTTGCGAAGAAAAGGAGATACGCGAGAAATAGAAATCGCGGTGTCGAGCGACATGCGCCAGTTGTCTATCAGCGGCTGGCTTCGACGAACTCGGCTAAGCGCTTCATCGGCCACCTTCACATCGACGGTCAACAGAGCTGTGCGCAGTGAACTCAGCGAGCCCAGGAACATGTCGAAGAGTCGGTCACCGTCTTTGATTGCCATGGCCCTCGGGTTTCGCGGAATCAGCGCGGTGACAGCAAGCGCAACCAGACCCCCGATGATGCCGTCAACGCTTCGCATGTAAACACCGCCGTCTGGTGCCGGCAAGAGAAAGACCAACATCGACTGAATGCCCACGGTGATCGCAAAGGCCGCGCTTGGGTTGACGAATCTCGCAAGCGTGAAACAGATGATGAGCACGGCTGCCATTTGCCAGAGACCCTGGCCGAAAAAGTTGAGCAGGGTTTCGCTCAGCGCGATTCCAAAAATCATTCCGGCAGCGGTTTCGAGAACTCGCCTCGGTCGAGCGTCTCGAGTGAAACCGAGCGACGTGATGCTTACCGTGACGGCTAGCAGTGGTGTTACATGTGAAAGACCGTAGTGCGAAATCGAATAGGCAATGACGGCAGCAAAAGTTATCTGCAGAATTGGTGCAATCGATTCGATGACTCGTTGAATCGAGTCTCGAAAGTTGAACTTCAGTTTTGGTTTTCGCAATTACTTGCCTAACAGGTTGGCGCGCTTTTCTTTCATGTTTGCTGCGGCACCAGCGGTTGGCGGAACGATGGTTTCTTGGCTGGCTGCAATTTCGCCACCCTCGGTTTTGACGAACAGCGCGGCCTTCTCATCAACGTTTCGCCCGATGAGAGCCAAGGCGATTGGGCCGAGTTCGAAGTGCTGACCGATGGAGGTGATTCGCCCTACCTCGGTGTCGGTGCCACTGACGAACACCTTGTCGCCGGCGTCGGCGAGCGAGTGCCCAGAGCCATCGAGGTGCAGCATGGTCAACCGGCGAGGCGGGTGGCCGAGGTTGTGCACCTTTGCCACGGCCTCTTGCCCGCGGTAGCAGCCCTTCGACAGGTGCACAGCGCTGCTCAGCCAGTCGAGCTCGTGAGGCAGGGTCTTGTCGTCAAGCTCATTTGGCTGTGCGGGGCGATGCGCCGCAACTCGAAGGGCCTCGAGAGCTAGCGCGCCAGCCTGCATGCGGTCGGCCAAAACGTCGTCGAGCGAAGCTTTCGAAACCAGCGAGAGGTAGAAGTTCCAGGGGCCACGACGAAGCGGGCCAGTCGAGCTCTCGGCGTAGCGAACACTGCCGACCGGCTCGGCCATCCATGGATCTTGCCAAACCAACTGCTGATCATTCGAGATCGCAGCGCCGGCGAGTGGCTGACCGAAGCTGGCTACGATAACCAATTCTTCGGCGAGCGACACCTCGACTTTGCTGCGAAAAATCATCTGATCAAACCAGGCCAAAAGTTTCTCGGCGTGAGCAGCGAAAACAATTAGCCAGGCGTTTTCACCATCGTCAATGATTTGAATGTTTTCTTCAATGCGACCGTTTGCATCGAGCAGCAGCGCATCGGCGCTCTGCCCCGGCTTGATGTTCAACAAATTCTGCGAAAGCATGGCGTGCAGCCAGGTGAGTCGATCTTTACCCGAGACGCGAATAACCGACTTGTCATCGACGAGCGAGACTCGAGTTGAATCGAGTAACTCGCGCTGTTCAACCAGCGGGTTATCAAAGTGAGATTTCAAAAGCTGCCGATCTTCTATTCAACGCGTTCGAGACGCGCAGAGGCGTGAGGGGCGAGGTCGCTGCCGGGCAACGCGATATCCCAAACCCAAAGCAAAGCATTTTCAACCAAACCAAACATGCGGGTTGAGTGGCGATAAACGCGAGCACCTTCGAATGCCGTGCCAGCATAAGACGCCAAATCGATTCGCGCGCCCTTGATGACGCCATCGTAGAGTTCGGCGAACCCACCTGGCTGAAGTGTCGAAACTTGAATGTTGAAACCACCCGACTCATTGCGAAGTTTCTCGAGATCTTCGTGAGTCGCAATCGACGGCTGGCCGTCTCCGAGCAGAAAACCCGGGCCGTGATCTGCCGGCTCAGCTGGTCTGGCCAAACGCCAGTAGCCAAGCTCACTTGGAAGTTTGGTTTCGCCATCGCCGATTAGTTGGGCGCTTGAGATGTAGGTGAGAACGCTGTGACCGTCGTGAGCGAATTCGATTCGCTGACTGAATTCGCGGTCAACCGCCGTCTCTGAGCCCTCCGGGCGGTAGTTGATGATCCCGGTGCCCTCCCACTTGCCGACTAGAAAGGCGAATGGAGTGAGCTCCAGAGGAAGGTCTTCTGGAAAGACGAACAACTACTTCTGGCCCTTGAAGAGTTTGTATAGAACGAGGGCTGACACTCCCGCAATCGCAAGGGATGCCAGTACCAACAGGCCTGTGAAAAAGATTTCGAGCGCTAGCTTCATGCCTTAATTCTAACCACGCAACCAGACGAACGCCGTGGCAAGGGTGAGAATCAGGTAGCTTCCGCCGCCAACGTAGACGAGTCGGCGAACGAAACCTCGGGGCTCAGCCCGAAAAAGTTGAATCATTGAGACGAAGGCTAGCGAGCCAGCAAGGATGGCCGCGAACGGACCCAGAATTCTGTCGGCAGGCACCTGCACAACCAGCAAGACGGTAAAGAATGCGACGGCGAGCCAAATCAAAATGATTTCGAGCCAGTTCTGTTTCACGCTCTAATCATGCCTTAAGCCGAGGTTTCGCTTGGCTATGCTTGAGACACCAGTTTGGAGAGACATGGCCCAAATTCTGATTTTGACGGCGTCGGCCGAGTCAGAAGTTCTGCCCGCCCTTCACCTGCTCAGCCACAAGTTTCGCGCCATCCCAGCCGAACCGGCCAGCCTGGTTAACGCCCCGAGTGCCGATCTCATATTTCTAGACGCGCGTCACAACCTCGCGGCCGCAAAGTCGATTGCCAGACTGCTCAACACCACCGGCCTGATCACCCCTTTGCTCGCGGTGGTAACCGAAGGCGGTCTCGCTGGGATCTCTGGCGAATGGGGTGTCGGCGACATAATTCTCGACAGCGCTGGCCCAGCAGAAATTGACGCGCGAATTCGTTTGGCATTGGCCAGACAAACTGACTCGCGTGACGGTGAACAGATTCAGACCTCTGGCATCAGCATCGACGAAGGCAGCTACACCGCTCGCGTTCACGGCAAACCCCTAGACCTAACATTCAAAGAGTTCGCGTTACTCAAATTCTTGGCGCAGCATCCGGGCCGGGTATTCACCCGCGACCAGTTGCTCAGCGAGGTTTGGGGCTACGACTATTTCGGAGGCACCAGAACCGTCGACGTGCACATCAGGCGGTTGCGTGCAAAGCTGGGCGACCTAGAGTCACTGATTGGCACCGTGCACAACGTGGGTTACCGCTTCGCGCCTGCACCCGAAGATAATTTCTCGGCTACCGCCCGTTAAGGCATTCGTGGCAGACTTGGGGCTATGTCTGACGAAACCATGGCCATCGACCTCATCGATGACTCGAACGGGCTACCCTCAGACCGCTTTCTAGACCGCGAACTCAGCTGGTTGTCTTTTAACCAGCGCGTGCTTGAACTGGCCGAAGACCCAGACCTTTACCTTCTCGAGCGGGTTAACTTCTTGAGCATTTTTGCCTCAAATCTCGATGAATTCTTCATGGTTCGCGTGGCCGGCCTGAAACGACGCCTTGCCACCGGACTTGCCGTCAATTCGGCAACCGGCCTAGATCCAGCAGAGGTGCTTACCAACATCAGCCGAGAAGCGCACATCTTGCAAGAGCGCCACGCGCGCCTGTTTAGAGACGAGATCGAGCCAGCTCTCGGCGCAAACGGCATTCGACTTGTGCACTGGCACGAACTAGAAGACAGCGAAAAGTCAGCGCTGCACAGTTACTTTCAGCGACAGATTTTTCCGGTGCTCACTCCGCTTGCAGTCGACCCCGCTCACCCGTTTCCATACATCTCAGGTCTTTCGCTCAACCTCGCGGTCGTGGTTCGAAACGAGCAGCAAGACACAGAGCATTTCGCTCGTGTGAAAGTTCCGCCGCTGCTTCCGCGCTTCGTGAGAATTCCTGGCAGCAACTCTTCGTATGACGTGAAGTATGTTCCTCTCGAAGAAATCATCGGCGAGTTTTTGTCGCAACTGTTTCCGGGAATGACCGTAGTTCAGCATCACGCGTTTCGCGTCACCAGAAACGAAGACCTCGACGTTGATGAAGACGAAGGTGAAAACCTTCTCGTCGCGCTAGAAAAAGAATTGCTGCGCAGAAAGTTCGGCCCACCGGTTCGACTCGAGGTTGCCAACGACATCAACCCAGAGGTTCTAGACCTGCTGATGCACGAACTAGACATCACCGACGAAGACGTCTACCACCTGCCGGCACCGCTCGACCTGACCGGCCTTGCCGAGATCGCTTTTCTGAACCGACCAGAGCTTCAGTACCCGAAGCATCCGAGGATTACCAACCGCTATCTGCACGCCGGCGAAGACGAGAAAATCGACATCTTTGCGGCAATTCGGCAGCGCGAAATTTTGCTGCACCACCCATACGAATCTTTCACAACCTCGGTGGTTGCCTTCTTGCGAGCCGCGGCCGCAGACCCGAATGTGCTAGCTATCAAGCAAACCCTTTACCGAACCAGCGGTGACAGCCCGATTGTCGACGCGCTGATCGACGCCGCCGAGGCGGGCAAGCAGGTTTTGGCTCTGGTCGAAATCAAGGCGCGCTTCGACGAGCAGGCCAACATCACCTGGGCCAGAAAGCTCGAGCAGGCCGGAGTTCACGTGGTTTACGGCATCGTGGGCCTGAAGACCCACTGCAAGCTGGCCCTGGTCATTCGCCAGGAGGGCAGCGCACTGCGACGCTACTGCCACATCGGCACCGGAAACTACAACCCAAAGACCGCGCGCTTCTATGAAGACTTCGGGCTTCTCACCTCGCGTGAAGCCGTTGGCGAAGACCTCACTCGCCTCTTCAACCAACTGTCGGGTTACGCGCCCGACGCATCTTTCAGAAGCCTGCTGGTTTCGCCAAACGGTGTGCGCGACGGTCTGATCGATTTGATCAACAAAGAAATTGAATTCAAGAAACAAGGCAAGGATGCTCGCGTGCGCATCAAGGTCAACTCGTTGGTTGACGAAAAAATCATCGACGCGCTTTACCTTGCATCGCAGGGCGGTGTCAAAGTTGAGATTTTGGTCAGAGGAATGTGTGCGCTAAAGCCAGGTGTCTTTGGCTTGAGCGAAAACATTGAGGTGCGATCGGTTCTCGGCCGCTACCTTGAGCACTCACGTGCCTTCGCATTCAACGGGGGCGGCGACCCCGCGGTCTTCATCGGCTCGGCAGACATGATGCACAGAAACCTCGACCGCAGAGTTGAAGCATTGGTGCGACTTGTGCAGCCAGACCACATCCGTGAAATCAATGAGGTGTTCGATTTGGCAATGTCGCCGCAGTCAGCATCGTGGAGTCTCAGTGCCAAAGGAACTTGGACCAGGCGCCAGTACGCAGAAGATGGCACTCGCCTGGTTGATGTTCAAGATCAGCTCATGAAACAGATTCACTCGAAGCGAAACGCACGATGACCGTTGTAGCAGCGGGCGCCATTCTGTGGCGCCTAGAAAAAGGCGAGCTCAAATTAGCGATCATTCACCGTTCGCGTTATGACGACTGGAGTTGGCCAAAGGGAAAACTCGACAAGGGTGAGACCATCGCCGAGGCCGCGGTTCGCGAGATTCGTGAAGAGACCGGTCTGAGAGTTTCGCTCGGTGTCTATCTCGCCGAGATCAATTACAAACTGCAGAACGGCGACAAGAAGCAGGTTCATTACTGGGCGGCTCGAGTGACCGACAAGGCGCTGGCCGACAGCAAGTTCAAGCCGAGCGAAGAAGTTGCGAAGGTTGACTGGAAGACCCCGCAGCAAGCCAAGAAACTGCTGAGCTACGAATTCGATGCCCAACCACTCGAGGTTTTGCTCGGTCTTTTCGAGCGAGGGCAACTAGACACTCGCCCGCTGATTGTTCTGCGTCACGCCAAGGCCATGGCTCGCTCCGATTGGCGCGGCGGCAAAACCGTTGACGATGGCAAGCGTCCACTGCATGACTTCGGCAAGCAGCAGGCAAAAGCACTGATCAAGCCACTGGCGGCATTTGGCATTAAAAAGGCGGTAACCAGCCCCTGGAAACGCTGCCGAGACACCGTTCTGCCCTTTGCTGAGAAGCACAAAGTGACCCTCGTTGAGCGTTCGCAACTGAGCGAACTCGGCAACTCTAAGCGCCCGGCAAGAACCAGCAACGTGATTGAAGATGTGCTGGCCAGCAACAAGTCCACCGTGGTTTGTTCTCACCGACCGTCACTGCCGACAATTCTCAACACCATATCGAACTACGCCTCGGCAGACCTAAAGCGCTCAATCGGCGCTGCCAGCACACTGCGGCCAGGTCAAATGCTCGTGGTGCACCTGAGTCGCACCAGCAAAAAACCACGCGTGATTGCCGTTGAACTTCAAGAATCGATTTTGGTAGCAGACTAGACCCATGAGCGAGATAACCCAAGGTCTAAAGACACTCAAGACTCGCACTGGCAAGCCCGCCCTGGTTTTGGTCACCGGCGCTACCGGCTACATCGGTGGTCGACTGGTAACCCACCTCTTGGATGTCGGCTACCGAGTGCGAGTTTTTTCAAGACAAGCCGAAAGACTGCGCGATTATCCGTGGATTTCAAAAGTCGAGGTAGTCGAAGGCGATGCCAATGATGTTGCCGCACTAGATCGAGCGCTCAAGTCGGTTGACGTCGCCTACTACATGTTGCACGCGCTAAATCTGATGGAAGACTTCGTCAACGAAGAAAAAGTTTTGGCCGAGAAGTTTGCGGCGGCGTCGGTTGCCAACAAGGTGAAGCGAATCATCTACCTGGGCGGAATCATCACCGCGGGTCAAGAGCTTTCACCGCACCTCGCATCTCGCGCACTCACCGGAGAAATTCTTCGCAAGTCTGGTGTGCCCACAATTGAACTTCGCGCCGGTGTCGTTATCGGTTCTGGCTCGGCATCGTTTGAGATGCTGCGCAACCTAACCGAACGTTTGCCAATCATGACGACACCAAAGTGGGTGCTCAACAAAATTCAACCGATTGCGATTCGCGACATCTTGCGCTATCTGGTCGGCGCTGCAGCTATCGACAAGAAAATCACCGGGGCATTCGATGTCGCTGGGCCAGACCTGTTTACCTACGCAGAAATGATGCAGCAGTATGCCGAAGCCGCTGGGTTGCGACGTCGAATCATCATTCCGATTCCGGTGCTAACCCCAAGACTCTCAAGCGGCTGGGTTGGCCTGGTCACGCCGGTGCCGTTTCAGCTTGCCCGTCGACTTGTCGACAGCCTCAAGAACGACGTAATCGCCGACAACACCGAGATTCGCAAGCTGATTCCAGACCCACCAAACGGGTTGACTTCGTTCAAAGCTGCCGTAACGCTGGCGCTGACCCGCCTGAAGACCTCGAACGTGCAGACCCGCTGGACCGACGCCTCGGTGCCGTACGCGCCTTCTGACCCGTTGCCGACCGACCCGGATTGGGCCGGTGGAAGCCTCTACACGGATGTGCGAACCGTGAAAACCGAAGACTCGATCGAGACGGTGTTTGCCCGAATTGAAGGAATTGGTGGCGATCACGGATACTCAACAGCCACCTGGGCTTGGCAGCTGCGCGGCCTGATGGATCGCCTAGTTGGCGGTGTTGGCTTGCGCCGCGGTCGTCGCGACCCAGATCACTTGGTGGTACACGAAGCGCTCGACTTTTGGCGCGTTGAAGAAATCAAGCGACCAAATCTTTTGCGCCTTCGCGCAGAGATGAAGATGCCTGGTCGAGCTTGGCTCGAGTGGACGGTTCTTCCAAACAAAGACGGCAAGGGTTGCACGGTTATTCAGCGCGCGCTCTTCGTGCCTCGCGGACTCTGGGGCCACCTCTACTGGGCGGCAGTGTTCCCAATGCACGGATTAGTGTTTCCGTCGATGGCTAAGAACGCTGCGCACGGCAAGCGCTAATCAGATTTCAAAATGAAGAAGACTCCTCTTATTGCCGCACCCGCGCTGATTTCAGTTGCGATTATGTGGGGCGCTGCTTTTGTCTTAATGAAACCCGCAATCGAGAAGCAACCGATTTTTGATTTCTTAGCAACCCGCTTCACAATCGCTGTTCTCGTCATGATTCTTGTTCGTCCGAGCGTTCTCAAGTTGATTCGACTAGACATGCTCAAAGTTGGTGCACCGCTCGGAGTAATTCTCGGTGGCGGTTACATTACGCAAACAATCGCGCTGCAAGAAACCACAGCGGCAATCACCGGATTTCTAACCGGCTTATATGTCGTGCTGACACCCCTGTTTGCTTGGCTGGCATTTCGCCAAAGAGTTGCGCGCAAAGTTTGGGCCGCTGTAACGCTGGCAACCGCGGGTCTCGCACTCATTTCGATCACCGGGCTGTCGATACAGGTTGGTCAAATCTGGGGCGTAATTTGCGCGGTGCTTTTTGCCGCTCACATTGTTGGGCTTGGCAGGTGGAGCCCCGGCCGTGACGCCTACGCGCTCACCGTCTTGCAACTCGGTTTTGCCGGAGTGGTCTGCTGGATCGGAGCTCTAGGTGATGGCTATCAGGCTCCCCCAACCGACGATGTCTGGTTTGCCGTTCTCTTCACCGCTGTGCTGGCGACGGCCTTCGCGTTCTTCATTCAAACCTGGGCCCAGGGCATCATGGATGCCTCTCGCGTGGCCATCATTCTCACCTCTGAGGTGGTTTTTGCCGCCGCGATCTCAGTGGCGGTCGGCCAAGAGATTCTCACCCTTCAGACCCTGCTCGGAGGCGCACTGATGGTCGCCGCCATGCTGCTGGTCGAGTGGCCCAGCCGCCGATCTAAAGCCCTCTAGGGATAGACCACGCCAACCTGGCGTCGAATCTCTTCACCAATTCGAATGCCCTCGACCACGTCGGCGTGGGTGTGCAGCGGAGACTCAAGCAACCCCTCGCTGATGAACTTGGCCATGTAGGTCGCCTGATAGCTCAGACCCTCGTGCGCAACCACCCCGGTTTCGTCTGTCCAACGCGGGCCGTGCGAATTGAAAAGCGCGGGGCGCAGTTCGAGCGATGTTGGAATGAAGAACGGTCCATCCAAGGTGAGAACACCAGCGTCACCCGTTATCGATGCGATTGTAGGAATGTGAGAGTGACCAGAGGTTGCAAGAACAGCTCGCGCACCCGAGTCATATTCAAGGATGGCCGCCGCCATGGCTTCGACGTTTTCGTTGTGCATTTTGCCGCCCGCGATTATCCGTGAAGGTGAGCCGAGAACCATCTGCGCAAAGGAAATCGGGTAGATTCCCATGTCCATGACAATTGAAGAATCTTTCATCCAGAGACGCGCGATCTCGCGATTGTCTTGACCGAAGTCTGACTGCAGCATCGTGATTTCACCGAGAGTTCCGGAGGCGATCAGCTGACGAATAATCGAAGCTTGCGGGAGGTACCGGCTCCACATCGCTTCCATCGCAAGAACTCCGGCGGCTTTCGCTTCGGCATAGAGAGTCTCGGTGTCTTTCGCCGTCATGGTCGAAGGCTTTTCGATCAAGACGTGTTTGCCAGCGCGAATAGCGTGACGAGCATCGGCAAGATGGGTATGCGGCAGAGTCGCAACGTAAACGATGTCGACCTCTGGGTCGTTGGCAAGGTCTGCATAGTTGTCGTAGTGACGCTCGATGCCGAAGCGATCGGCAAACGCCTTGCCCTTGCCCGGCGTCTGCGAACCAACGGCAACCACGCGCTGGTTCGTGTGCTTGGCGAGCGCGG
>Ga0208463_1000439_pt1 | contig 10173 bp, 3 predicted proteins | sample LakMenEpi09Jul08_FD_150752 | JGI IMG/M metagenome (GOLD analysis project Ga0208463, IMG submission 150752) | Freshwater microbial communities from Lake Mendota, WI - 9JUL2008 deep hole epilimnion (SPAdes) | ecosystem: Environmental > Aquatic > Freshwater > Lake > Epilimnion/Euphotic zone ... | reverse complement strand
ACACTGAACTCGCCCACAACTGATGCACCTGTTCCATATTCAATAAGTGAACCATAAGCTTCAAATGCTTTGTCGCCCTTAGTCGAGGCTTCTGCAAAAGTTAGAACCATTGCCTCAAGAAGAGCTGGAAGCAAGTTGTTGCCATCTGCAGGAGTGAGCAACCACTTTGGGAACAATTTGTCTCCATCGCGGTCAGCAATCACATTCTGGCTTCTCGTCTCAAGAGACATAACTCCTAATGCGCGTGCAACGGCGAATCCACGAATTGCAGCTACTCGCAAGGTGTCTGGCAATGGAACAAAATTCTCCAAGATTCGTGCGCGACGCCACTGCCAGAATGCACCTTGCAGTAAACCTTCATTAAAGTTGTTAAGGGCACTCGCAAAAGGTTGGGTGAACGACATAAGGACACTAGGGCTCACTGGATACTCAAGGAAATTCGAGATCAAAACCGATTCTGCTTCAGCCGCTGTGAATGCCCAATCAACAGACTCAGCGGTACTCAGGAAACCTTGGATGATTTCTTCAGTGACTTCTCGTGCAGGATGGCCTACTCCGAATGGGAAGCCCTGAATATTCAATGAATACGAGAGCTTGTTCGGATGCACAATTGCATTCATTGCTTGGTTAATCTCCACAAGGGGTCGAGATTGCTTCAGCGCTAGCTGCAATTGGGTCCTGAACGCTGTCAGGCGCTGGTGATGGTCCGCAACTGGAGCTTTCGTTAGAGGATCCGTTGTGTCCAAATAGGTTCCAAGGCCTTCGGCGAGCACCCTGCTCAAATCGGTCGCAGGCCGCGTTAGCCAAGCATCAATTCTTTCACCAAGGCCTTCAATCGAATCATCAACCTTGATCGAGACAACATGACCGGCTTCCCATTCAGGTTCAGAACCATGACCTTCGCCCCAAATCAATGGGTTAACAGCCTGGCCAGTGCCTGTTCCTCCAAAACCGCCACGAATAATCAAGGTACGTGCTGCTTCAACTGGATCAATCGGAAGACCTTGGCGATTACCAAGTGAGCGGTTGATCAGTTCCTTCGCACGTTGTGGCCAGGTGGAATAGTCCTCAAGATAAAACTCAACTGGGCTAGGGGCAAATGAAGCAGGAACTTCATTTGTGTTTCTTGGCCAAGTCGCGATAATCGGAGCCTTACCATCCTGCGGTGTCATCATCGCATTTATGCGACCGTTGGCCTGACGAAGTCCACCTTCAATGCTCGCAAGCATTGAAGAAGCAGCTGACTCAAGTGTTGCTGCCAATTTCTCACGGACTCCAGCCGACCATTCCCAGACAATCGACTTTGAAATGTCGTTTACCGTCTCTTGAACCGGAGCGGAAGAGAGGCTAATTGATCCTTTCTGATTAGCCAGATGCGTTCTAGCCTTGGCTTCAGCATTTGCCGCGTCAGTCCGGTCGTTCTTGGCCTTCTCTCGCAATTCAGATGCAGTTTTCATGGCTTCTGCGCGAGCAATCTCAATCAGGGACAGGACGACTGGAATACTCAGACTTGCTGAAAACTCAGTAGTTGTGCGGAGCACACTTCGATAAACCTCAGATGACCATTTTTGAAGACGATCATTTACTTCGGCATCAGCTTTCTGCTTGCTTGAGACCTTGCTTTGTTGAGCCTGGGCGATAATCGTATTGAGCCAAACCTGTCCCGTTTGTTGTTGGGCCGCCTGGAAAGGAGCCTTAATCAAGTTCGAAACCTCGCCAAGCTGGGCCTTCATCACATTGTTCGACACAAAAGCATCACCAATTTGCTGAAGTGTTAAGCCGCAGTCAACCATGAACTTGTCTGAATTTCTTCTAGCCAATTCAGCAACTTTTGCAGGCATCGCCATGGACTTGGCCTCGGTCTCTCCGAAATTGGCAACAGCAGCTGCCTCAAATCCAACGACAAGATGTTCAATAACTGAGCGATGCAGAAGCTTCTGCATATAGTCACGAAAGCGATCACGACCTATCGAAATTGTTGAACTTCCAAACGATGATGCAACACCCTTCATTGAAGAGTCGTGGTTTTTAAATCCATATCCTCCTGCATTTGCAGGAGCAGCCATTGCCCAGTTGACCGTAATGAAGTTATGAAAACTTTGTTGTACTTGTGACGACGTCGTCACTGCCGCCAATGCTTCACCTACGGCACGGTACACGTTCTTAGAATCTGCAAGATCGAGACCATCAATATTTCTTCGTCCAATAACGAAAACGCTGTGAGGTCCACGAGTATTCACTGCAACATTCGCTGGGATGAGAGCACTATCTGTTGCTTCATCGTCCCAGTAGGCCGAAAGCATCTCAGACATAAATGCTGCTGAGTTTGCGGTCATCATGTCGGTTTGTACAGAGCCAAAGATGTCAGGTGTGAATGCGACCATCACAGGGAACGCGCCATCAATATGGCTGCGGCGAACAAGGTCAACTACATCCAACATAATTCCAGCACCCGTACCACCTGCCATAGAGCCGACAACGAGCACCATCGGAGCAGGCGTCGGCGTTCCCGGCGGAACATCCACACCCAATCGTTTTGAGATCTCCACGAGTTCTGGACCACCTGCAGCGCACTGTCCAAAGGCGTGAACAATTCGATCACGAACATTGTCTTGGAGCGCGAGAACACCAGCTGAACGACCTACTGCCCTCAACTGAGCTGCGCCATCCTTCAGCGGCACATTGACTTGTCTAGGATTTGGACGCCATCCAATGAGATCATTGAATGCTTCAGGCTGTTGTCCCCTGAGACCGAATTTTGCTTCCAAGGCTGCATTGAGGTCTTGGTAGTTGTTGAATTGCAATGAAACACTGACATAGTCATTGTTTGGAAGAAATGGGATTGACGCATCTTCCTGATCAGTCAACGTATCAATACCGATAAATTGCCAAGCACGAGGGACCCCATCTTCCCATCCCGCGTGAATTAAACGACGGCGCACTGCATCACGGACATAACGGACAGCTTTCTGTCCTGATCCGCCACATCCGATCATAATGATTGGCCTAAGCATGTCTATCTCCCTTTATTTTTATTTGAACTTATGCGAATGGATCGTCTGAAGGAACAGCAAATGGTGGGACACCGCCACCATCGTCTGAGTCCTTTCTCTTTTTCTTTCGACTACGAGAACTCTTCGTAGATTCTTTCTCGGCCAAAGTTGGTGAATTGAAAACTGAAACCCCAGACCCAAAGACATCATCATCATTAGACGCAACAAAAACATCACCACCATCAATGAGGACTTCCGGTTCCACTTCTACCTTGGAGTTCAAGTTGTCAATTAGCAAGGCCAGATATTGACCAAGATTGCTTGATGCGATGGTGAATTCAAGTTCTCCCATCTGATCATCACGTGATTTCTTTTCGTAAGGCTCCAAAAATGCAATCAACTCAGCCGTTATTGAAGTGGAGCCTTCTACCAGGGATTGTGCCTCGGACAAATCAACGCCAAGAATCCATTGCCCTCTCAATGCGAGGTCAACAAGGCCCACTGCAGTTGTCTCATTCTTTGAAGTAATCAAGCCCCCACTGCCAATTACGTGTCGACCATCCCGAGAAACCTGTCCATTCGGCGAGGACGTTGAATGAAGAAAAGTACGTGTTGGGGAGCACTTGAAGGAGTACCCAAAAGCATCAAAACCGAGAGTGGATTCAACATTGTCAAAAGTGAAACTTTCGTCACTCACCGGTATCTCTAAACGATTCACTATCGAAATCTGACCACTTGTATCCACCGTTACATCAAGCCGAACTCGGCGTGCCGTCGGGCTCAAGGGGGCATACCTTGAAATCAACCATGCAAAGAAGAACCTTTGTGCACCTTGGATCACAAGGAACGCCAATATTAATAGCAATGCTGTTTTGATTCCACGCGATGTGTCGTTAGGCAACAGAGTCTCTAAATCAAGTGGAATCTCACCGATTTGAGTTTCAGAGGAGTCCTTGACGGAACTCGTAATCTTTACCACCGCAGGATGCGATCCATTTGACTCTCTAGACGGCTTCAGCTCAAGAGTGCACGTAGTCTCAACAGCTTTCTTAACCTCACACTTTTGTCCCGATATGAACTTCAGTCCGATGTCGCTCCTAAGTTCGTCATCAAAAGTAACGACGGAGTCGCTTGCACTGGCACCTTTGAATTTAAACCCAACAGTTTTCTTGTTGGTTCCCTTAAAGATGGGATGTCCCGTCGCATCAACTCCCTCGATGCTCTTATCAAGTCCCAAATATTCAGGGAATCCAGATCCATTCGTGATTCGCAACTTAGATGGAAACTCACCAAAATCAATTGGCATGTTTCTTCCTGTTTTAGGGTCTGTGATTCCTTCAACTGAACCTAATGGGGTCACAATGAGCTCAACCTCTAAGGCATCTTTAAGTTGAGGGTTGTTCCTCAATACCCTTTGAAGTTCGTCAGCCGGGATCACAAGTGCTCCCCCCTCAGAATAACTCTGCAGCTCAACGAGACCATCTCGTGTTTTGAATTCAAGTCGCGCGCCATCAAGCACTGCGCCACCAGTCTTAGCAGTTACGCCCACTCGAAGTAACTCTGTTTCAAAGCGATCAATCGATTTTGCAGTACCGCGGGTTCCGTCTGGTTTCACCGATGTGAGATTGACGGTTGCTTCACCAACAAATCGGACGAGCGCCCGTGCTTGAGCATGGTTCTCTCCCCTGAACTTCAGCGTCCAGCGCCCATTAATCAAGCCGTCCTGTTTCCTGCTGACTCGGACATAGGCACCATTATCAGACAGAAGAGTTTGTTCAATATTGGGATCACTAACTTTTGCAAAAAGCTTTGTCTCTCCGAGTTGATCAGAATAAAGAGTCGCAACTACGTCTTGATCATTTCGATCCACGAATAACGTGAATCGTGAGACTTCACTACCCACAACGAAACTAATCTGCGAGCACTCTTCCTCAACTTCGTTCTCATCTGTACAAGGCTGCGTGTTAGGAGTTCCTACATCTGGCTCAACCAAAGACACCAAAGTTTCAACAAGATCGCCAGCACCGGATGCCACTGCGAATCGACCCTCTGGCTTCACAACTCCACAGGAATTCAAGGTTTCGTTCTTTAACTTGATATCGCCATTGCCTTGTGAGACCAATTTCATTAAGCCAAGAGCTCTCTCGTTCTCGTTGAGCCCAGCAGCGACCGTATACACACCTTGAAGACGCAGCCTGTCGGCAAAACCATTTTCGCCACAAATAGCTTTTTTGACTTGAGATTCTTCTGCAGAGCTCATCACCTTGCCAGAATCATTGTCATCATGCTGTCCGTCGCTGAACCAAATCAATAAGCGACAGGTGACCCCATTTTCGGATTCCTTCTCGGAGAAGGTTTTCAAGGCACCTTCTAACGCAAGGTGATATCGCGTGTACTGAGAAGTTTCTCTCTTCGATTGCTTATCAATCTCTTCTAGAAAATCAGTTGAAGACGAAGACGTTAAGTCCATCCATTTTTGGTGTGGCACATATCCATTTCCAAAGCCTGATAATGCAACAGATACTTCCGTGCGACGCTTCGGATCAATGTCGTTTACTTTGTCGAGCAACACCTGAGTGACGGCCTTGAGCGCTGTCACTCTGTCATCATTCATATCGGTGCCAGGCAAAATTTTGCCATTCTGACCTTTGGCTCGAATCAAACTGACCGACTCATCGACAACCATGAGTGCTTCAAGTCTGTGATGCTTCGCAATGCAACTGGTGATCGAAGGCTGTGGCTCTGATTCAGGAACCAAGGAGAGCGCATTGGCTGAGAAAACCCCAGTTGTCGCAACTAGGAAAAAGGCGATTCCAAGTGAGAATAATTTTGTCCTCATCAGATGATTCCCTTGCCCTGCCAAGCATCGATGGCTAGATACGCAATGTTTCCTGCAGCAGCTGCGAGTGCAAAATAACGTATTGCCTTGAGGCTCATTGAAAACCAATTGAAGTTGATGTAGTTCGAATTCGCGCGTCTCTTTTGATCGATGACGGCGACAACTCCCCCAAGAGAAGCACCTACTAATGCAGTGATGTATCCAAAGAGATGGTCAAACGACGGCACCAGCTGAACAATCGAGGCAACAACGACAACTGCAGCAATTCCAAACAACACCCGCGGTGGGTACACCATCTCATCGGGACTATCGGCCTGAATAGCAAAGCCGTCGTTCATCCAATCAGCCACTGCTCTACCCCCGGTAAACAACTTGCCCTTTGCAAATCTCTTCCGACAGTAGTTCGGTATTTATGTCACAGCCACATTTGTCCAAATTGTTTTTCTAGGACGGGCTAGTTGCCCTAAGCCATTTACCTACTGGGAAGGTCTCCACCTAGGCCATTGAGAGTCCCTATTTGGGTAAATCCGATCAACAACCGTCTGAACCCATCTACACCTATATATAAAGGTTTTATTGCCCAGTTCGGGACCTTGGATTAGCCCTGATTAGCGGTAAAGAAGCCCCAACGCCAGCAGTCTGGAGCATCTGTTCAAGCGAATCTGGCCAAAATCTGCCCGTTCAGTAGATATTTGTGCCCCTCTACCACTCCTAGACAACATCATCCCGCTGATTCAGCCATTTCTGAACGGCATCCAGCACCTGGCCGTATGCGTTCCTCAAATCCGGAAGTAGCTCGTGAGTCAGAGTGTCGATCGGCTGCACTGTCCCATCGGAATTCCTCCAACTCTGGGGATCTGGTCCTAAACGCTCCAAATCCTCAAAACGCTCAATATTGCGCTGCAGGTACTCAATAACCTTCTCAGCCCTCTCAAACCGATCGATTCCTGAGACAGAATCGGCGCGACCTTGGTCCACGATTCGGACGCCGTCGTAGTTGCCCGTTTCAAGGAAGTGCCGAAACAAACCGTTGACACGGAAATCAATCCAGAGACCTTGACCGGTTCCATATTCAATGAGCGATTCATAAGCAGCAAACGCATCCTTCCCCTTTGAAGAAACCTCCGCAAAAGCAAGGACCATCGCTTCAAGAAGCGCGGAAAACAAGTTGTTCCTATCAGTAGGGGTTAGTAGCCACTTCGGGAATTGCTTATCTCCATCTCGATCAGCAATGACATTCTGATCTCGCTCTTCTGCCGACATAACTCCTAGGGCACGTGCAACGGCGAATCCACGAATCGCTGCAATCCGCAATTCATATGGCAGGGGAACAAATTTCTGAAGAGAATGCGCACGTCGCCACCTCCAGAATGAAGTTTGCATAACTTCTCTATTGAAACGATGAACAGAATTGGCAAGCGGCTCGGTAAATGAAGTGACCACACTCGGATTCACCGGGTAGTTCAAGAAACTTGAAACAAGAACTGACTCACATTCCGTTGGAGTAAATGCCCAGTCAATGGGTTCCGAAGTACCCAAGAACCCCTGAATAATCTCCTCGGTCAATTCTCTTGCTGGATGACCTTCTTCAAATGGGAATCCTCCAATGTTTAATGAACAAGAAATTGGCCGTGGATGGACAACAGCATTCAAACTCTCGTCAATTTCAATGAGCGGTCGAGATTGCATCAAAGCAAGTTGCAACTTTTCTCTAAACACTTTTAGGCGCTGGAGATGGTCGGCAACTGGTGCACAAGTGATTGGATTTTCCGGACTGAGATAAGCAGCGAGCCCTTCGGTCAACACTCGGTTCACAACAGTTGCGGGTCGAGACAACCAAGCATCAATTCTTTCTCCAAGTCCAGCAATTGAATCGTCAACTCTGATGAACGAGGGTCGGTCGGATGTCCATTCAGGCTCTGGCTCATTCCCTCCGTCCCAAATCAACGGAAGAATTGATTCGCCATTACCCAAATCACCGAATCCTCCACGAATAATTAAAGTGCGCGCCGCCTCAATAGGGTCAATCGGCAATCCTTCACGATTGCCAAGCGACTGTTGAATCAGTTCTCTTGCGCGCTCCGGCCAAGAGGTGTAATCCTCCAGAAAAAACTCGACAGGACTAGGAGTAAATGAAACCGGCACTGCGCCGTCGTTACGTGGCCATCCAGTCGAAATCGAGGGCCTTCCATCCTGGGATCGAACAATTGCATCTAACCGCGAGTTTGATTGTCGTAATCCAGCTTCGATACTCGCCAGCATTGACGTTGCCACCGCCTCCAGAGTCGCTGCCAATTTTTCTTGGACAGCAGCTGTCCGCTCCCAGACAATTGCCTTTGAAATCTCATTGATCGACTCTTGGACCGGTGCCGATGTGAGGCGTAGCTTTGTCCTTCTCCCCGAGAATTGCATCATTCCATTGATCTCTGCTCGAGATGACAGTTGACGAGACACCTCTACTTTTTCCCGCATTTCAGAAGCAGTCTTCAATACTTCTGTGCGAGCAGTCTCAATTATTGAAATCACAACTGGGATACTGAGCACCGTCGAAAAATTGCTAGTAGTGCGAAGCACGCGTTGGTACACCTCTGATGACCACATTTGTAATTTTTCTTCGATTATTAGATTTTCACTTTGCCCAATCGAAAATTTACTGTGCTCCACTTGAGCAATAATCATCCGAAGCCACATATCAAAACGATGAGATTCAGCTGATGGGAGCGATGATTTCATCGAGTGAGCAACTTCTGAAAGTTGAGTTCTCAATTCATCTTTGGAGATAAATACTTCTTCAATCTGATCTATGGAAATTCCGCTATCGGAAATGAACGTTTCATAATAACGGCGAGCAAGTTCGGCAACTTTTTTTGGGGCTGTCATCAATTTGGTCTCTGCATCACCAAAAGCTATTTGAGCAGCTCCTTCAAATCCGTGTGTGAGTTGTTCGACGATGGAGCTCAAAAGAAGATTTTTCATGTAGTCGCGTAAACGATCACGACCTATCGAGATTGTTGCGCTTCCAAAAGATGAAGCGACGCCCGGAAGATACTGATCTGCAAATCCATACCCACCTGCGTTATTTGCAGCAATCATCGGCCAAGCAATTGAATTGTAGTTATTAAAGGCTTGTTGTATGTGTTCTGATGTAGTAACCGCAGCCAACACGTTGCCAACAGCTCGATAGACGTTTCTCGAATCTGAGAGATCAAGTCCATCAAGGTTGCGCCGTCCAATCACATAAACGCTATGAGGACCACGTGTGTGGACAGGAACGTTGTGAGGAACCAGTCCATTCTCAGGCATCTGATTATCCCAATACGCGTTGAGTAATTCCGACATGAAGGCTGCGGAGTTCGCAGCCATGCCGTCGTTCTGTAAATAACCGAAAACATCAGACGTCAGCGCAACAAGTGTTGGGAATGCACCGTTTACATGAACAGCACGTACCAGGTCAACGACGTCCAACATGATTCCTGCGCCAGTACCTCCAGCCATCGAACCCACAATCAATACAATCGGATTTGGTACTGGTTGTCCTAGTGGAACATCTACTCCTAGATGTTCAGAAACCTCAAGTAGTTCTGGTCCTCCCGCATCGCATGATCCAAAGGCAAGCCGAATTCTGTCGCTTAAGTGACCTTGAAGCGAGAGCAGGCCGACCGCACGTCCGATTGCTCGATACTGTCCAGCACCATGGTGAAGTGGCACCTGCACATTGCTTGGGTTTGGTCTCCACCCCATTAACTCACGGGATACATCTGGCTGTGAACCTTGGGGACCAAACTTGTATTGCAGAGTTGTGTCTAGGTCCTGATAAGTACCGAATGGAACTGAGATGTTTACAAAGTCACTGTCAGGAAGAAATGGAATTAACGAATCATCCTGGTACCAACCCGCATCAACCCCAATGAACTGCCATGCTCGCGGAACTCCATTGTCCCATCCAGCCCGTTTCAATCGACGCTCCACTGCATCACGGGTATAGCGGACAACCTTGTTCCCCCCACCTCCACAGCCGATCATGATTATTGGACGCAACATATTTTTTCTCCTCTGATTCTTAAAACTTTTTACGAAACCCAGCTAACGATTTCCGACCAGGACGGCTGAATGGCGAAGTAGCCCGCCGCACCGCTGATTCCCACACACACCAACAAGTGCCCTGACGCAACTAACCGTGAGGAAAGGCCTGTCACTTGTGAAATGGCTTCGGCATCCACCCCACTCCCGGGTGCCTGACGCACCAATTTGCTTTGAATCTGGGCAAATTCGATGCCATTCATGGCCAAAAAGCCCGCAATTCCAGCGACTGCAACGCCTACCCATTCGGCAGAGACCAAC
>Ga0208463_1000436_pt1 | contig 10193 bp, 11 predicted proteins | sample LakMenEpi09Jul08_FD_150752 | JGI IMG/M metagenome (GOLD analysis project Ga0208463, IMG submission 150752) | Freshwater microbial communities from Lake Mendota, WI - 9JUL2008 deep hole epilimnion (SPAdes) | ecosystem: Environmental > Aquatic > Freshwater > Lake > Epilimnion/Euphotic zone ... | reverse complement strand
TGTCGGGCTTCGCAGGTGAGTCAATTCAGAACTACTTCTTTGATGACCTTGTTGACTTCCCGCGCAGTGCTGAAGCAGTGGCCGGAAACCCTGGTCGCCGCAAGCGCTCTGCACCTGCGTGCACCAGTGCCATTGAAGTGATCGACCGTGATGCAGCGGTGAAGGACATGACCGAATTGTCTGCTGCAGCGAAAAGCTTCGGACACGAAGGCATCTTCACCAGTGCAGCGTCTCCAGGTGTTGTGTCGTTGTTCTTCGGTAACGAGTTCTACAAGACACGCGAAGAATACGTTTTCGCAATTGCTGAAGCGATGCGCTTTGAATACGAAGCGATTGCTGCTGCTGGTGCAGTGGTGCAGGTGGACTGTCCCGACCTTGCAATGGGTCGCCACTCTGCATACGCACAGCTCTCCCTTGAAGATTTCCGCAGCACGATTCGCACCAACATCGAAGCGTTGAATCACGCAGTGCGCAATATTCCTGCAGAACAACTGCGTATGCACTTGTGCTGGGGCAACTACCCAGGCCCTCACCATCACGACGTTCCTATTCAAGACATCATCGACATTGTGTGGACAGCAAAGCCACAAACAGTGTTGTTTGAAGGGGCAAACCCACGTCACTCACACGAGTGGAGTGTGTTGAAGGAACTCGGTGTTCCTGCCGACAAGTTCATTTGCCCTGGCGTGATTGAGCCACAGTCGAACTACATCGAGCACCCAGAACTTGTTGCACAGCGTTTGGGTCAGTGGGCAGAGGTTGTGTCACCGGATCGCCTGTTGGCCGGTGTTGACTGCGGTTTCTCCGTGCACGTGGGCACCACAACAATTGACCCTGATGTGGTCTTCGCAAAGCTTGCAGCGTTGTCGCAGGGTTGCGAGATTGCATCCAAGCGTTTGTTCGCCTAAACACATCAACTAGTTCAGTACAGCAAAGAGCCCGGTCCTTTCGGACCGGGCTCTTCGTTTAGTTCTTTATCGCAGAAGCGAATTGACTAGTCGTTGTTCTTTGGCTGGTACAGAAGACCAATCACTGCACCGTAAATGAGGTGCCAAAGGAGTACGCCTGCTGGAAGCTTCCAGCCGTTTGGCGTATCGAATGAGAAGAGGCCGTAGCCCTGCTTTGGTGCGTATGCGTATGGCACAAGGAAGCCGATGCTGATGATCGTCATGATGACGCCATAGATGAGGCCCTTGAGGACATGGCTTGCTACCGGGATCGCCTTGTGAGCGATAACGCCGAACAAGATGCAGAACACGATGCCGTTGACGAAGTGCATGGACTGACCAGTGAAGTACTGGGAAATTGGGTTGCCCCAAGATGCGCCCTTGTCACCAGCGGCTCCTGCAATCAGCGCGCCGTTGTAGGCAGGCCATGGAAGCTGTGGAAGGCCGATTGCGTTGAAGCAGTAGCCGAAGTATGTGCCGAGTTGGGTCGCGATGACACCAATGAGGGCGAGGCCGCCCACTGGATGCTCTTCAACCCATTTGTGCCAGCGCTGTGTTGCGCTGGGTGCAAGTGAATTTGCCATTGTGTTTTCCCCCAGGAGGTGAAGTGCGGGCTATTTGCCCGACTAGCGGACAAATTACCAATGGGCGGACACCAGAGGGTGGATTTCGTGTGTCCACGGGCACAATTGTCTCGGTTGCTCTATGAAACCCTTATGGGGCTTGGGTTTCCTCGCTAGCCCTACTTGGGTGGCTGGTAGTCGATATTGCGATCCACGTTCATATAGATGTCAATACCAACCGGGTGGGTCTGCTCTTCCACGATGTGGCCGAGGAGGCCAGCGCAGCGAGCCAAGAGGGCCACACCACGCATCACGCCCAGAGGAAGACCGAGGTCTGCCAACACGGCTCCGCATACACCAGCGCCATTGAGAGGCAAGTGCTTGCCCAAAACGTCGGAGTGTGAGCGGCCAATTGCCTCGAACAATGCCAAGTGCGGGCCGAATGTTCCGTTCTCACGAGCGAGCGCCATCAGAACTGGCGTGCGAGGGTCGCCCTGCTTGTGAACAGGGTGACCAAGACCAGGGACAAATTTCCCTATTTCCTTTTGAGACCGCACAACATTGCGTGCGACATCGTCCCACTCAGCATCGCTGCGAGTTTGAGTGCCCACTTGTTGCAACTGTGCATTGAGGAACAATGCGCAGTCTTCCGTCACGCCAAGGAAGCGAGACCCGCCACCAAGTAGTCCGGCTGCGAGAGCGCCTTGTAAAGAGTCGGGCGCGCTCGCGTATGTCAAGCGTGCTGCAATCGCAGTCGGAGTGAAACCGTGATCAGCCAATGCAGCCAACACTGCTTCGAACATCACGAGTTGACCCTTCGATGGGCGTTGCTTTGCAATCAAGTAATACGCAAGTTCGCCAAAGGAAATTTTGCCGAGCAACTCTGATGCAAGGTCATGACCCAACAACGTGATGCTGTCGGCATCAGATGTACCAAGCCCTGTGCGATATGTGGGTTGTTCTGTTGCCATGATTAATCCAGTCCTTTCAACCAGTCACGAATTTCATCGGAGTGTTCGCCCAACGTTGGTGGTGGCAAGCGATACTCAAGGTCGCCATCGCTGAACGTAATGGGGTTGCGCACAAGTGTGACTTCGCGATCGCCTTCACCAACAGTGACGCGTGGGCGCAAGCCCAACTTCTCTGCAAGTTCCACACCATCACCGATGGAGTTAATGGGGCCGCACGGTACGCCGACTTTGTTGAGTTCGATGAACAAATCGTCCGACATCCACTCAGCCAATTTCTCCAGCAAAAACGGGCGTAATTCTTCGCGGTTCTTCGTGCGGTCTGCATTGATCTTGAAGCGCGGGTCGTCTGCAATGGCTTCGATACCGAGCACGCCGCACAATGCGCGGAACTGCTTGTCGTTGCCGGCAGCAATGATGAGATCACGGTCTTTTGTCGGCAGTGCTTCATACGGGAACAAACTGGGGTGTGCGTTACCCATGCGGAATGGCACCACGCCTGCTGCGGTGTATGCAGCAGTCTGGTTCACCAAGCCCGACATCGCCGATGACAACAAGTTGACTTCAATGTGTTGGCCTTCACCGGTTGCGTTGCGATGGTTGAGTGCAGCGAGAACACCAATGGTTCCGTGCAAGCCGGCCATCACATCGAACACCGAAATACCTGCGCGATACGGCGAACCATCAGGCTCACCCGTGAGGCTCATCAAGCCAGACACTGCTTGCACGATGAGGTCGTACCCCGGCAACCATGCGCCTTCTGCAGTACCAAAGCCACTGATGGAGAGATAGATCAAGCCAGGGTTGTCGGCTTTGACTGATTCGTAATCAAGTCCGAACTTCTTCAAGCCGCCGACTTTGAAGTTCTCCAAGCAGATGTCCGCGTTGCGCACCAGCTTCTTCACGATTTCAAGGTCATCCGGGTCCCCGTAGTCCAACACGATCGACTTCTTGTTGCGGTTGATCGACATGTAATAGGTCGCAACGCCATCTTTGGTGGGTGGCACCCACGTGCGAGTGTCGTCCCCTGCGGCGCTTTCCACCTTCACCACTGTTGCGCCCATGTCGGCCAACAGCATTGAGCAGTAGGGGCCAGCAAGAACTCGCGACAGGTCGGCGACGACCAATCCTTCGAGCGGCTTGGCCGTATTCTGTGGGGAGTTCATTTTCTCACTGCTTTCAGGTTGGGGGATATGGATTCATGCTGGGAGGCGCACACAATGGCAACAAAGCGAGATGAACCCGATTTTGTTGAAGCGCTTGCTCGCGGGCTCAATGTCATGCGTGCGTTTTCGTTGTCGCACTTAGCGATGACCGTGAGTGAAGTTGCAGCTGCCGCTGATCTTGCTCGCCCAACTGCACGTCGATTGCTTCTCACGCTCGAACAGCTCGGATACGTGCGCTCGAATGACGGTGTATTCATGCTCACGCCCAAAGTGTTGGAGTTGGGCATGTCGTACATCAATGCGCAAGGCATGTGGGATATTGCTCGTCCGCACTTGGTGTCGTTGGTGTCGCAGACACATGAATCAAGTTCGATGTCGCAGTTAGACGGCAGCGACATTGTGTACACAGCGCGCGTGCCAGTCCCCAAGATCATCGGCTTGTCGGTGCAGATCGGAACACGCTTCCCCGCCATCGCAACATCAATGGGCCACGTGCTCTTGGCATCACTCACCACTAAAGAACTTGATGCTGTGTTGAAGATTCCGTCGCAGTCACCTGTTGTGCCGCGAGTACGGCCATCGCGCAAAGAAATTGATGTTGCGTTGGCTGAAGTGCGCACACGTGGGTGGGCATTGTCAGATGAGCGATTGTCGTTTGGAATTCGTTCTATTGCTGCACCGGTGACTGATGGCAATGGGGCTGTCATTGCCGCTGTCAATGTGACAACGAATGCGGCGGAAACGTCCATCGCTGAACTGAAGAAAACACACTTGCCGTTGTTGCTCACAACAGCGCAGGCGATTTCTGAAGACTTTTCGCGCATGTCAATGTTGCCCACCACTGACCCGCTGCCGAAATAGTTCTTCATCGCCTATTTCGTTTCCGCGCGATGCGTTTCAAGAATGAAATCTGCTGTTGCCTGCGGGGCAGAGAAAAACGGCGAATGATCCGTGTCGATTTCCACTGAATGCTTTGCCCAACCAGCACGCATGCGTTGCTGATCAAGCTGCACTGCTTGATCATCTGTACACACGATGTAACTACTCGGCACACTTAACCATGCAGGGTTTTCCATCGGTTCCACGGGTATTTCACTACGCATTGTGCGGCGATACTGCATCGCAAGGCGAGCCAATGACGCCGGGCTGCGATGAAACAAGAACCGTGTTGCGTCTTCTGTGAGAGACAATTCACCATCGGCTGAAATGTTTAAGCATGAACGAAACTCGGGGTTACCCCACTGTGGAGAAATACCTGCTTGTGATTCGCCCACTGCTGGCATACGAGCTGCAACAAACACCAAGTGCTGTGCAGCGTGCGATGCTGCCGACACGGTGATGCCGGTGTAACTGTGACCCACCACAGTGACAGCACCGTGTGATTTCTGCAGTTCAGAAATCTTTGTGCTCAACGCCGCGACGTCATCAGCCAAAGAAGTGAATGGCAAATCAATGGTGTGCGCATCTTGGCCGTGCTGTGCAAGACGCTCGATGACAGGGATCCACGTCAGGCTTGGAAGAAACGACCCGTGAACGAATAAGACGCTCGAGTCATTCATGAAATGCTCGAGTGACTAGCGGTAGTTGTTGTTGCTGGTGTGATCACCAGCAAGCCAACGCTTCAACGTTGCGTGAGCGTCGTTCTTGCGATCTGCGTTGATCTTTTCTGCACCTGGTGCATCAGCGGTGAACTCAAGAAGCATTCCGTTTGGATCTTCTGTGTACAACGAGCGGCAGTAGCCGTGCTCAAGAACGTATGTTCCTTCTGGCTTCCAACCAGCTGCCTGAAGGCGCGCGAAGATTTTGTCCTGATCATCAGGCGCAACATTCAATGCGATGTGGCGGAATGGTGATGGAGGAAGTGGTGGATCGAACTCGTCCTGGTCGGACTGGTTTGCGAACTGGAAGAACGCAAGTGCGCTTCCGTCTGGCATTCCGAAGAAGCAGTGGCAGTACACGCGCTCTGCGCCGAACAGCTCATCTGTTTCTGACCATGTGGCGACCAATGGCAAACCAACAAGGTCTTCGTAAAAGGCGCGAGTCGCCTCAAGATCTTTTGACAAGTAGGCGGTGTGATGAAGGCGGGTGGGTGCGCTGCTCATGAGATTTCTCCTCTTGGAAAATGGTCAAATGTCCGCCAGTCGGACATCAAACCGTTGTGCGTACATTATTGCCCACTGAGGGCGAGCACAACCTGCAGCCGGGTGGCTCTTTAGCCAAAGACAACGGTGCGATTGCCGAAGGTGAGAACACGGTGTTCCACATGGGCACGCACGGCGCGTGCAAGTACCACGGTCTCTAGGTCGCGACCCTTGCGGGTGAGGTCGGCCACGTTGTCCCGGTGGGAAACGGCCGAAACGTCCTGGGCGATGATTGGTCCTTCATCCAGCACATCGCTCACATAATGCGCCGTTGCACCAATCACCTTCACGCCGCGGTCATGAGCCTGGCGATACGGATTCGCACCAATAAATGCAGGCAAGAACGAATGGTGGATGTTGATCATCCGACCCTTCCATGGCTCCACCAATGCTGGCGGCAACACCAACATGTAACGGGCCAACACCACAAGGTCAACGTCGAGTGCATCAAGCAACGTGGCGAGTGTTTGTTCTTGCTCTTCTCGCCCAGTCGGACCATCTGCCACCGGCACGTTGTAGAACGGCAAACCGAAAGAGGTGGCAAGTGGTGATGCATCTTCATGGTTCGACACAATTGCGACAACATCAAGACCAAGGTCGCCATACGTGGTGCGGGCCAAAAGGTCTGCAACGCAGTGAAGATGCTTTGAGCACAAAATTGCGGTGCGCGGCCTGCGGGGCAATTCATTCAATGAAAACTGCATATTCCAGTTGGCAGCTACTGCGGCAAAGCCATCGGTCAGAGTGTGCAATGCAACGGACTCCGAATGTGTGAACTCAACACGTTGGAAGAACATCGCATCCGAATCATCGGTGTGCTGTTCTGCATGAACAATGTTTCCGCCCACCGAGGCGACCCAGGTGGCAACGGCAGCGACAATGCCCTGGCGATCCGGGCAAGAAATGAGCAGGACGGCGGTGGGATTCACAGTGGTGGAGACGATGGGAATCGAACCCACGACCTCCTGCTTGCAAAGCAGGCGCTCTACCAATTGAGCTACGTCCCCGAAGGAAGGAAAAGACTATCGGCGGACCACGCAGACCACCACAAGGGCCCACGAGACCCTTGTGGGAGCCATAAAGCACCCCGTTATCCACAGGCCACGGGGGTACCCTTATCGCATGGCAGGCGAGCTCATTTATGCATTCAGAATCATGCGCTTGCCGTTGCTCGACGCCGGCGGTGCAGCAATTGGCCGAATTGACGACATTGTCGTTGTTCCTGGCCGTCTGGGTGATGCCCCCCGCGTGACCGGCTTTGTCGCCACCAGCCAGCGACGCCGCATTTTCGTGAACGCGAATCGCGTGATTTCCCTTGATACAGAAGGCGCTCGCCTGCGCAGCTGGGACGTGGACCTCAACCCCTTCAAGACCCGCGACGGTGAACACCTTCTGCAGGCACACATCATCGACAAGCGCGTTAATGGCGAGACCGTGAGCGATGTGGCCCTGCGCCCCACCGTGAACGCCCGCGAGACCGGTTGGGAAGTTGCCAAGGTGCGCCTCACTCGCAGCGGTCTCTTTGGTCGTCGCAACACCTATCGCTTGGTGGAATGGAACGAAGTGGGCGGGCTCTTTGCTGCCGCCACTGAAATGGCTGCCGAAGCTGCACGTTTGCGCGACATGCACCCAAGCGACGTGGCCGGTGTTGTTCGTGCACTCCCCCTCGCTCAGCGTCAACTGTTGGCAAAGGAAATGGACGACGATCGTCTTGCCGACCTCTTGGAAGAGTTGCCCGAACAAGAACAGCTCGCACTGATTTCGAACCTTGACCTAGATCGCGTCATTGACGTGTTGGAAGAGATGGAATTCGACGACCTTGCCGACCTTCTCGCAGAAATGCCTGCACAGCGTCGTGCTGAAGTGTTGGAAGCAATGGACGATGAAGACGCCGACGTTGTTCGTTCGCTTTTGTCGTATGCACCGGGCACTGCTGGTGCGTTGATGACACCAGAGATCATCATCATGAGCAGCAACGCCACTGTGGCTGAAGCGTTGGCGCAAGTACGTGACCCTGAATGGCTTGTCTCGATTGCTGCACAGGTGTTTGTTGTGCAGCCACCGCTTCGCGCGCCTACGGGCACATACCTTGGTGTTGTGCATGTGCAGCGTTTGCTGCGTGAGCCACCCAGCACAGAACTTGCACGGTGTCTTGCAAAAGAACCAACAGTGTCGGCAAACATGTCCGACCGTGAAGTTGCTGAGTTCCTCGCTTCATACAACTTGTTAGCTGTTGGTGTCTGCGATGAAGCAGGCCACCTTCTGGGCGCCATCACTGTGGACGACGTTCTCGACCGCATGTTGCCCGCCGACTGGAGGCAGCGTCGACGTCAGGCAGCGCAACCATGAAGCGCCGTAATGATCTCACCACCCCACGCCAGCGCCGTCGTGTTGGCATTCACTATGACACCGATGCATTCGGTCAGTTCAGTGAAGCAATCGCACGTTTCCTCGGAACCGCGCGTTATCTCGTTATTCAGTCGATCATTGTCATCGTCTGGGTTGTGGTCAACGTGCTCAACATCGCGCCGTTCGACGATTATCCATTCATTTTCCTCACGCTCATCTTGTCGTTGCAGGCCTCATACGCTGCACCGCTGATTCTTCTTGCACAGAATCGTCAAGAGGATCGCGAGCGCGAGCAAGTGGAACGCGATCGTGAAATGGCAATGCGCACACAGGCTGATACCGAATACTTGGCACGCGAACTTGCCGGTGTTCGTTTGGCCTTGGCCGACATTGTCACCACTGCAGACTTGCGTGATCACCTCGAATCAATCAACGAGGCGTTAGAAAAGCTTATTGCTATTCAGCAGAACGAGTCACAATCCCCACGGCACGACTCGTAGCTTCCGCAAACTCATGCGGTAACTGCATCGGTGCCAAGTGATCTCCGTCTAAATGCACCACGGTTGCTTTCACGGCTGCAGCGAGTGCTTCTTGTTTGTGTGGCAACACCAAACGGTCTTTTGTTGTCAACACAAAAGCTGTGGGCACAGAAATGTTTGGCGCAAAACCGCGTGCATCGAACTTCGACAGCGCACGTCCGGCTTCGCTAATCATCCACTGATCATTGCGGCGAATTTCGCCAATAATCCACGGAAGATAACGACTGAGTTCATGTCCTCGCGGAATTGCGCGGCGCAAACCAATGCGAATCATGCGTGGCGTACTGAGACGGCGAATCACCGGGCCAAGAACACGGCCCACTTTCCAACGCACTCGTTCGTTGCGTGTGCCGTTCCACTCAAGAGCTGTTGCTTGCAACACCATGCTGCTCACTAATTCACTGTGGCGTTGCCACAACAACAAACTGATGGGGCCTCCCATGGAATAGCCAACAGTAGTGACAGAACTAATGCCAAGCGCACGAACAACTTCTGCTGCATCATCGGCGCAATCTTCTAAAGCGAATGGTGTGTGTGGGCGTAAGCCACGGCCATGACCACGATGATCAACACCAACGATGCTGTAGTCCTTCGCTAGTTCTTCATACGCGGTGAAGAACTGGAGGTCGGATGACCCTGTCCATCCGTGTAACAAAAGAACTGTTGGTGCATCGGGGTTTGCGTGTTGATGATGACGCACGAACATCTCGCCACGACTAGGCAAGTGAACAATGCGGCCAGGCAGCAGTGGTGGAATTTCTACTGCGGAGTGTTTCACTTGCACGCCTTACAAATACCAACAACATCAAGACGATGATGCGCCATCGCGAATCCGGCTTTGCTTGCCACCTTTGCCAGCGCAGAGTCGAGTTCATGTTCAATTGCATCGGGGATACGCACATCGTCAACCCATCCGCACTTGCTGCACACCATGTGATGGTGATGACCTGTGATGTCTTCACTGAGCTCAAACCGTGCCCACTCGTCGGTGGTGATCACACGAACAACAACACCTGCGTTCTCAAGCACTGTGAGATTGCGATACGCCGATGACTGCGCAAGCCCTGTTGTGTTCTCCAAGATCTCTGGAATGGACAGTGGGCGCTTTGCAGCAGTCAATGATTCAACAATCATTCGACGGCCAGAGGTGTAGCGCTGACCAATCTCGTCAAGCTTTGTTGCCACGTGATGAGCAACATCTGCAGCTTCGACGTGTTTGTGCGTGTGCTTGGTCGAAGGCATAAAACCACGCTATCGAGAATGAGTGAGAATCATCCGTTTATCGCCGTCAATGCCTTGTGCACCAAAGTGTCCACCAAGGATTCCGACTCTGTAATCGTGCCGGGCCGAAAGACAAACTTGCCGTGGGCATTCTGAGTTGCCAAAGGGCGTTGGCGTGGACCGCGTCCAAATGTCAACGCTGGTGCAATGCGATGAGTGTGCCAATCCATCAGAGGTCGCATTAATCGACTGAGTTCCTCTTGCGAGAGAATGGTCACATCTGCCTCAATCACTGCGAG
>Ga0208463_1000418_pt1 | contig 10460 bp, 6 predicted proteins | sample LakMenEpi09Jul08_FD_150752 | JGI IMG/M metagenome (GOLD analysis project Ga0208463, IMG submission 150752) | Freshwater microbial communities from Lake Mendota, WI - 9JUL2008 deep hole epilimnion (SPAdes) | ecosystem: Environmental > Aquatic > Freshwater > Lake > Epilimnion/Euphotic zone ... | reverse complement strand
TCTACCCAAAAAGAAAGTTTTGGAGATGATACAGCCGCAAATAATTTTTCTCCATGACTAAAAGGAATAATTTCATCAGATTTACCATGAATGATCAAAACTGGACATTTTACTTTCTTGATTTTGTCGAGATTAGTAAATTTATCAAATGGTAAAAGTGGCACAGGAACAACTACTCGAAAAATCGAAGTAAAGCTACTTTCAACTATTAACCCAGCTACAGGTTTTTTAGATGCTAAATCTACTGCTGAACCACCACCAACGGAACGCCCAAAAACTATAATTTGTTGAGGAGAAATCTTTAAAATTTGGGTTAAATAATTGTAAGCAGTATCAATATCTTGATAAGCAGCTTTTTCTGTAGGAGTTCCTTCACTTGTACCATAACCGCGATAATCATAAGCAAGGACACTAAAACCCAAATCTCGGATTTTTTCTAATTGTGGTTTTATATATCCCAAATCTTCAGCATTACCATGAGCATAAAGAATGGTATATTTAGCTTGAGAATTTGGTAAATAAATTGCAGAAATATTTTTATTCTCTGCGGTTTTTATCTTGAGAATATCCTGATTATCTTGATAACTAGATGGTTGCGGTAGAAAAATCATGCTGTCAGCGCGGAAATAAACATAGACAGCAAAGAATGCGTAAATAAAAATGAGAGATTTTAACATTCTTTTCCAAGTTAAATCGCCAATAAGCAATTTTTTTAATTGCTGTTTATCCATGATAGAGAAATAATAAATTACGGAGATTTTCGGGTAAATTTCCTAGGTTGGGTTGACGCAAGAAAACCCAACATTATTAATCTTTTTGTTAATTAATCCTTCTGTTGGGTTGCGCTGTCACTTAACCCAACCTACAATTTTATTAACATCAAATTACATATCTTCTTGATATTTTACTAACAAGTTAGGAATATAATCATATCCGTCAACGCCAATAATGGCAATCATTTTAGGGCGATTTTCTTGTAGTAATAATTGAAATTTGTCTGTACCAATTTGTCCACTAATAATTGTTAGTAAACCAGCGGGTTGTCGCCATTCATTGGAGGCAATTTGCTCTAAAAGATACATTCCTAAACTACCAGTATAAACTGCTTTTTCATAATTGGCTATAAGATAATTAGCTTCAGCTAAATATGCTAAATTTCTGCCTTGTAAATACAAATCACCAGAAACTTGAGCAGTTCTAAAGGCATTTTCTAAATATTTAATTGCTGTGGGGTATTGTGCGGTAACTAAATAAGCAATTCCTAGACTACTAAAACATAAAGCTTGACTTTGTAAATCGTTTAATTTTTCTGCGAGTTTTAATCCTTGTTCTAAATAGTTAATGGCTGATTCATAAACTTCAAGTTCACTAATTTCTGTTTGCTTGGCTTGCATAACTTCACTATAACCTAAATTTACTAAAGCATTGGCTTCTCCAGTTTTATCTCCTGTTTGTCTGCTGTAAATTAATGCCCTTTGACTATAATTAATGGCTTCACTATAGTTTTGCTGTTGTACATAGGTTCGGCTGAGGTGGTTAAGATTGGCAATTTCACAGGTTTTATCTTCTGCCTTTCTGGCTATTTCTAAGGCTTGTTGGTGAAAATCAAGGGAACGATCATATTTGCCTAAACCTCGCTGGGAATAACCCAATAATGTCAAAATCCGGGCTTTTTCCTGAGTACCTGCTGCTGAACTTAAGGGGGCATCTAAATAATCTAAAGCATCTCGTAAATAACTACCAGAAAATGAGGCAAAAATCCCACCGTAGAGAGGAAAATAAGGACGTTGGGCAAAGGTTCGCAAAATTTGCAGCATGATTTGCGTTGCACTATTACTATATATTATGGCTTGATTTTGAAAACCACTGGCTAATTGACTCCAAATTACGGCAAAGGTTAAAAATGTGGAAATAGATAATTTTGGACCGGCTTTAATATCATAAGCTTGTTGATAGCGAAGCGCTCCGTAGGAATCAAACCAATTAATTAAACCTCTTTGTAAAAGCTGTAAAACTATTGTTAATTCTACCCAATTACTCAAACTAATTTGCTGTTGTTTTTGGGCAAATTCTAAAGCTGATTGTTCTACTGCTAGGGTATGAAAAAATGCTTGGGGAATTTCACTGTTGACTATTTTTGCCCAACTTGTCCAAGGGCTATTTTCTCCGGGTACACCCCCAAATCCCAAGGAATTTTTTTGTTCATACATCCAATTCAGTAAATTTGCTTGGATTCTTTGCCAAGAAATTATACCATTATTAATACCGTCAGCAATTTGTTGAAAGTCTTCGTTAGCAGTAGCAAATTGTTGAAGAGATTTAGCTAACTGTTGAAGTTGGGATAAATTTAAAGGATACTTTTGATTAGGATCAGTAGCTCGCCATAAAGCTGTTAATCGCTCATCTGCGGTGGCTGTGGTAATTTCTCGCATAGATAGGGATATCGCTTCAGTGGCTTTATTTTGTTCTTGCCACCGTTGCCATTGAGTTTGAATCGTTTTAGCGGCGCGTAAACTGCGGGTAGCTTTGGCTGTTTTGAGTTCGTCCGTTTCCGAGTCTACCTGAGATTGTATAGCATTGAGGCGATCGCTCAAAACTAATTCAAATACCTCCCCTGTCCCGGAAGTGATACCTTTGAGCAACATTTGATAAACCTGCTCTACAGAGCTAATTTTACCCTTGAGAGTGGTTTCGATAATGTCGTTAATTAAAGCTAGATAATGGTCGCGTAATGGTAAAGAGTCTGACACTTTAGTTAATAGAGAAGATCACAATAATTATCATTGTAGCCATAGCATATAATTATGAGATTGGGGATTAAAAGCAATTGCCACTCCCGGACAAATGGACGGAGATTGTCAAGGGTAGTTAAATCCCTGTCACCGTATTCAGAGAAAATAAATGGGTCGTCATCCCACCTTAACTTTTGATCGTGGTACATTAATTTTACATCCACCACCACGAAGTAAAACTTGGATAGATTATGCAGTTTGGGATGATAGAATCGAAAAGTTTCGGATTCCCGCTATTAGATACCGGTCCTTAGTTGAAGCATTGCAAGTAGAAGCAACGGATTTTATTGATGAAGCTAAGGCTTTTTATCCTGTGGAGTTGGTTGCGAGTTTAGAAATGACTCCCTATCCCCACCAAAATGAGGCGTTAGCGGCTTGGAAACTCGCAGGACGACAGGGGGTAGTTGTATTACCTACGGCGGCGGGAAAGACTTATTTGGCGCAAATGGCGATGCAAGCTACACCGCGCACGACGTTAATTGTCGTACCAACATTGGATTTAATGCACCAGTGGTATGCTCACTTAGTAGCGGCTTTTCCTGATGGGGAAGTAGGTTTACTGGGGGGTGGTTCACGGGATAGAACCGCGATTTTAGTTGCTACCTATGATAGTGCGGCAATTCACGCGGAAAGTCTAGGTAATAAATACGCTTTGATTATTTTTGATGAGTGTCACCATTTACCTACGGGTTTTAATAGAGTAATTGCAGAATATGCGATCGCCCCCTATCGTTTAGGACTTTCCGCTACACCAGAACGCACAGACGGAAAACACACAGATTTAGATATTCTTATTGGTAAGGAAGTTTATCGCAAATGTGCTGAAGATTTAGCTGGAAAAGCTTTAGCGGCTCATGAAATTGTGCAAATTAAAGTTAAATTATCCCCATTAGAACGAGAAAAATATAGTCAATTAATTCAAACTCGCAATGATTTTTTAAAGCAATCAAAAATATCTTTAGGAAGTTTGCAAGGTTGGCAAATGTTTGTACAAATGAGTGCGCGTTCTCAACCTGGACGTAGAGCGATGTTAGCCCATCGTCAAGCCAAAGAAATTGCTTTAGGAACAGATGGGAAAATCCGGGTACTTGTAGACTTATTAGCTACCCATTATCCCGAAAGGATTTTAATTTTTACTGCTGATAATGCCACAGTTTATCGCATTTCTCAAGACCTATTAATTCCAGCAATTACTCATCAAACACCAGTTAAAGAAAGACATGAAATTTTAACTAAATTCAAGGAAGGTGAATATAATACTTTAGTGGCTTCTAATGTCTTAAATGAAGGTGTAGATGTCCCCGCAGCTACTATTGCCATTATTTTATCAGGAACAGGTTCAACCAGAGAATATATTCAACGTTTAGGGAGAATATTAAGAAAAGGCAACTTAGCAAATAAACAAGCAATTTTATATGAAGTTATAGCCGAAGATACCAGCGAAGAGGGAACTTCAGCCAGACGCAGAGGAGAAAATCATAGCCAAGAAGAAAAACCACAAAAAGCGAATTTACAAGTTATTTATAGTAGTGAAAAGAAAAGAGATTTAAAAGCAGCAGAACAATTAGAAATTAATTATTCAACAGAAAAGAAAGATGTTACCAACAGACCTACTGATACACCGCCAAAACGGCGAAGAGATTATCCCAAAAAGACTGAAACTTGATCAAAAACATTTGAATTTAGCGACGGAATTAATTAGTTTTTTTGAGGAAGCCGTGGGGAAAACTCAAGGATTACTAGAACGTCAGTTAGCAGACTTTGAAGGAGATACAACAGATTACCGCATGAAACGGGGTTTGGCTTATATTCTCAAAAGTAGTTTTTGCACCTTTGAAATAGTTAGTCCCCTCGAACCACCCATGTTAAGAGAAAAAGTATTTTCACTAGCAGCAAAATCCGTTTCTAGTCGAGAAGCAACTGATATTATTTTAAATAAAATTGCTGATGATTTAAGCCAAGAACTCAACCAGGAAATTTTACCTATTCAAATCCGCAATGGACTTTATGCTGATTTATTAGAGAATAAAATTTTAACTGCTTTTGATACTCCTAAACCAGAAGAAGTTTTACATCGTTATAATTTATCTCAAATTCAAGGAGTTTTTTACAAAGCTAGTCAATTAGTATTAAATGCTCATCGTAATGTTCCTGGAGAATATAAACTTTTATTTCGTTATTTAAAGCTATTTCAATTAATGGCTTATATTGAAGGTGATGCCGAGCATGGTTTTACAATTAGTGTAGATGGTCCGACAAGTTTATTTACCCCCAGTACCCGCTATGGTTTAGCCATAGCCAAATTAATTCCCGCTTTACTTCATGTCACAAAATGGAGTTTGTCAGCGACCTTACAAACCCGTGATTTTTACACAAATGAATGGAAAACCGGACGTTTTACCCTTAGTTCTGAATGCGGATTAGTCTCTCACTATCCCCCTGGTAAACCCTATGATAGTATGTTGGAGGAATCTTTTGCGAGTAAATGGGATGCCTTAAAAAGTGGTTGGATTTTAGAAAGAGAAGTGGATTTAATTCCTATTCCTGGTAGTGTGATGATTCCCGATTTTCGGCTAGTTCACCCCGACGGGCGGGTGTTTATTTTAGAAATTGTTGGTTATTGGCGACCAGAATATTTACAAAAGAAATTTGCTCAAGTTAGACGGGCAAATTGTGATAATTTGATTTTAGCAATTTCCGAAAGATTGAACTTAGAAAAAGCCGGAATCAAACTAGATAACTTACCCGCGAGAATAATTTGGTTTAAAGAAAAACTTATACCAAAATCCGTATTAGCCGTCATGGAATGAGTTTATATCTCACCCCAGGACTGGAGCACCTCTGCTTGAAAAAATTCATCAAGGATATTATTTTCCTTTACCAGATTTCAGAGACAACAACATTTCTATTTGCGTCATTGATTGACTAGGACTATTAATAGTCACACCAACACCGCGAATAGAATCAAAAATAGCTGTAGCGTCCGCAGATAAAGGCTGACTTTGAGCCGATAAACGCTCAATTATAGTTTTAGTTTTGTTCATATCTAAATAGAAATAACCACCATTAGGTTTTTGCAAAGAACCCGTGATATTTTTAAAATTATCACTTTGATCAAGTGCTGCACCTTTGCGATCTGCTAGTGTTTCCGCAATGGGTTCACCAATAGCTATAAATACTGTATTATCATTGAGCCAACCATGTGCCACCAAAGCGCCTTGTTGGGGAATTTGCCATTCTGTGACATTTTTACCACCAATGGTTTTTTGAGCGACATTCAGCCGTTGCTGTTTGGCAAAATTATCGAGTTTAGTGAGAGTGGCTTCGGCCGTTTTGCGATCGCTCGTATCCAATACTAACGCACCCCCAAAACCCACACTAGCTAACAACCCTTGATTAGATTGAATTGCACCTAAGCCAAATTCTCCATTCATCCAACTAAAAATATCTTTATCTAAATCAATTTGCAGGGTTTTTGATTGAGTTCGTGCTTGTTGTATTCCTTGATTTAATTCAGGATAATCTTTAGACTGTTCCACAAAAGTTTGCCAACTTTTACTAATCCCCTGTCCACTGATTAAAGTAACTGTTTCACTAGGAAATTGTCCTATTACCTTTCCCGGAGTGGTTTGATATTGAAATTTATTCAATTTCGGATCTAAATTCACAATGGTTTTAAATCTCAATCCCTCATCATCTATTCCCACACCTGCTATAAGTGATTTAACTTGCTTAATTTGTGCCAGAGTTTGTGGGGGTAATTGTTGAGATTGGGGATTGGAAGCCGTTAATTTTTGTACCATATTCGCATAATCAGGTACATAAATTTGCGCTAAACTATTCTTAATATCCACACCCTTGGTAAGAATATCGTATGCACCTTCTTTAGTTGCAAAAGAAGGTTCACCTTTATAGGTATCAATAGCTTTTTCTACAGATTGTTTATTTGATGTTAAAAGTAAATGGTCATTATTTAAAACAGTTGTATATATCGGTTTCCCTTGACCTATAGATTCGATAATTTTTTGACCTTTGTAGTCCGATTCCTGATTTTTGATGTTTTTTTGGTCTTTTAATTTATTGGCAAATTTCAGAGCAGCTATTTTGTCTTTAATACTTACCACTAACAAATAATTTGGGTTTTCGGGTGAGCGAAAGTTATCCTGGGATACTTTTTTTGCATCTGGTGGTAGCGCTGCAATCATTATACCACCAGCCCAAGGCTTGATATCTGCTTCGTAAGAAATCTGAGTATTATTCAACATTTGTTGGTTGAAATTCTCAAACTCTTTTGTCAGTAATTTCCGTGCTTCTGGTGTACCAAACTGCTGTAACTTATTCCAGAACTCAGGATTAGTGTCAATATAAGTTGCCATTAATGCAGTTCCAGGTACTAATTTAGCACTAGTTAAAGGGTTAGAACTAATCGGACTACCTTTGAGATACATATAAACTGCTAGACCTCCTGCTATGATTACAGCAGTACCAATCACAGGAATTAAAAATGATGATTTCTGGTCAGACATTGATAAATGATCCTTATTTGTGTAAATGTTGTAACAGATTTTATGAAATATTTATTGGTGAGTGGGGGAATTTATTGATAATTCATGACAAACAAGTATATTCTAGGGATTCGTTAGTTTAGTAGAGCTAATTTTACAGCATTTACTGATAAAATTCACGTATCATTCAAGAATTTATTCTCGTCTAATATTTGTAGTTGGCTCTAAATAATACTACACCATGTCAGGGCTGAATCCGCAAATGATCTCTTAATTCTTCAAAAAAATAGTCAATTTGTCACCTTCAAGTTATTCTAAAACTATATGGAAAATTAGTGGTATTTGTACTCAATAAAAATTGATCACGGACCAAGATCCTCTTGAACCGAGGCAGCAAAGAGTGGGATATCTGGAGTTTTAAGTGTAACAGTAGTAGCTAAATTAGCTGTATCAATCTGTAGATCAGATAGTGCCGACGCTACCAGGATCAAGCAGTCAAAAGATGTCATACTACGCTACACTTCTTTATTTGTATGACTTACATCCCAGTAAATGTTTCAGGATTATAAGGCTAGTAATAATCAATGTCGCAGTTTTATTTTGATACCGAAAAAACCGGACACAAAAGGTTCGAGTTACCAGGGGCAAAACCACACTATAACCCTGACCGTCCTGGACAGGTAGAACATATATTTTTGGATATCAGTTTGGATATTCCTGCCCAAAAGTGCTACGGAAGTTGTAATATTCGTCTATTGCCAGTTCGGAATGGCATTGAGCTCTTGACTTTGGATGCTGTCAATTTGAAGATTGAGGCTGTACAGGTAAACGAAGTTGTAGAAAAGTTTGAATATGATGGAGAACAACTTTGTATTAACCTGTCACAACCAACCGAAATTGGTCATCGCTTGTTAATTGCGATCGCTTACTCTGCTGAAAAACCCCAGCGAGGTATTTACTTTATTCAACCAGACAAACACTACCCCGAAAAACCCACCCAGGTCTGGACTCAAGGAGAGGACGAAGATTCTCGCTATTGGTTTCCTTGTTTCGACTACCCCGGTCAATTATCAACCTCAGAAATTCGCGTCCGTGTTCCTCAACCGTTGGTAGCTATCTCCAATGGTGAACTGGTTGACACCATAGCAGAGGCAAAACATACAACCTACCATTGGTCACAGCAACAAGTCCATCCTACCTACTTAATGACTTTGGCCGTTGGTGATTTTGCGGAAATTCGGGACGAGTGGCATGGTAAACCCGTTACCTATTACGTCGAAAAGGGGCGAGAAGCAGATGCTAAACGCAGTATGGGCAAAACTCCCCAAATGATCGAATTCTTGAGCGAAAAGTATGGTTATCCTTACGCTTTCCCCAAATATGCCCAAGTTTGTGTAGATGACTTTATTTTTGGAGGAATGGAAAATACTTCTACCACTCTATTAACTGACCGATGTTTATTGGACGAACGAGCTATATTAGACAACCGTAATACGGAAAGTTTAGTCGTTCACGAACTGGCACACCAATGGTTTGGGGATTTGGTGGTTATTAAACATTGGTCCCACGCTTGGATTAAGGAAGGTATGGCTTCTTATTCTGAGGTAATGTGGACAGAACGGGAATATGGCAACCAAGAAGCCGCATATTACCGATTATCGGAAGCGCGAAGTTATTTTAATGAAGATAGTAGTCGCTACCGTAGACCTATGGTAACTCATGTTTACCGAGAAGCGATCGAACTTTATGACCGCCATATTTATGAAAAGGGATCTTGTGTTTATCACATGATTCGGGCAGAATTGGGAGATGAGTTATTTTGGCAAGCTGTGCAAACTTTTGTCCAGGACAATGCTCACCAAACTGTGGAAACTATAGATTTATTAAGAGCCATTGAAAAAGCCACAGGACGGAATTTAGCTTTCCTTTTTGATCAATATGTCTATCGTGGTGGTCATCCTGACTTTAAGGTAGCTTATTCTTGGGATAATGATGCAAATTTGGCAAAGGTGACTGTCACTCAAACCCAAGCTAAAGCTGAAAGTAAGGATTTATTTAATCTGAAAATTCCCATTGGTTTTGGATACAAGAAAAATCCACAGCTAATAAATTTTACAGTGCGGATACATGAAAAAGAACAAAGTTTTTACTTTCCTTTATCACAAAAACCTGATTTTATTAGTTTTGATGTGGGGAATAATTACTTAAAAACTGTTACTTTAGAATACCCAATTTCTGAATTAAAAGCCCAGTTAGAATTTGATCTCGACCCGATTTCTCGCATTTATGCGGCGGAAGCTTTAGCGAAGAAAGGCGGATTGGAAGCAACTCAAGCTCTCTCCTTAGCTTTGAAAAATGATTCTTTTTGGGGCGTTCGCGTTGAAGTAGTTAAACAATTGGCAGAAGTTCAATTAGATCAAGCCTTTGATGGTTTAGTAGCTGGTTTAAATGATCCTAGCCCCTTTGTGCGTCGAGCGGTGATTGGTGCTTTATCACAAATAAAAACTCATAATAGCTATAAAGCTGTAAAAGGTTTTGTACAAGATGGAGATGCAAGCTATTATGTAGAAGCTGCCGCTTGTAGAACTGTTGGAGCTATAGCAGCGGCGCATTTAGAAGATAAACCCCATGAAGATAAAGTAATTAAACTGCTAAAATCTGTATTAGAGGAAAGAGCGGGTTGGAATGAAGTTGTTCGCAGTGGGGCTGTAGCTGGTTTATCTGAATTTAAATCTTCGGAAGCGGCTTTAAATTTACTGTTGGAATACACAAAAATAGGTATACCACAACCCTTACGACTCTCCGCAATTCGCGCTTTAGGCAAAATTTCCACTGGTCAAACTCCGGCTAATATAGAAAGGATTTTAGATCGATTATCGGAAATTGCCAGGGAAACATTCTTTTTAACTCAGGTAGCGGTTTTAACAGCTTTGGGACAAATGGAAACGCCAAAAGCGATTGGTATTTTGCAATCTTTAGCGAATCAAACCGCAGATGGTCGTGTTCGTCGCTACGCTGAAGAAGAAGTTAGTAAGGTGCAAAAGAATATAGGCACAGACAAAACTCTAAAGCAGTTACGAGAGGAACTAGATCAAATTAAACAGCAAAATCAGGAATTGAAAAGCCGTTTGGAAAATCTAGAAGCCAAATCAAAGTAAGTAAG
>Ga0208463_1000415_pt1 | contig 10512 bp, 9 predicted proteins | sample LakMenEpi09Jul08_FD_150752 | JGI IMG/M metagenome (GOLD analysis project Ga0208463, IMG submission 150752) | Freshwater microbial communities from Lake Mendota, WI - 9JUL2008 deep hole epilimnion (SPAdes) | ecosystem: Environmental > Aquatic > Freshwater > Lake > Epilimnion/Euphotic zone ... | reverse complement strand
CGTCGGTTCCAACGCAGCTAACCAGTGTGCTGTGGGTTCCGGCTAGAGCTGCCGCTACTGCCTGGTTGGAGCCTTTGCCGCCCAGGATGATCTTGAAATCATCTCCGAGAATCGATTCTCCTGGGGCAGGAAGCCTGTCCGCAAAAGCCACCAGGTCTATTGAGATTCCACCTACGACGATCACGCCGCCTGATTGGCTGTCTTTGTTTGTCATTTAGTTCTCCTCTAGCAAGGCAGCTGCTGTGCCATCGTCGATGATCAAATCTGAGATGTATTTGCCAGCCAGTGCTCCCTTGAGGCTTGGAAGTCTTGAGGGACCTGCGATCACGCAGATTTTTCTTGGAACTGCTCGAATCACATCAAGGCTTGGTCCGGTGGAGCGGTTGTTTAGCGCAATGCCATCGGATGAGCCATCGGCACGGTAAAAAACTGTTGCGATATCTCCAACGATGCCTCCTTCGTTCAAACTCTTTTGATCATCGGGGCTTAGATACCCTGCGGTATAAACCTGGCTTGGAACTTCTGAGTTGCTGGCACCAAGACCAAAGAGGGCAACATCCATCGAAGATTGGATATCCAAGATTCTCCTGGTACTTCTTTCTCGCCAGAGAGTTTCTTTGGCTGAAGGATCATCAAAAAAGGCAGGAACTGGAAACTGCTCAACAGTGGATCCATATGCTTCACCGAATCTCCTGAGGATTTCACCACTGTATGTCACACCGGTAGTAAAGGTGTTTCCAGCTCCATTGAGCTGGACCACCCTGGAATCCCTCAAAGGTCTAGGAGCCAAGTTCCTACTTACCGCAGCGGTAGTTGATCCCCAAGCAACACCTAGGGTCATTCCGGAAAAGAAAAAGTTGGTGAGCATTCGTGCGGCCGTTAGCGCTACGCGATCCAAACGGTCAATCGGGGAGGCCGATTCGGCAACCGGAACTAGGTGGGCGTTGACCCCGTAGCGTTTTTTGATCTCGGTTGCCATGCGCCTTGGGGCATCTTCGGGGGAGTGAATCTTGACCTCGACGATGCCTCGGTCTTTGGCCATCTGCAACAGCCTGGAAACCGAAGATCTTGAGACCTTGAGCTCATCGCCAATGGCGTCCATGGTCAGATCTTGCAGGTAGTAAAGCTGGGCGGCCTTGAGGGCCAGGCGAACCCTGGATTTCTCGTTGACCTCGTCCAACATAACGAAAGTATTGCACATATGTGCAACTTGGTTGGAAATTATGTCATGGCCCAAAAAGGCGCAATAGATTGCTGGTATTCGAGCAGTTTCAATGAAGAAAGCGGCAGAAAATGAACCAGAGCACAGTCGAATCTTCTCGACTAAACGCGCTTCGGGAAAACCCCAAAGCGCAGGTGCTCATTATCGGCGGCGGCATCAATGGCCTCGCTACTTTCCGGGACTTGGCCTATCAGGGCATCGATGTTGTTCTAGTTGAAAAAAACGATTACTGCTCCGGAGCTTCTGCTGCTTCCTCACACATGATTCACGGTGGTGTTCGTTATCTAGAAAACGGTGAGATCCGTCTAGTTAAAGAATCACTCGAGGAAAGAAATCGCCTGCTGAAAGCAGCTCCTCATTATGTGAAGCCACTAAAAACCACAATGCCGATCTTCTCGATTTTCTCTGGTTTGATCAGCGCTCCAATTCGTTTGTTCACTCATTCATCAGGTAAGCCAAAAGAGCGCGGCGCAATCTTGATCAAAGTTGGTCTACTTCTTTATGACACCTTTGGACGCAACGGCGGAACAATGCCGAGGCATCGATTCTTAGGCAAGAAAAAATCCATGGCAGAAATGCCTTCGCTAAACAAAGACGTTAAGTTCACCGCCACCTACTACGACGCAGCGATGGACAATCCCGAAAGACTAGCTCTCGATGTTTTGTTTGATGGTCTATCTGCAGGCAGCAATGCTCGTGCCTTTAACTACTTAGCAGCAAGCGGCCACAAAGATGGCAAGACAGTTTTGAAAGATCAGCTCACCGGTGAAGAAATTTCCTTCACTGCTGATGTGATTGTTAACACCTCAGGTCCTTGGACCGACATGACAAACCAGAGCCTTGGGTTTAACACCGGCTACATGGCAGGCACCAAGGGCTCACACATCGTTTTGGATAACCAAGAGCTTTTCGATGCTTGCGATAACCGTGAGATCTTCTTCGAAAATCGCGACGGAAGAATCGTGTTGATGTATCCAATCCTGGGCAAGGTGTTGGTTGGAACAACTGACATCCCTCACGATATGAAAGAGCCTGCGGTTTGCACCGATGAGGAAGTTGACTACTTCTTTAAGTTGGTGGCTTACGTATTTCCAAAAATTCGCATCGACAAGGACCAGATTGTCTTTAAGTACTCGGGAGTAAGGCCACTTGCAGCCAGCGGAGATATCAACCCTGGAGTTATCTCTCGCGACTACCGAATTGTTAGAACCTCAGCCGAGAACGAAATCCCAGTTTTGAGCCTGGTTGGTGGCAAGTGGACAACCTTTAGAGCTTTGGGCGAGCACCTTTCCTCTGATGTTTTGAAGCTTTTGGGCAAATCCCGCGTTCAGTCCACAGCAAAGATGTCCATCGGTGGCGGCAAGGACTACCCAACTACCGAGGCAGCTCAGAAGCAGTGGGCGCTAGATCACAAGGGGTCAGTTTCGGCAGATCGTGCTCTCCAGCTACTTCTTCGCTACGGAACCAGAGCTAAGCAAATTCTTGATTACATTTCGGTAACGCCTGAGACGATGCTGAAGCATGCTCCAAGCTTTTCGGACTCCGAAATCGAGTACTTGGTCAAAAACGAGAGCGTTTATCGCCTAGAAGACCTAGTCAACCGCCGCAGCAACCTAGCCTTCACCGGCTCTATGAATACCGCTCTGTTACAGGAGTTGGCGAGCATCATGCAAAAACCTCTAGGCTGGGATTCCGGCAAGAGTTCCTCTGAAGTTTCCGGCGTCCACATTGAAGCGGGGTCTCGAGTATGACCAAGATGGTCCTAAAGGATATTTCCCTGAGCCAAGACTCAGAGGAGATCATCTACGATCTTTCTGCCACTTTCAAAAGCGGCATCAACTTACTTATTGGCCCAACCACAGCTGGAAAGACCACCCTGATGAGAATCATCGCGGGTCTGGTCAAGCCAACAACCGGAACTGTGACCCTGGACGGGGTGGATATCACCAAGATTCCAGTCCAGCAGCGTTCAGTTTCTTTCGTGTATCAGCAGTTCATCAACTACCCATCACTTTCTGTCTTTGACAACATCGCTTCTCCTTTGTTGGCCGCCAAGAAAAAGCCAGCCAAGGAAGTAGTTGCAGCCCGAGTCGAGGAAATGGCCAAACTGTTGGGTCTTTCTCCTTTCCTAAAGCGCAAGCCTTCTGAGCTATCCGGTGGTCAGCAGCAACGAGTTGCGATCGCTCGAGCGTTGGCAAGACCAGCCGATATCGTGTTATTGGATGAGCCTCTTGCAAACCTCGACTACAAGCTGCGCGAGCAGCTTCGAGCCGAGCTTCAGAGCATCTTCTCTGATGAGAAATCGATTGTTATCTACTCAACCGCGGAGCCTTCCGAGGCACTGGAATTTGCTACCGACACCTTTGTTATGGACGAAGGTCGCCTGATCCAAACCGGTAAGGCGCTGGATATCTACCAGGCTCCAAAAACCGTTGCCGCAGCTATCGCGATGGCCGATCCTCCGATCAACCTGCTGGCATCAACCGTGGATGGCAAAACAGCTAACTTTGGACCAGAAAGCTTCAAGTTCTCCCGTCCTGAGCTATCCGATTCAGCCAAGGCGATCACAATGGGTATCCAGCCAGGCAAGATCACCCTTGAGGCAGCATCTTCTAAATCGGTTGCTATCAAGTGCCAGGTCCAGCTAGCTGAGGTGACCGGTAGCTCAACATTCGTGCACGTCAAGCTTGAATCAGGCGAGCAGATCGTTATCGAAGTTGAGGGCACCCAGAATTTTGCTCTGGATAAGAAGCTAACTGCTTACTTCGAGCCTTCTGATCTTTATGGCTTTGAGCCAACCTCGGGCAAGGCAATTTTTGCTCCAATCGGAGGGGAGAAGTAAATGGCTGAGATTCGCTTAGAAGGTGTTGCTCACTCCTACGACGGAGGAAAGACTTACGCCCTGAACCCAATCACCATGACCTGGAAAGACGGCAAGGCTTACGCCTTGCTTGGTCCTTCGGGTTGTGGCAAGACCACACTTTTGAACATCATCTCGGGTCTACTAAAGCCATCGGAAGGAAAAGTGTTCATCGATGGCAAGGACGTCACCGATGTTGTCACCGACGATAGAAACATCGCTCAGGTTTTCCAGTTCCCGGTTTTGTACGACACCATGACCGTTAGAAAAAACCTTGAGTTCCCTCTGAAGAATCGCAAGGTTCCAAGGGCCAAGGTTGCAGAGCGAGTCAACGAAATTGCAGCTCTACTGGGCATCGAAAAAGACCTAGACCGCAAGCCATCAAAGCTTCGCTCTGATCTCCAGCAGATCGTGAGCTTGGGTCGAGGCCTTGTTCGCGAAGACGTATCTGCGATCTTGTTCGATGAGCCACTTACCGTTATCGATCAGAACTTCAAGTGGACACTTCGCAACCGTCTAAAAAGATTGCATTTGGCTACCGGTGTCACAGTTGTATACGTGACTCACGACCAGACCGAGGCGCTGACATTTGCCGATGAGGTTTTGGTTATGGATCAAGGTTCCTTGGTTCAGGCCGGAACTTCCGAGTCACTGTTTCTGGAGCCACAGCATGAATTCGTTGGCTACTTCATTGGATCTCCTGGAATGAACTTCCTAGATGTTGAGGCAAGCTCATCGGTTCTTACCCACAACGGCAAGCCAATTGGTAAAGCTGCCAAGGCAGGCCTGAATGGTTCGCACCGCTTTGGAGTAAGACCAGAGTTCTTGGTTCCTAGCAAATCAGGACTTGAATTCAAGATCGACCGAGTCGAAGACCGCGGTGTTTTCAAGCTGGTGCATTTGAGCAAGGACGATTTCAAGTTCATCGCGAAAACCGAGGAAAGCTACGACGCCAAGGTTGGCGCCAAGGCGAATTTCAGCTTTGATGCCAAGCGAGCTTTTGTCTACGACATGAACAAAAAGGCCGTGTCAACTGTTTCACCTAGCAGTGCAGGGGGTAACTAATCATGGATGGCAAGAAGAAAAATAACAGAGCTTGGTTCTTAGTTTTGCCAGTGGTGTTTGTTGTTGCTTTCACCGCGATCATTCCGCTGATGGCAGTTGCTAACTATTCACTGCAGGATATTCAAGGCGCTTCCAACCGCTTGTTCGTAGGACTTGATTTCTTCAAGCGAGTAGCCACCGATCCAAACATCCAGGATGCCTTCACCAGGAACCTGACCCTTTCAGCTCAGATACTTCTTATTCAGATTCCACTTGGAATCTTCCTAGCTAGGCTCATGCCTCGCTCGGGCTGGAAGGCATCTGCTGCGCTGGTCGTTGTTGCAATCCCGCTGATTATTCCTTGGAACGTAGTTGGAACCACCTGGAGAATCTTTACCCGTAGCGACATCGGTTTGGGTGGAGTGCTCGTAAACCAGTTCTTCGATTACAACCTGAGCGAAGACACCACCGATGCTTGGGCCACGATTTTGGTTATGGACACCTGGCACTGGACACCTTTGGTGACCTTGCTGGTCTATGCGGGACTTCGTTCTATTCCGCAGGCTTACTACCAGGCTGCCGCCATCGATGGCGCATCGCGCATGGCGGTATTCCGCTTCGTTGAGCTTCCAAAGCTAAGACGAGTGCTGATGATTGCAATCTTGCTTCGCTTCATGGACTCATTCATGATGTACACCGAGCCATTTGTGGTCACCGGTGGAGGTCCTGGATCATCGACTCAGACCTTGAGTATTTTGCTCACCACGATTGCTATTGGTCAGTTCGACCTAGGTGTTGCCGGAGCATTCTCACTGATGTACTTCTTGTTCATCCAGATCTTCTCCTTCATCTTCTTCACAGTGCTGACTTTGGACGAGCGCCCAGGCGCTACCAAGGTCACCCCTAAGGAAAAGAAGGCAGCGAAGCTCGAGCAACAGGCTGAAAAGGCCAGTTCGAAACTTAAGAAGGTGCAAAAATGACGACGATGATTCCTACCTCCGCAGCAGGCAAGAAGACCTCTAGGTTCCACATTGACCTTAGAAGCTGGCTGTTCTGGCTGATCATGGCCGTTTGGTCTCTTCCGCTTATTTGGTTGATCTCGATGTCCTTCCGCGACAACGCTGACATCCTTTCCAAGTTTGAAGTGATCCCAACCGAGATCTCCTTGAATGGATACACCCAGTTCTTCGAAGATTCCAGTTGGATCGGTTCATACATGAACTCGATCACCTACACACTGATGAACACCGTGCTGTCGTTGATCGTCGCTCTTCCTGCAGCGTATGCATTTAGCCGCTTTACCTTCTCGGGAGATAAGCACCTGTTCTTCTGGCTGCTAACTAACCGCATGGCTCCAGCCGCTGTGTTCTTGCTACCTTTTTTCCAGCTTTACCAGGCAGTAGACCTATTCGATACTCCTCTTGGAGGGGCTCTAGCCCACATGCTCTTCAACGTTCCGCTGGCGGTTTGGATCCTCGAGGGCTTTATGTCCGGTGTTCCTAAGCAACTTGATGAGATAGCTGAAATCGATGGCTACAAGTTTGGTCGGTTCTTCTTGACGATTTTCATTCCAATGATTCGCTCAGGTATCGGTGTGACAGCGTTCTTCCTATTTATGTTCAGCTGGGTTGAGCTGCTTATTGCCAGAACCATTACGGCTACCGCAGCTAAACCGATTGCAGCTCAAATGACTCGAACCATTTCAGCTTCCGGTATCGACTGGTCGCTGCTGTCGGCTGCAGGAGTTATGACAATCATCCCTGGAGTGATTGTGATCTGGTTCGTTCGAAACTACATCGCCAAGGGCTTTGCGTTAGGACGTGTGTAAATGTTCGACCTATTTGACTGGATTCCTTGGACCACACCTGTTGCGATTGTGTTTATCGGTGTTGCTCTTATGATCACGGGTCTAACCATTTGGGGACACTACCGTCCACCGGTAAGACGTAAGGGATTTTTGGGGATAGTGACAGATCGAACTGAGCGCGTTTACATCGCGATCGTTTCGTTTGCACTAGTGATGGTGATCTCGTTCGCGATCGTGGACAGTGACACCGCTATATGGGCCATATCAGCGCTAGCCATGGCAGTGGTGATCATGATATGGGGATAAAGAATTCGATGAGCAAACTTTGTTCGTCGTTTTGGAACGCGGGGGCTTCCTCGAGTTCTAGAAATGTTGAGAAGACCAAATCGGCCTCCTCAACGGCAATGCGAAAGGTAAAAATGAATAGAAATGTTCGCAAGGGTAGCATCGCTGGATTGGCCATGTCGGCCGCCGCGGTACTACTAGTCACAGGTTGTGCCTCAGGTGGGGCAACACCTACTGACGTGGATGCAGTTGCTGCAAAGTGGGCCGATGGTGAGTTTGCACTCAGCGCATTGTCCCGCGATGAGAAAATTGCTGAAATGAAGTGGTTCGCTGAAGCGGCTGCAGGTCTTGGAGTTTCCGAGATCAGCGTTGTTTCAGAGACCATTGACCCGCACGTGTACGAGTCAGAGACTCTTACACAGGCGTTCAAGGAACTAACTGGAATCACAGTGACTCACGACCTCATCGGTGAGGGTGACGTTATTGAAAGAATCCAGACCGAAATCAAGACCCGTACCTCGATCTACGATGGCTACGTTAATGACTCCGACCTTATCGGTACTCATCAGCGTGGAGACTACATCTACCCAGTAGCCGAGCTAATGAAGGACTCAGCGATTACAAACCCAGGTTTGGACATCGAAGACTACATTGGTATCAGCTTCACCACTGGTTCTGATGGCGTTATCTACCAGCTACCTGACCAGCAGTTCGCGAACCTTTACTGGTTCCGCTACGACTGGTTCAGCGACGCTGACATCCAGAAGCAGTTCAAGGACATCTACGGTTACGACCTAGGCGTTCCAGTTAACTGGTCTGCTTACGAGGACATCGCTAAGTTCTTCTCAACCGAAGTAAATGGCGATGGAACCATCGATGGCAAGAAGGTCTATGGTCACATGGACTACGCTCAGCCAGGTCCTTCACTACAGTGGCGCTTTACTGACGCTTGGCTATCAATGGCCGGTAACGGTGACGGCACCGGAGGCGGCCCTAACGGTCTGCCTGTTGATGAGTGGGGTATCCGTGTTGAAGGCTGTAACCCAGCTGGTTCCTCAGTATCCCGCGGTGGAGACCTAAACGGTCCTGCTTCGGTTTACGCTCTAACCAAGTTCTTGGACTGGTTCGAGTACGCACCTGAGACAGCAAAGGGAATGGACTTCAGCGAGGCTGGAGGTGTAGTAGGACAGGGTGAAATTGCGCAGCAGATTTTCTGGTACACAGTTTTCACTGCTTCTGCTACCGACCCATCACTACCTGTTATGAATGAAGATGGATCACCGAAGTGGCGCATGGCTCCAAGCCCACACGGTTCCTACTGGAAGGATGGCCAGAAGCTTGGCTACCAGGACGTAGGATCATGGACATTCATGAACCACGCTGACGAGAACCGACGCGCTGCTGCATGGCTTTACGCACAGTTCGTTACCTCGAAGACAGTTGATGCTGCCAAGTCTGCAAAGGCACTGACATTCATTCGTCAGTCAACCCTTGACCTTGACTACTTCACTGAGAACGCGTTCAAGTACGGAGGACTCATTGAGTTCTACCGTTCACCAGACCGTGTTTCATGGTCTCCTACTGGTACCAACGTTCCTGACTACCCAACCATTTCTAACCTATGGTGGCAGTCAATTTCCAAGGCTGCATCAGGCGAGTTCACTCCTCAAGAGGCTATGAACGAGCTTGCAGCTGCTCAGGATGACGTCATGGTCCGTCTAGAAGCATCGAACCCTGATGCTAACTGTGCGGTCAAGATGAACCCAGAGCAGGACGAGCAGTACTGGATCGATCAGCCAGGTGCACCGGTTGCGAAGCTAGCAAACGAGAAGCCTAAGGGTGAAACCCAGAACTATGACGAACTAGTCAAGCGCTGGGCTGCAGCAAACTAATACGGTTGTAGAGTAACCGCAAAGTGTTGGCCGGCAACGAAAGTTGCCGGCCAACATTTACTTATAAGGAATTGAAAATCAATTGATAACCTCCCCTCTGATGCCGCTAGTTGATGGCAACACCATCCCGCAGCTGGGACTTGGCGTTTACAAGGTCGAAAACGAGCTTGCTGCTCCCTTGGTCGCCCACGCGCTAGAAAATGGTTACCGCCTAATTGACACCGCTTCGATGTATGAAAACGAAGTTGGGGTAGGTCAGGGAATTAGAGACTCAGGAATTGCCCGCGAAGAGGTAATTGTCGCAACCAAGTTTTGGATGGATGGCTTAGGTTTCGAAGCCACATTGAAAGAATTCGATAAGAGCCTAAAGGCCCTAAAGCTTGACTACTTGGATTTGTACTTGATTCACTGGCCAGCTCCCAAGCGAGGTTTGCTCTACGTGGACTCCTGGAAGGCCATGGAAAAGCTCAAAAATGAGGGAGTGATTCGATCCATCGGAGTTTGTAATTTCCACACCCACCACATCGATGAAATCCTCAAGGTTGCAGAGCACGTTCCAGTTTTGAACCAGATCGAGCTTCACCCTTGGCTGACCCAAGAAAAAGTCTTGGAATACGACACCTCTCACAAGAGCGTGACCCAAGCGTGGTCGCCGCTGGCTAGAGGAAAAATCCTTGAAGAGCCGATGCTGGAAACCATGGCAAAAAAGCACGGCAAGTCGGTAGCTCAAGTAGTTTTACGCTGGCACATCCAAAGGGGAGTGGCTGTTATTCCAAAGTCGAACTCGAAAGAGCGAATCATCGAGAACATGAACGTGTTTGACTTTGAGTTATCTCAAGAGCAAATGGCATCAATTACCGCGCTAAATACAAACTCTAGAACTGGTGTTGATCCTGAGGATAGAAACTAGTTAGTCGACCCAGTCAAGGGTCTTGGTGACTGCCTTTTTCCAAAGCTTGATTTGACGCTGGCGCTCAGCATCATCCATATTTGGAATCCAGCGCTTTCCTTCTTTCCAACGACTTCTTAGCTGATCAAGATCTGACCAGAATCCAACAGCAAGTCCAGCTGCATATGCAGCTCCCAATGCTGTGGTCTCGGTGATTACTGGCCTAATCACCGGAACACCAAGAATGTCGGCCTGGAATTGCATGAGCGTGTTGTTTTGAGTCATGCCGCCATCGACTTTCAATTCAGTTAGCGCAACACCTGAGTCGGCATTCAGAGCATCCAGCACCTCAAGGGTTTGAAATGCTGTTGCCTCAAGGGCTGCTCTTGCGATGTGACCTTTGTTGATGAACCTGGTTAGTCCTACCAGTGCTCCTCTGGCATCTGGGCGCCAGTGCGGGGCAAAGAGTCCGCTGAATGCCGGCACGAAGTAGGCGCCACCATTGTCGGCAAC
>Ga0208463_1000409_pt1 | contig 10663 bp, 4 predicted proteins | sample LakMenEpi09Jul08_FD_150752 | JGI IMG/M metagenome (GOLD analysis project Ga0208463, IMG submission 150752) | Freshwater microbial communities from Lake Mendota, WI - 9JUL2008 deep hole epilimnion (SPAdes) | ecosystem: Environmental > Aquatic > Freshwater > Lake > Epilimnion/Euphotic zone ... | reverse complement strand
AGACCGTTTCGGCAACTTGGTCACGAGTGACAGCTCGAGCGTTATCACCGCTTCTATTGCAAGCGGTGCCGGTGGCACCCTAAGCAACGCGACCGCAACCGCCAATGCTGGTGTAGTTGCGTTCAGCAACTTGCAACTCGTTGGAACGCCTGGCACCGCATACAAGTTGAAGTTCACGGTCGGTGCAATCACCTCGGCCGACAGCGATGCAATCACCGTGACTAACAACGTTGCAACTCAGATGATTGTTTCGCGCGCCGCCTCTGGTGCTCGCGCGGGCCTCGCTTTCACAACTCAACCGCAGGTCACCCTCAAGGATGCCTATGGCAATGTCGTCACCGTGAACAGTGCGAGTGGCGCAAGCGTAACTGCAACCATCTCTTCGGGTGGTGCGTTGATCGGAAACGCAACCGTTGCTGCAACCCAAGGTGTCGCCACGTTCACCAACCTCGGCATCGCAGCGGTCAGCGCGAGCTACACAATTACCTACGCGATAACCTCGCCGGTTGCACTGAGCGCTAACGAAAGTGTGTCTGTTACCTATGGAGATGCCGCAAAACTAACCGTTGCGACTCAGCCGGTTGGCGGCAAGACCGGTGACAACCTTGGTACCCAGCCGGTCATCCGTGTTGAAGATGCCTATGGCAACCTAGTTGCCAACTCGAGCGCGAGCGTTGCTGCCACAATGACCAACCCGCGTGCCGGCGATGTTTTGAATGGCGCTACAGTGACCGCGGTTAACGGTGTTGCCACATTCACAGCGTTGAACATCGTTACCCTGCCTGGCAGCAGCTCACTAACCTTCAACAGTTCTTCGCTAACCGCAGCAACCTCAAGCAACTTCACCATCGCTCACGCCGACGCCAGCCAATTGGTGATCACGAGCGCACCTGCGAGCGGCAACGCAACTGGTGAGCGCTTGAGCGGCCAGCCGGTGGTTGAGATTCGCGACCGCTTCAACAACCTAGCCACTTCGAGCACCGCTAATGTCACTGTTTCTGTGGTCTCTGGCTCGGCAGGCAGCCTGACCTCGGGTGAAACCACGGTGGCTGCCGTTGGCGGTGTCGCAACCTTCACCAACGTGCGTCTAATTGGTCTGCCTGCAAACAGCTACACCCTCGGTTTCGCAAGCGGTTCACTGACCGGCGCGACCAGCTCTGCCCTTTCGGTAACCTTCAACACCGCATACCAGATCGCAATCACCACGCAGCCCGTTGGCGGTCAGACCGCGCTTGCTCTAACCACGCAACCCGTTGTTGAGATTCAAGACTTCTATGGAAACCGAGTTGCTAATGACAACTCAACCGTTGTCACCGCTGCAATCTCTAGCGGTGCCGGTGGCACCCTGGTCGGCGCACGTTCGCTAACCGCGGTAAACGGTGTGGTTACCTTCACCGATCTTGCGCTCACCGGAACACCATCGGTTAACTACAAGCTTGGTTTCACTTCGTCGCCACTAGTTGCTGCTAACTCAAACAACTTCACAGTGGTTGCTGGTGCTGCGACGCAGATTTCTATGCTCACCCAACCGGTTGGTGCGGTGACAGGAATGAATCTCGGCACTCAGCCGTCAGTCGAGTTGCTCGACTTCTACGGCAACGTCGTTCTGTCTGACAGCACGACCGTTGTCACTGTTGCAATTGCCAGCGGCACAGGTGGCACGCTCTCGGGTAACCTCACGGCAACCGCGGTGAATGGTGTTGCAACATTTGCGGGCCTCAAGCTCACGGCAACACCGCAGGCAAACTACACCCTCAGGTTTAGCAGTGGCTCGCTTGCTACAGCAACATCGGCAGCACTCCAAGTCACCCACGACGCAGCGACGTCATTCCGTTGGATCACCCAGCCGGTTGGCACCGCAACCGGTGAAGACCTCGCAACTCAGCCGGTGCTCGAGTTGCTCGACCAGTATGGAAACCGAACCACCAGCGACAACTCAACCGTCGTCACCGCGTCGATTAGAACCGGCACCAACGGATCACTCGCTCAGGTCACAGCTACCGCGAGCGGCGGAGTCATTACCTTCGATTCGCTGAACCTGGTTGGAACACCTGGCGTGAGCTACACGCTCGGCTTTGCTGCTGGCGCGATTCAGTCGCCGGCCTCGAACCCGATTGTTCTTACTCACGCAGCGCCTTACCGCGTTGTCGTGCTGGCTCAGCCGGTTGGCGGAATCTCGGGTGCAACTTTGCCGGCCAACAACTATCCGATTCTTCAGGTGCGCGACCGCTTCGGTAACCCAGCCACTAGCGATAACTCGACCCAGGTGACTGTCGCGGTTTGCCCGCAGGCCACCTGCGCAGGTTCATCTAACGGTGGTTCGGTCACCGGAACCACAACCGTCACCGTGGTCGGCGGCCAGGTCACCTTTAGCGACATCGCGGTGGCCGGAACCCCGGGCGCCAACTACCAGCTCAGGTTCACCTCGAGCGGTTTGATGAGCGCGACGGCGGCAGCCATCCAGTTGACCAAGGTCGCAGACCTCACCCTCAGCTACCCAGACACCAACTACGCGCCAAACGGTTTGGTGACTGCCGTCATGACCACGGATAGCCCCGGTACCGTGACCTACTCGACCAACTCACCTTCGACAGTGTGTACGGTCGATGCGGCGAGTGGTGTTGCCACAATCAAGGGTGTCGGCAACTGTGTGGTCAACGCGGTTGTTGCCGGCACTACTTACTACCTAACCAACAACACCGTCGCGACGTTGAGAATTCTTAAGTCGGCACAGGCTGCGCTCAACCTGACCAACCAGAACTCGACCAACTTCATGCAGACCCTCACTGTTTCGTCTGCAGGTGGATCGGGAACCGGAGCGGTGACCTACAACGCAGTTGGAACCTGTCAGTTGGTTGGAACCACCCTGGTGGTTGGCGATGCCGGTAGCTCGTGTGTGATCACCGCGACCAAGGCGGGCGACAACAACTACGAGCCGATCACCACTGCACCGATGACGGTTACCATCAACAAGATTGCTCAGGCAACCTTGCAATTGGTCAACCTTGCAACTACTGAAGTTGGCGAGCTTGAACTTGTTACCGCCGGAGGTTCTGGGCCTGGAGTTGTCGCTTACGAATTAGTTTCGGCCGGCACTGCCAACTGTTCAATAGTCGGTGGCAATTTGGTATCGACCGTTGCTGGAACATGTTCAGTGCGCGCTACCAAGGCAGCATCGACAAACTTCACCGCGAGTGTTTCGGCGCCGATGACAATTACTGTCAACAAGTTGAACCAGGTGGTTAGGTTCACTTCGATGGTTCCGGTGTTCCCAGTTGCACAGGGAACTTACGATGTAGCAGCCACCGCAACATCTGCGCTGCCAGTGACCTATTCGATTACCGCTGGTTTGAACACCGTATGTAAGTTCGACAACGTCGTTGCAACGCGCGTTCAGTTCTTGACCGCCGGCACCTGTGATGTTCGCGCGACTCAGCTTGGCGATGCGGCGTTTAGGCCAGCTAATTCAACCCAGTCAATTGTGGTCGGTTCGCTGAACCAGTCGATCATGTTCGCCAGCATCTCAGACAAAGACTTTGGCACCCCGGCCTTCATGGCAATGGCAACCGCAAACTCGGGTCTGCCAATTGACTTCACCATTGGTGCCGCAACCACAAATCAGGCCTGCTCGATTGCAGCCAATGGGCTAGTCGAACTGCTAGCGGCTGGTATCTGTGAGATTTACGCAGATCAAGCCGGCAACAACACATACTCGGCAGCTTCTAGGGTCAGCCAGAAGTTCTCTGTGAACCCGGTTCAGGCCGGAGCACCACACATCTTCTCGCTCAGCGGCGGCATGCAGTCGGCTACGGTCTCGTTCACCGCACCTTCTTATACGGGTGGTGCACCGATCGCTGGCTACGAGCTTGTGGCAACCGGAACCGACAGCAGCGTCTTGACCAACTCTGCCTGCAGTGTCTCTGGAACACCACTTAGTTGCACGGTAATCGGTCTAACCCCGGGAGTCGCCTACACGCTCAAGGTCGCGGCAATCACCAGCGCAGGTGTTGGCATCTACTCTGCCGGATCACCTATTCCGGTGACAGCGATTTCTTCACCAACATCGGTGTCGAACTTCGTCGCAACTATGCACAACAATGACATGTCACTTTCTTGGACGATTCCTCAGGCCTTCGACGGTGCATTCGTTAGCTACGACATTTATGTTGCTCCGCGTGGAACAGAGTTTGCGGCAACGCCTTCGACGCAGCTGATGACTTCTGCCGCGACCACGGCAACGCTGAACAACGTTACGACCTCGTCGGTTCGATTCAATAGAGCAAGCCTGATTCGCATGTGGCGAGCTTCCGTTCCGACTCCAACCCCAACGTCGCCATCAACATTGCCAGCTGGCTTTGACGTCAAGATCGTTACCATCTCGACAAACATGCCGAGCGAGATGCCACAGAACATGACCAGTGCATCGACGATTCAGATGACAGCACCGAGCGCACCGACTCAGGTGAGCACCTCAGCTATCGGATCTGGAAACCTTCTCATCACCTGGTCGCAGCCGCTGAACGATGGTGGTTCACCAGTCATCGATTACGAGGTGAAGGTGAACGGCACAGTTGCCTGTGCCGCAACAACTTCAACCAACTGCATTCGCTTGAATGTCTCTGATCAAAGTGTCAACACAATCACGGTAAATGCGAGAAATGCCTTCGGAGTCTCGGCGGTAACCACGGCTACCTATGGCACCAACCCGCCACCACCGCCGGTTGTCACACCGACCCCAACTCCGACGCCTACCCCAACCGTCACTCCTTCACCTACCCCGACTGTGAAGCCGACAGTGAGGCCGACCGTCAGACCGACGCAAACCGCGACCCCAAGGCCGACACCTAGTGCGACTGCCTCGCCAACTGCCTCGACCTCACCAACTCCGATGCCAACCAGCACCCAGGCGCTGCCGCAGCCTTCGGAGGAACCGACTTCTCTACCGCCAGTAATCGATCCGGGCTTTACAGTGCCTGAGATTGTTCCTGGTGCCCCTGTTCCAAACCCAGCGATCGGTGCGACCGGTGACGATAACGCCCCACCAGCGCCATTCGATCCGCTCGCGTCACCGGAAGGTGTAGTTGCCCTCACCCAGACAATGGGTGACATCGCAGCTATCGCTGGGTCGGTTGCGGCAGCCGCTGCAGCCGCCGCCGCCGGAGCTGCTGCAGCTGGTGCTGCAGCAGCTGCCGGTGGCGCTGCTTCGGGTTCCAACAGTTCAGGCGGATCGGGTTCTGGCGATGCCGGCTCGGTTGCCACTGTTGATGCCGGTCACGAAAGCTACGAAGACCGTCGTCGCGGTCGCGGTGATCGCTGGAAGATTTGGCGGCGAAGATGGATGACGATTCTCGATAAACCTTCGTTGAGGTTTATTGATTGGTTGGCCAAGTTCTCTCCGCTAGCAACGCGAATTGTTGAAGACGGCGCATACCTTCGTGCCGCCACCGGAGTGTTCTCGATTATTCCGACGATTGCAGCGATTGGCCTGGGTGTTGCCTCTCTAGCAATCAACAACGGATTGTTTATTCCTCCGCCTTGGCAGTTGTTCTTGCTGATTGCCGTAATCGGAATCTTCGATACCTTCGCCGGTTTGCTCGGAACCACCGTGTTTGTTATTGGTTCGATTCTGATGGGTGCCGGAACCGACATCGACAGCATCAGAATGTTGCTGGGTGTTGTTATTGTCGGTTATGGCCCGGCGTTGCTCGCGAATGCTTTCAGGGCATTCAGAAAAGTTAGCGAAAGCGGCAGCTCATACTGGTGGGAGCGTTTGGTCGACCTAGGCGTGCTTCCATTCATCGGTGGTTGGGTTACCGCGAGCATGATCTCGGCACTTCCAGCTCTTGCCGGTGTCACGCTCGCAGTAGCTAACCACGTCACTGACTTTGCCCTAGCAATTGCCCTTGCGATCGCACTCAGGGTTGGTCTAGAAGAGTTTGTCGCAAGATATTTCCCCGAGCGCTTGAACTACCTGCACCCAACCGAGGTCAGAGATACCTATGCGGGCTCGAAGTATGTGGCTCTGCTCGTGCGCCTCAGCGTCTTCATCTTCGTGACCGCCGCTTTGATGGGCAACGACTGGAGAGTCTGGTTCGGTTCGGCCCTGTTCGTTCTGCCAACCGTCATCGGCTGGTTCGTCGACCGCTTCCCGAACTATCCGTGGCTCTGGAGAATTCTGCCAACCGGCGTGCCAGGCCTAGCATTCACGCTGGTCGTAGCCTCGGCGACCACCAGCCTGGTCGGCAGCTGGTTTGGTGCCAGCCCAGACCTAGTGCTCTGGTCATTCGCGCTGCTGCCGATTCCGCTGCTTGGCCTGAGTATTCTGCAAATGCTCGGTCGCCACGGAGAGCCTGACGAAGTGCGCTGGATTCAGCGACCAAGATTTGTCTGGTTGTACAGAATTGGTGGTGTCGTGATGCTGTTCGTCACCATGAACCTAGCGGGAGTAATTTAATGCCGAAGAAAAAGTCGAAGCGCAAACCAATCAGCGTCATGAACGAAGATCAGCGTTACGAAGCCCGCTCGTCAAGGCGCAACCGAATGGTCAAGTGGGCATCAATCTCAATCATCGTCGCCTTGGTGATGTCGCTTCTTGCTGCTGCGATTAGCATTTCTCCTTCTAGCGCGCAAATGCTTTCTTCAACACCAACCGCCTGCGCCGAAATTGACACCGATGGCGATGCCGAGACAAACAGCGTTGATAGCGACATCGACGGCGATGGAACCGTGAATGGTCTCGACGATGACATCGATGGCGACGGGCTCGTGAATGCCGATGATTCTGATCCGGCGGCGACTAATTGTGGCGCAAACGCGCCATTGCCGGCGCTCTTCGAAGAGAAAGAGCCAACCGAAAACACGCAGCCCGTCTGGCCAGTCATCTTCGTTCTGGTTGCAGCAGCGGGTTACCTTGTGTTGCGCCGATTGCGTTCAAAGCGCAAGTAACTTTGCGAAGATAGTTTCATGGCAAGAGTCTTAATTCATCACGGATTGAACAATCGTCGTGCCGCAGATCACTGGCAAAGACATTTAGCGAATAACTTGCGCAAGCAGGGTCACTTGGTTTCATACGCGCAGTTTCCGAACCCAGAACAACCAACTCTCGAAGAGTGGCAGTCGCTGCTGCAGGCCGAGGCAGAGTTACTGGTCGAGGCCGGCGAGCAGGCCGGCGAGCTGGTCTTCGTAGGTCACTCGCTCGGCTGCCTGAACTTTCTCTGGGCCGCCGCCGAAGGCACGCTGCCCACCAAATTCAGCCGAGCCCTGCTAGTTGCCCCGGCCGACCCAACTCTGCTGCCAGACCTTGAGATTGGCCGCCTCGACCTTGAAAACCCCGAGTTAGCTGTGCGGGTTGCCGACTGGGCTGACTCAATCACCCTGGTTGCCAGCGATAAAGACATGTGGTTGCCGCGAGGCATCCATGAAACCTATGGAAAACCGTTTGGCCTCGAACCGGTGGTGATTCAGGGCGGCAAGCACCTCTCGATGGCCGACGGTTGGGGCCGCTGGCAGGGCGTTATCGACTGGGTTAACGACTCGACAGCCGATTTGCGAGTTCGCGGGTAGGCTACTGAGAAGCTCCCGATTTGCCCCACGGAGTACACGTAGTAGTTAGAGAATCCATGCGGATCTTGCTCATCGGTGCTGGAGGCGTTGGCGATGCCATCGCAAAAATCGCAGGCACCAGAAATTTTTACGAACACATTGTTGTAGCCGATTTTGACCTGTCGCGTGCCGAGCGCGCAATCGAGTGGGTGCGAAACCGCAATGGCGAAGAGAAAGCCAAGCAGTTCACAGCCGCAAAGATTGACGCTTCGAACGCGGCGCAAATTGTCGAGCTAATCAAGGCACATAACATCACCCACGTGCTGAATGCGGTCGAGCCAAAATTCGTCAATACGATTTTTGCGGCGTCATACACCGCGGGGGTCGACTACCTCGACATGGCGATGAGCCTTTCAGAGGTAAACGAGAGCGACCCGTATCACCTGCCCGGCCTAAAGCTCGGCGATGCTCAGTATGCGGTTCATGATCAGTGGGAGCGCGCCGGTCGCCTCGCTTTAGTTGGCATCGGAGTCGAACCAGGTCTTTCGAACATCTTCGCTCGCTATGCGGCCGACTATCTGTTCAGCGAGATTACCGAAATTTCAGTCAAGGATGGCGGCAACTTAGTTGTGCGCAACGAACAGGGCGAAGAAATCTTTGCGCCTTCGTTCTCAATCTGGACAACCATCGAAGAGTGTCTCAACCCACCTCTGCTCTGGACCCGAGACAAAGGTTGGCACACCACCCAGCCGTTCAGCGAGCCCGAGATCTTCGACTTTCCTGAAGGCATCGGCCCCGTTGAGTGCGTGAACGTTGAGCACGAAGAGGTGGCCATGTTGCCGCGAAGCATCCGTGCTGATCGCTTCAGCTTCAAGTACGGGCTAGGCAGCGAGTTCATCGGCGTGCTGAAGACTCTGCACATGCTCGGCCTAGACGGCACAAAGCCCACCCGAGTGCGCAGTGCTCAAGGCCCGGTCGACGTTGCCCCTCGAGATATGGTGGTTTCGGTTCTGCCGAACCCGGCCGACATTGGGCCGCAAATGACCGGCAAGACTTGTGCCGGAACCCTGGTGCTCGGCAAAGACAAGGATGGCCGCGAACGCGCGACCTACCTATATCACGCGGCCGACAACGAGTGGACTATGGCCAACTACGAATCACAGTGTGTGGTTTGGCAGACGGCTTTCAACCCGTTGATTGCACTTGAGCTCATTGCCGAGGGAATTTGGCGTGGTGCCGGAGTGCTTGGACCTGAGCACTTCGACGCCAAGCCTTTCCTAGATCTCATGTCGTCTTCGGTTGGATACAACATCGAGTGGAAGCAGCAGGAGCGGTTGCCGGCGGCACCGCTGCGTCAGCCCTAGAAAATGTCTGACTACGAAGTCGCAATCATAGGTTCCGGTTTCGGAGGTTCGATTGCTGCGTTGCGTCTGACCGAAAAGGGTTATCGGGTGCTCGTGATTGAAGCGGGTTCTCGCTACGAAGATCACGACTTCGCCAAAAACAGTTTTGACTTGAAACGCTTTCTGTTTTTTCCGCGCCTTGGTTTGCGCGGAATTCAACGCATCGACTTTCTGCGCAACGTAATGGTGATGTCTGGTGCTGGTGTTGGTGGCGGCTCACTGGTTTATGCGAACACCCTTTATCGCCCACCCGCTACTTTCTTCAACACCGGTTCGTGGGCGAAGATGGCCGACTGGCAGACTTTGCTCAGCCCCTATTACAACCAGGCCGAGCGCATGCTCGGTGTCGAGACGAATCCGTTCGAGAGCAACAGCGATCGAGCTGTCAAGAAGGTTGCAGACCGCATGGGTTTCGGCAAAACATATCGCCTGACTCCGCTCGGCATTTTCTTCGGCACGAAAAAGAAACTTGCCGAGGGCGCCACAGTTGATGACCCATACTTCGGTGGCAAGGGTCCGTCGCGAACCACCTGCACCAACTGCGGCGAATGCATGACCGGATGCCGTCACGGTGCAAAAAACACATTGGTCAAGAACTACCTTTATCTAGCAGAGTCGGCTGGAGCCCAGGTAATTGCTGACACCACCGTGACCGACATCCAAGAGGTAAATGACGGCAGCTACCTGCTGTCAACGCGAGCGAGTTGGGCGGTTGGCGCACTCAAGCCGCAGTTGATTACCGCTGATCAGGTAATCGTGGCTGCCGGTGCACTTGGCACGGCCAAGCTTTTGCAGAAGGTGCGCGCCAAGGGTCGCCTAACTGGCATGAGCGATCAGCTCGGAGCGCTGAGTCGAACCAATAGTGAATCGCTGCTTGGCGTGGTCTCGCGCGGCGACGAAATTGACTACACCGAAGGCAGCGCGATTACCTCGAGCGTGTTTCCTGACGAGCACACCCACATCGAACCGGTTCGCTACGGTCACGGCAGCGGTTTCATGGGATTCATGGTTTCACTCATGGCATCTGGAAAGCGGGGCGAAGCACCAACACCGTTGCGTCTGTTCGGTGCAACCCTGCGCAACTTAAACCAGCTGCCTAAGTTTTATAACCTTCGCACTTGGCCGCAACGCACGCTCATCCTTCTTGTCATGCAGGCTCGCGATAACTCGCTCACCACTTTCGCCAAGAAGACTTTGTTCGGTCGCACCAAGTTGACATCGAAACAGGGATACGGCGAAGAGAACCCGGCCTGGGTCAAAGTCGGTCACGAATTCACGCGTGAGCTAGCCGCCGACATGAATGGAATACCTGGTGCGGTTGCCACCGAGCCGTTCGGAATTCCGATGACCGCACACTTCTTGGGCGGTTGCGTCATCGGCTCAAGTGCGAAAGACGGTGTCGTCGACGGTTACCTTCGCGCATTCGGGCAACCTGGCTTGCACATTTTCGATGGTTCGACGCTCTCGGCAAATCCGGGCGTTAACCCCTCGCTCTCGATTGCCGCGCAGGCAGAGTGGGCAGCCGCGCACTGGCCAAACAAGGGTGAACGCGACCCGAGACCAAAGCTCGACGCAAAGTTTCGGCTGGTAAACCCGGTTGAACCTAACAACCCGGTTGTGCCTAAGCGTGCTCCTGCAGCCTTGCGCCTACCACTTGCTGTTAAAAGCTAGGCGATGGCGTTTCTCGATTCCGAGACCCCAGTAAGAGCAACCAATAA
>Ga0208463_1000396_pt1 | contig 10844 bp, 8 predicted proteins | sample LakMenEpi09Jul08_FD_150752 | JGI IMG/M metagenome (GOLD analysis project Ga0208463, IMG submission 150752) | Freshwater microbial communities from Lake Mendota, WI - 9JUL2008 deep hole epilimnion (SPAdes) | ecosystem: Environmental > Aquatic > Freshwater > Lake > Epilimnion/Euphotic zone ... | reverse complement strand
GTCGTGGTTGCCGAGGAAGGTAACCAGGTTGTAGGCGTTTCTAGACGCAGTTGTGTACTTGTCGTCTTGTCTCAAGACGAAGTTGAGGTTGCCGGCATCGCCGTCGCCACCCGCATACTGAATTGCGTCAGCCTGAAAACCGAAGTCGAGAACCGAGGGCAATCCGCGGTTTCTCATGAAGGCCGAGAGCACATCCTGGCTGCTGTCAAATACTTCGCCAAAAGCAAAGAGGTTTGGCTTCTTGACCTTGGTTGCAGCCAAAACCTTGGGCCACCACTTGCCCAAGAATGCGTCGTCAACGTGCTTCGCGGTGTCAACTCTGAAACCATCGACACCGTATTCATTCACCCAGTATGAGTAGACCTCTGCGAACCCGTCGATAACTTCTTGGTTCGTAGTTTTGATGTCGTCGAGACCGAAGAAGTCACCATTCTGTGCCCAGAACTTGTCGTTCCAGTCGCGAACATCGCCGCGGTTGTTGTAGTTGGTGAGCTTGTTTAGCCAAGCTGGGTTCTTTGCGTTTTGACGACCAGCCGGAATTGACGCCTTGCCGCTTCCGTTGTAGCTGATCACGTCACCGGTGTGGTTCATGACGATGTCGAGAACAACCTTGATGCCTTGCGATTGTGCGCAGTCAACGAATGCCTTGAAGTCGGCATTGGTTCCCCAGTGCGGGTCGATAGTCAAGAAGTCATTGATCCAGTAGCCGTGGTAGGCCGCGCTGTTTCCCTGCACCCACTCTTGTTTGAATGGCGGGGTAATCCAAATAGTTGTGAAACCAAGTTTTTTAATTCGTGCAACACCCTCGCCGGTTGTGCAGCCACCTGTGAGACCCTTTAGGTCGCCACCGTGAAAGTATGACTCGCTGGTTGGGTCATAGCCGGTTAGCGAATAGTCGCCGGTTGCGCCACCGCGATCGTTTGTGACGTCACCGTTTGCATAACGGTCGGTCATGACGAAGTAGATGCTGTCTGCTGCCATCGGGCTGCGCACGCTGTCGCGGGCCAACAGGGCTGCCTCGGCAGCGGTCGGCGCTTTCGGTGCTGGTGCTGACCAAGCGAGGTTTGGGGTGGCTACGAGTGAGAGGCCGGCAATCAGGGCAGCGGCGCGAACTAGAGACTTAGACATTTGTCTATTATCGCCCAAGAGAAACTAGCGTTTTTGATGCTGAACAAACTCTGGGATGAACCTGTGTAGAAGAACCGCACCGGCTAAGCCGAGAAAACCGAATCCAATCAAACCGGCTCCAAGGCCAACAGTGGCTGCAAGCGCTGCCAGTGCCGGGGGAGCCGCCGCAACGCCACCGTCGACGAGCAAACGGTAGCCAGCCAAGAACTCGTTTCGCGCATCGGCCGGTGCTAGGTCGGCACCGAGCGTGAGAATAATCCCACTGCCGAGACCATTCGCCAGCGACATGGCGATTGCGAGAGCAAAGAAGGTGGTCTCGGTGGTTGCGGTGAAGATCAACATGTGGGTGAGGCTCAACCCAATCAGTGTCGGCACCGCGGCAGCTCGTCTGCCGAACTTATCCATGATTTGACCCGAGGTGTAAAACAGAGCGAAGTCGATGATGCCGGCGATGCCAATAATCAGTGCAGTCTTTTCGGCTGGCAAATCTATGTACAGCGCCCAAAGTGGAATGCCGATTTGTCGAGTGGTTCGCAGAATGCCAAGAATTGCCGAACCAACTCCGACGGTCAAAAGTTTTTTCTTTTCGCGTTTGGCGATTACCCAGGTGTAGCTCAATGGGGTTGCAATCGCATTTGAAGTCTTGTCATCTTTGTTGAAGAGCAGCGCGAGTGCGGTGGCCAACCAAAACCCCATGCAGAAAATCAACACGGCAGAAAGGCCAAGAGTTGCAATTACAGCGGCGCTGATCAGCGGCCCGATGAAAGCTCCGGCTCGAAAGGTGCCACCCAGAAACGCGAGTGCTCTGGCTCGATGGCTCAGCGGAACATGCTCGGCCATGTAAGCGTGTCGCGCGAGAGCATAAACCGCTGCCGAAGCACCCACCATCAAGACCGCCGCACCAAGCGCAAAGATGTTGTCGGCGATTGTGGCAATCAAGATTCCGGCCACTGCCGAAAGCGCAGACCACATCATGGCTTTGCGCTCACCAACTGCGTTTACGAACCTCGCGGCTGGAACGTCGGCCAAGAGCGTGCCGAGCATCACGAAACCCGCAATCAGACCGGCGGTGGGCAAATCTGCCCCCAGGCGCTCGGCGCTCGCCGGAATTATCGGGATTAGCGCGTATTCGCCTATAGAAAAGAGGGCAGAGGGCACGAAAACAGATGTAGTCAGCTGACTTATCTTGAATTCGTTGGGTTTAGGCACCGGTCAATTATGACCCCAACCGGCGCCCGTCTGTGCGCAAGTTAAACTAGGGCAAATGGCCGAACTCGATCTCACCTCAGAGCTGCACCAGTTGCGCAGCACGCTTGACGATATTCGGCAGGTAATCGATCTGGCAAAACTTGAGACCGAGATTGCCGCGCTCAAGGAACGCGCTGGCGCTTCAGACCTCTGGGATAACCCTGAGCAAGCTCAGAAGGTAACCAGCGCTCTCAGTCACAAGCAGGCTCTCGTCAACAAAGTTGCCGACTTGACCAGCCGGCTCGACGACATCGACGTGCTAATCGAGATGGCAAACGCCGAACAGGATGCTTCGGTGCAGACCGAGGCCAAGGCCGAATTTGCCAGCTTGCGAGCAATTATGGCCGAGCTCGAAATACAAACTCTGCTCAATGGCGAATTCGATGAACGTGCGGCGGTCATCACGATTCGCTCGGGAGCCGGCGGCGATGACGCAACCGATTTTGCCGAGATGCTGCTGCGCATGTATTTGCGTTATGCCGAGAAGCACAAGTTTCCGGTTCAGGTGCTCGACACTTCTTATGCCGAAGGTGCTGGTATCAAGTCGGCAACATTTGAAGTCGACGCGCCATTCGCATTTGGCACACTCAGTGTTGAAGCCGGAACCCACCGGCTGGTTCGCATGAGCCCCTTCAACGCAGCTGGCAAACGCCAAACATCATTCGCCGCTGTCGAGGTAGTTCCGCTAATCGAGCAGACCGATGTGATTGACGTGCCCGACGCAGACATCCGTGTTGATGTTTTTCGATCATCTGGGCCTGGCGGTCAATCGGTGAACACAACCGACTCGGCCGTGCGCATAACCCACCTGCCAACCGGCACAGTGGTTAGCTGCCAGAACGAGAAGAGCCAGATTCAAAACAAGGCCGCGGCCATGCGCGTTTTGCAGAGTCGCCTGCTCGAGATTAAGCGGCGCGAAGAAGAGGCCAAGAAGAAGTCAATCGCGGGTGATGTTAAGGCCAGCTGGGGTGAGCAGATGCGCTCGTATGTGATGGCGCCGTATCAAATGGTCAAAGATCTTCGAACCGATTATGAAGTGAACAACCCGAGTGCAGTCTTTGACGGCGACCTCGAGGGCTTCATTGCCGCGGGCATCCGCTGGCGCAAACAGGCTCAAAACTAGAACCAAAGCTAAAGATTGGCGGCTAGCCTGCCCGCCCTTTAGGTGCCCGCAATTTAGGCTTATTTCAATGATTCGCATAGAAAACGTCAGCAAAAACTACCGAGGCTCTAACCGCCCGGCGCTTGCTGATGTCTCGATTGAGATCGAGAAGGGCGACTTCGTTTTCTTGGTAGGCGCTTCGGGTTCGGGCAAATCATCACTGCTCCGTCTGATGCTTCGCGAGGATGTACCGAGCACCGGTTCGGTCTTCGTGCTCGGCGAAAACCTGGTTGGCATTCCGAGCCGCCGCATTCCATTCTTCCGCCGCAAACTCGGCGTGGTCTTTCAAGACTTTAGATTGCTGCCAAACAAGACCGTGGCACAAAACGTGGCTTTCAGCCTCGAGGTGATTGGCAAGTCGGCCGGATTCATTCAAGAGGCAGTGCCCGACGTGTTGCGCATGGTTGGTCTCGAAGAGAAGGCTGGCCGTTTGCCCAGCGAACTCTCTGGCGGTGAGCAGCAGCGCGTTGCTCTGGCTCGAGCAATCGTGAACAAGCCTGCGCTATTGCTGGCCGATGAGCCAACCGGAAATCTTGACCCAAAGACCAGCGACGAAATCATGGCGCTGCTAGATCGAATCAACCAAAACGGAACAACGATTGTTATGGCCACACACGATCGCGGAATCGTTGACCGCCTGCAGAAGCGCGTGGTTGAACTCATTGATGGCCGAATCGTGCGCGACCAAAAGACAGCTGGCTACTGATGCGTGGCGGGTTCGTCTTCAGCGAGGTGCGACAAGGTTTGCGGCGCAACCTATCCATGGTCATTTCGGTCGTGCTGGTCACTTTCTTGTCGCTCACCTTTGTCGGTGCGGCCACGCTCTTGCAAATGCAAATCGGCCAAATGAAAACCTACTGGTATGACAAAGCGCAGGTTGCTGTTTATATGTGCAGTGAGGTTTCGCCCTCAGACGTCTGCGCCCAGGGCGAGGCATCGCCCGACTTAATTGCGGCCGTGCAGAAGCAGTTGGAGTCTTCAACGCTCGCTCCTTACATCGATAAGTTTTACTTCGAAAACCACCAGCAGGCATTCGACAAGTTTCAAGAACAGTTCAAAGGCAACTCGGTTGCCCAGTATGTAACCCCAGAGCAGCTCAACGAGACCTTCTGGGTGAAGCTCAAGAACCCAGATCAAAGCGCAATCATCACCGAGAGTTTCACTGGCTTCGGGGGAGTCGAAGAGGTGCGAGACCAGCGCAGCTACCTCGACCAGATCTTCAGCATTCTGAATGCCGCAAGTATCGCCGCCATAGCAATTGCCTCGCTAATGCTGGCATCGGCAGCCCTGCTGATTTCGACCACGATTCGCCTCTCGGCATTCGCTCGTCGCCGAGAGCTCGGCATCATGCGACTCGTCGGAGCCAGCAACTTCTACATTCAGTTGCCGTTCATCCTTGAAGGTGTGCTCGCCGCCATAGTCGGCAGCGTTCTCGCCGGCGGGGCAGTGCTGGCTATCGTTCAGTTCTTCGTTCAGGGCTACCTCGCCGTGAACATGCCTTTCACCAACTTCGTCGGTCTAGCCGATGGGCTGTTGGTTGTGCCGATCCTCATCGGCGCTGCGATTGTTCTAGCTGCGCTCGCTAGCGGTTTAGCAATTCGCCGTTATCTGCGAATATAGGTTCTTATGCCTAGAGAACGTGGACAAAAAGTGGTTGCCAGCAACCGCAAAGCGCGCCACGACTATCACATTGAAGATGTCTACGAAGCCGGAATTGTGCTGAGCGGAACCGAAGTGAAGTCGTTGCGTGCCGGTCGCGCGTCTCTAATCGATGGATTCGCCTCAATTGAGGGCGGGCAGGCCTACCTCGAGAACGTGCACATTCCCGAGTACACCCAGGGCACGTGGAACAACCACTCGACTCGTCGTCGTCGCAAGTTGCTGCTCAACCGAGCAGAGATCAGCAAGCTGGCAGGCAAAATCAAAGAGAGCGGCTACACACTCGTGCCACTTTCGCTCTACTTCAAAGACGGCTACGCGAAGGTCGAAATCGCGCTTGCCCGAGGCAAGAAAGAGTATGACAAGCGTCAGGCCTTAAAAGAGCAGCAGGATAAGCGCGAAGCCGATCGTGCCATGTCGACCAAGGGCAAAGACTGGTAACTAGCCCTCTGGCTTGCTACTTCTTTGAACTCTTTCGCTTTTCGCTGGTTGCAATCAGGCTGACCACGGTCGTAACAACCAAAGTCACCAAAATAAATCCGAGAGATAGTTCTGTTGAAATCTCGGGGATCGACTTGATGGCCTCACCGTTGTTCAAGAACGGAAGTTCATTCTTATGTAGAGCGTGAATCACGAGCTTCACACCGATCCAAGCCAAGATGATTGCCAGACCGACACCCAGGTACTTCAGGCGTTCCATTAGGCCGCTCAACAAGAAGTAAAGCTGTCTCAAGCCCATAAGCGCGAAGGCGTTTGCCATGAACACAATGTAAGGCTCGTTGGTCAAACCGTAGACGGCCGGAATGGAATCTAGGGCGAATAGCAAGTCGGTCATGCCGATTGCAATCATCACCAGCATCAATGGCGTGATGAAGCGCTTGCCGTTCTGCACGATGGTGAGTTTTGATCCGTGGTACTCGTCAACAGTCGGAAAGTGACGCTTGACGAAAGCGGTAGCTTTTCCGCCGGGCACCTTTTCGTCATGGCTTCCAGCCTTTAGCGTGTCCCAAATCAAAAGCGCTGCGGTGTAGAGCAGGAAGAGTCCGAAGATGTAGAAGACCCAGCTGAATTGCTCGATTGCCGCGGCTCCTGCTGCGATGAAGATTCCGCGCAAAATCAATGCCAAGACGATACCAATTAGCAAAGCCTGGCTTTGAAGTCGCCTTGGAACTGCAAACTTCGTGAAGATAACTAAAAAGACGAATAGATTATCAACCGAAAGCGACTTCTCGGTTATGAACCCAGCGAGGTATTCGCCACCAAATCTAGCGCCCCAGACTTCGGTGACCAAAAAGGTGAAAAGCAGTGCGAGGCCGATATAGATGACGCTCTGAATCGCCGATTCTTTGAATGTGGGCTCATGAGGCTTGCGTATCTGATAGATCAAATCGCCCAGGATAACCAACGTGATGAGGCCGATTGACAACTGCCAAACCCACGGAGCAACAACCATTACTTCTTCCAAGAAGAGCCTCTTCCCCTGAACCGCCAAGGCGGTAAAAACACGATTTTCTAAAGTCTAAGTGCCTGATTTGCCGGCACTGTTTGAGCAGAATTGACGGTCAGGCTTTTCTCAGGTTTCTCCGAGGCTGGCGGTGCGACCCAGCATCCCTGCTCGCAGTGGTTTCACAGCCCTCGGCTCTGGCGAATGTCAGCGCTAGGGCTTACTCTTTAAGAGCCTCGCAAGGGGTTTGATAACTAAACATGGGGATGATCGGTTTCGACATTGCATTAGTGAATGGAAGAAGCGGGTCGAGAATGTAGCGTCAACTCGTTAATGTCCGCTGCAAACTATAGGTGCCAAATCAAACCGCACCGACTTTGCCCTAGCTGCATAAGCTAGCCCAGAGTCCGTCAGCCTAAATCTGATTTCGTTTTAGAGCCTGGCGTCATTTAGAAATCTCGCTGAGTGTTTATGTCGTAGGGACACTCGGGACTTTAACTATGGCTGGGCCTGTCGGATATGTCGCTTCAAGCTAGCGCCGGGGCCGAGTAGAACCTTATTGAAGATACACCCGTAGAAGTGCCATGATCATTGCATTGGACGGGGGTTCAATTCCCCCCATCTCCACCATCTGCAACATCCCATGTTAGAAAGAGCCCGCCAGCGATGGTGGGCTTTTTCTTTGCCCGCTTAAAGCGAGTTGCCCTGGACTAATCCAGGGCAACTCGCTTTTTGCTAACTACTTGATAACTGTGATTCGGCCATCGGCAACCATGACGGTTGTCTTGCCGGCGGCTAGATCTCTCTGCAGTGCTTCAACGAAGACATCAACATAGAGGTCGCGCACGCGCTGCTTGCTCGGGTCAAACTGGGTGTAACCGTCGCCTCCGTAAACCATGAAGTCGAGAGTTGCAATTGTGTAGACCTTGTCGTCCTTAGCGATTGCAGTTCCGTTGTTCAGGCTTACCGCTGTGATGCGTGAGCCCACAGCCTTTGTGGTGTCTACCGTGAACTTGAAACCAGCAATCTGAGGCCAGCGTCCGTTTGATGGGTACTGAGATACACCGTTCTCCAGAGCCTCCCACAGTTTTGTGCCGGTTACGGTGGTTGTGCTTACCGAGTTACCGAACGGCAATACCGCATACGCGTCACCTAGGGTGACATCGAATGGGCCGGTGGCTCCAGCGGTGAAACGACGCAGGCTCTGGTCAGCAGGCTTGTAAGTTGCTGCCGGGAAGGTGTCACGAATTCCACCACCGTTGATCAGAACCAAGTCAGTCTTGTACTTCGCTAGCAACGAGTCGGCGATGTAGCTTCCGAGCGGCTGCTCACCTGAGCGCTCGATTGCTGGGCTTCCACCACGAGCGGCAACTGCAGACACGGTGCCAATCTTGACGTCAAACTTAGCTGTGATCTGCGACTTGTACTTGTCGACAACCGCAGCAGCGGTCACATCTGGAACTAGTGCTGCAGGAACGTTAGCCTTCCTGACGAAGCCTACGGTCGATCCGAGAACCTTGTTTGTGTTGACGTCAACACAGATCTGCGAACGGGTGTACTGAACGCCCGAGTTGATAACCTGTGCGGTCAAGACGCCATTCAAAACGGTGGAGTACTGCTGGTGTGAGTGACCACCGTAGATCGCGTTGATACCCTTCAACTTCGAGGCGTAGTCGATTAGCCCGCCGGTAGCCTTGCCCGCGATGTTTGCGTTCCAACCTTCGTGCACAACCGCGATAACTAGGTCAGCTCCAGCCTTTCGGGCTGCTGCGGCAGCAGCGTTAACTCCTGCGGTGCTTGCCGAGATGCTGATTTCCTTTGTCTTTCCAGCCAGGGTGTAGTTAAGGTTGCCCGGAAACACGACGTCTTTTGTCTCAGCAGTGTTAGCGCCAACGATTCCGATCTTGACGCCACCGCGGTTGATGATTGTGTATGGGCTGACGAACTTTGTCGGTGTTGCCTTTAGACCCTCTAGGGTGTTGTAGTTCGAAACCACCCACTTGAAGTTTGAAGCTTCGATCATCTTCTTGAGGTGAGCGATGTCACGGTCGTGCTCGTGGTTTCCAAAAGTCGAGACATCGAACTGCATAGCGTTCATTGCTTCTACCGTCGGCAGCTCTTCGAAAGCGCTCGAGATAACCGGCGAAGCGCCAAAGTTGTCTCCAGAAGAGACGGTCACTGTCGCGGCATTGTTTGCGCGGTCTGTCTTGAACATGGTCGCCAATGGGGCTGCACCGATGTTGGTTGCTGTGGTTTCTACAGCTCCGTGGAAGTCGCTGAGCTGAAGAACTTGAACTGACTTAATTGACTTGGCGGCGGTCGAGGTTGGTGTTACGCCATACCAGCCATCAGCAGTTGAAATTCCATAGGCGTTCACAGCCTGAAGGCTCACCCAGGTCTCGGTCTTGCTCAGTGTCGGCAAGATTGCACTTCTGGCCTTGCCGTTAACCGTTACCGCACAAGCACCTGCTCCTGCGCTGAGCAAGAAGTTAGTGATGGCTGGGTTGGTGGTGGCAGGTGCGGTCCAAGTGACTTTGAGGCCACCGTTAACAGGCTCAACCGAAGTGATTGTTGGAGCCGCAGGAATCGCGTAAACGACTTCAGCGGATGCCGGCTGCAATAGCGTGCCGACGAGGACGAGTGCAACGACAGCGCCCAGACGAGTGTTTTTGAGTAGTTTGTTTGAGTTCATGGGTCGAAAATTATGAGCGCGTCATTAATCAGCCCGATACATGCGGTGAATGAGATTGTTCGAAAAGGTGAACATTTGATATCAATCTTGTTCACGAGGCCTGCCTAGACTAAACACGTGTCTAACGAACAGCTTCAGTGGTGGGTAAGCAACTTCAACCTGCCGTTCGAAATCTTAGGAACCCTAGCCTTTGCGTTCTCTGGCCTCATCGAGGCAGCTCGCAAAAAACTAGACATCGTTGGCATGGCCATGGTGACCGCGGTCGCGGCCTTCGGTGGGGGAACCCTGCGCGACATCCTGCTGAATCGCACCCCTTTATTCTGGATTGCCAACGACTGGTGGATCTGGGCGATTCTCATCATCTGCGGTTTGGCCATGATTTTCTTTAGGGCACGACACCTCGAATTCACAGAGCGCGCGATGCAGTGGCCAGACGCAATCGGGCTTGGCGTTTTTGCCAGCGGTGGCACGATGATTGCATTGCAGGCTGGAACCTCGGCAATCGTTGCCGTGATTATGGGTGTCATCACCGCAATTTTCGGCAGCGTGATGCGCGATGTGTTTACCAACCAGGTGCCGCGCGCATTCACCGATCACCAGCCCTACGCCTCGGTTGCCTTTTTGGGTTGCTGGGTGGTTGTCTTCGCACACTGGCTGGCGTTGCCGGCGGCGATTGCCGTTACCGTCGGCGCGGTTGTCACCATTTCGATTCGCCTAGCCGTGATCATCTTCGGCTGGCGAGTGCCGTCTTGGCGGGTTTAGACGCCAGCTCTAACCTTCGAAGCCGGCGCGGTTCGCAGCTCGTTTGAGCGTGGCGAGCAGGGCCGGCGCGGTTAGCAAAATCAGAACGCAGGTCGTGATTGCGCGACCGGCATCCCAGAGCAAACCACCGGTCACGATCTCGTAATTCAAGAAGCGCAGCAGGTTCGGCCCCAACCCTGCGCCGGCTTCATAAGACACGGATGAGTCTGTGCCTGCTAAGAACGGCCAGTTCCAAAGGGTCATTAGAGCGCCGTAAACGAAGCTCGCGAGAATCGCATAGGCGCAGAGCGTGAGCAACTGGGGCAACTTGTTTTTGAATCGAGGCAGCGCTCCGGCCCCGATGCCGATGAGTCCGGCGGCCATCATCTGAAACGGCAGCCACGGCCCAACGCCAGCGCCGAGAAGGGCCGACACCAGAATTGAAGCACTGCCCAGAATGAAGCCGAAACCGCTTCTGAAGACGTAGGCACCGATGATGATAAGAAAGAACGCGGTCTCGATTCCTGCTGTGCCGGCACCAAGCAAACGCACGACAGCATTGATTGCGGTCATCACTCCGAGAATTGCGAGCTGCCTCGAGCCAATCTCTCCAGTTGCAAATTCGACCAGCGTGATGATGATGATCAGTGGCATAAGCGCCATGAACACACCTTGAGCCAAAAGGTTTTCGTTTCGGCTATCGGTGGCGATCAACAGTGGCCAGGCAAACATCAGAATTGACGCGAGAGCTGCAAGCGAAATTGAAATCT
>Ga0208463_1000382_pt1 | contig 10973 bp, 13 predicted proteins | sample LakMenEpi09Jul08_FD_150752 | JGI IMG/M metagenome (GOLD analysis project Ga0208463, IMG submission 150752) | Freshwater microbial communities from Lake Mendota, WI - 9JUL2008 deep hole epilimnion (SPAdes) | ecosystem: Environmental > Aquatic > Freshwater > Lake > Epilimnion/Euphotic zone ... | reverse complement strand
GCATTGATGCAAGTAACTGAGAGGAACTTGATTGGTAAATCACGAAGGTTTCCTTGTGAGAAATAATCAGGATCACGATCAGGATCATTTGTGTACGCATGGTGACGCATGTGTGATGCGCGATGGTTACGGAATGGCATCAAGAGCGGGACGCTGCACAGTGTGCCAATGATTTCTTCCACCACTCGCCCACGTGACACTTTGCCCCAGATGTTCTTGTGAACTGCTTCGTGCATCGGCATATAGAAGGTTGCTGCCAACATGGTGTTGAGGATGAGTCCGACCCACACTGGGATGACTCCATTCAGGCCAAGAACAAGGACACTGGTCCACAACGCTGCGTAGACACTGAATGTCACCACGATGCGCCACTGAATGCCACCCCAGTATTTAGAAGCGATGACGCCTTCGGCCTTCACCGAATCACGGCGAGCTTGCACGCGACTTAATTCTGCTTCGTGGGTGGGATCCAACAGATAGTCATCCAACTTGTCCGGATCTGGAAAGGTCATACTCATGAGCCGAACGCTAATCATGAAATGCCTCACGAGCGATACTGCGGAGAATCAAGACTATTCGAACTCCAACCAGCGGTCTTGGGCGCAATATCGGCTGAACACTTCGTCGGCAATATGTTTGCTACTTCATGGAAGAATGTGGTTATGCGTTCTCTCTTCGCCGTCATTTATTTTCGCGCCTTCCTCCGCTGACCCATGAGTTTTGAACGTGTATATCGAGTTACGGCGCGTGGCCGCTTCAAAGATCTCAGCGAACAAGCACGCTCCTATCTTGTGAAGGCTCAGCCAGAACACGACATTTTCAAATCGGCCCACACCGCAGAAGGAACGTTCACATACGACGAGCGAGTGCTGTTCTTCAACCTTCGTTATGAAGTGCGAACATCAGAAGGTGCAGAGACTGCCGCGAACATTGGACAGAAAGAAGCCGAGCTCTTTTTGAAAACCCTCGGCTATTCATCCCATCCACTCAAGATGTGGGTGACGGACGTATCTGCCATGTGGGGCGAATAAGACCTTCAACTGAATCGATGTCGTCTTCTCGTTTAAAAGAGACTCTGTGAAGCCAGTCTGACTAGGAACGCTTTTCGTGCATGTCTCGCCCAACAACTTGGAGTACTTCAGCCGGAATCTCTGCACCAGAGTCGCTGTTCGAAATCGGGGAACCAAAAACTGAAGAGACGGGAATGTATCCCGACCACACGGCAAGGTCCTGATCAACCTCATCATTGATCGCTTCACCCGTACGCACTTTTGCTGACTTTTCATCCAACGGCAGCGCAATGATGCGAGTCGCACGGATTTCGCTCGGCGATGGATCTCTCGTTACGTCCCATGTTGGAACGATGTGATCGGTCATCAATCGAAGCGCACGCATGACTTCGTCGTCGTCTTCAACGACTCGAGCTGCGCCACGCACGACAACAGACCGGTAATTCATTGAATGATTGAAAGGTGTTTTTGCGAAGACAAGACCATCAACAATTGTCACTGTGACGCAAACATCTGTGTCTGCACCTGACTTCAACAACGAATTCGCTAACGCGCCATGCAAATACATCGTGTCATCAGTCAGCCCGTACACCATTGGCAGAACCAACGGACCGTCGTTTGTGTTCACGCCAACATGTGCGACTGAACCTGCTCGCAAGATCTCGAGAATTATCTCTTGGCCATACTCAGCTCGCTTTGCACCGCGTCTCACGGTGGTCCGGTCACTTGATGGTGGACTCTCCGAAGATGTATCCGCCATCACAATGTCCGTGGAGGACGTTTCACGAGTTCCCCTGCACAGTTCGGACACACTCGCTGCATGGAATCACTACACGGCGCGCAGAATGTGCATTCAAAACTGCAGATAACTGCTTCACCTTCTTTAGGCAAGTCAACATTGCACTTTTCACATTGTGATTTCATCTCAAGCATCTCAGTCTCCTTTTGACCACATTGCATCGATAAACCGTTGATTTTCATCAAACAGCCAACACTCTCTCAGTTTTTCATCTTGCACTCGATACAGCAGTACCCGACGCACTCGTTGAGCCGGATCTCCCAGGTCTTCGACCGCAATCAATGCACCAAGAGATTCACCAACGAGAACGTCTTCCACATCAATCAACTTGCGACCAGTTCGTGTTGAAGCCTGGGCAAGAACAGCGAACGCAGCATCACGCCCTCGATGGGTACCTGCGAGTGGGCTCTCCCCCATGTAATGCAGTTCGATGTCGTCGTGATACGAGGCCAATACTTTTTCAAGGTCTGATGCGAGCCACGCTTCGGCATAGGCACGCAGCACTCGGCTTGTTTCGTCACTATTTGACATGTGACAACACTATTTCGCTACGACTGCTCGCTGAGCGACTTGATGCCTTCGACTGTGGCTGTCATGTTCTTCGACCATTGGTGAAGACGCTTCGAGATAATCGTCTCTGCATTCTCGGGATCCTTTGCAGCAGAGGCACGTGGAGGGCTCATCGCCGGCCCCATCGATGCATGCATCTTCAACAGCACATCACCGTCGTGGCCAGAGAGCGTAAAGCCCCACACTGCAACCGGTTCTTCCACCGAACCGACCGTCCAAGCAAATGATGTGTTCTCTACGTAGTCGGTGACGATCGACGTCGTTGACCATTTATAGTCCCCTACGGCGTTGTCGCCACGAAACGTACCGCCAAGACCAGGCGCGTCGATCCATTCGGCCCCCTGAAACTCCCGAGAGAACTGCGCGGGAACATTGATGTCGCTCACAAACGACCACACCTTTGCAATATCAGCAGCTATGACTGTTTCTACTTCGATGTAATCGTTTGGTGCACCCATGACCTGTGTCCTTCTTTCAAGAAAGCAGGTTAGATGACGCCCATAAGAAAGGCCTTGTTGCGCTCAACAACCAGAGCGGGAATCAACATCTGGTTACTTCTATCGCCGATCAAGACTTCTGTGAGCGAAACCATTCAATAGTTGTTGCGAGCGAATCGGCGAGTGGAGTGGCATGGTCTCCGAACAGAGTGGCATACGCAGAGTGATCAACAACAAAGTCCTCTTCAAACTCGTACAACATTTCAATTAGTTCGCGTGCCGGTGGAATAAACAAGCCCGCCATGCGCATTTTTCCTTTGCCCAGTTTTGTTGAGCGTGGCTGGGTGCCTGCAATGTCGGCTGCCATCTCCAAAAAGCGACGATTGGTGACCGCAGGCGCACTAGGTACATGCCATGGGCGACCAAGCGAGCGATTGTCAAGCCCTAACCGAACGAGTGCCTCCCCGAAATCTCGCACGTAGGTGTATGTGTGCAGCGCATCGGGATTTCCCATCACTTCTGCTTTTTTGCCAGCAATAATGCGCGGGAAATATCTGCTTCCCGTCGATGAATCATTGGCATGCGGGCCGAAGAAATCAGAACTACGGCCAGCCGTGACACGCAGTCGCCCAGCATCCGATTCTGCTTGCAGCGACTTCCACATGTCGGCACGTACTTTTCCTTTTCGACCGGTTGAAGCCAACGGCATGTCCTCAGTCATCGGACGGCTCACTGGGCCGTAGCCATACAAGTTTTCAATCACGACAAGCACAGCGTCGGTCTTTTGCACCGCGCTCACAATGCTCTGTTGCAATGGCGGAAATTCCTCGCGATAACGATGGTATTCAGGCGACGACGCTTGATACACAACTTCTGCACCTGCGATAACGGAAGCGAGACGATCGGTATCGAGTGCATCAACCTCTGTTGATTGCGCACCTGGAATTTGCGTTCCCGATCGACTGAGCACCTGTGCTTCTATCCCCCGCGATGTCAACGCGTCAACAATTGCTCGGCCTACTGGCCCCGCACCAATCACCACATGTCTACTCATGTCAACTGTCCTCCGTGTTCAGACTCAAATAGTGAGCACTGCTCACAATACGAGACAATGACGCAGAATTCAAGAGCAGTGCTCACATTTCTGCGACCCCCAACTTAGACTGACCTCGTGACAGGCAAACGGGCAGTTGTGAGAACAGAAACAACGGCGGCCATCATTCGCCACGCCCGACGTCAGTTAGAGACGCGAGGAGCTGCGAACATCTCTCTTCGCGAAATTGCTCGAGATCTCGACATGGCGAGTTCGGCAATTTATCGATACTTCGAAAGCCGCGATCAACTTCTTACGGTGTTGATTATTGATGCATACAGCCGACTAGGCGCCGCCATTGAAGATGCAGATACAGCATGTGATCGCGATGACTTGATTGGTCGCTGGACTGCAATTGCACTGGCATTTCGTGACTGGGCATTAACCAATCAAGCGGATTACGGACTCGTTTTTGGCACACCCGTTCCTGGATACGAAGCACCGGAAGATACGAATGCGGCCGGAATGCGGTACACAAATGTGGTCGTTCAATTGGTGGCCGATGCAACGGCCCGTGGTTGCACCTCAGCAATCGAACCACCAAAAACAAAAGGCCTTGTCAGCGAATACCGCAATGTAAAAAAAGCAATTGGAGTCAATGCTCCTGACGCAACTCTGCTTGCCGGACTCTCGGCTTGGGCTGCTGTTTTTGGTGCAATCAACTTAGAAATCTTTGGACACGTTGACATTGTGTACACAGACCCCGGAGTTCATTTTGCGGCACTTGTTGACATGCTTGGTCGTCAAGTGGTGGGACTCACCTAACCAATACAACTTCGATTCGGTGAGGTGTCAGCGGTCGGGCACCCAGTTCCCGTGGAAACCAAAGGGCACTCGCTGAGGCAATTTCACTCTCGCCACATAACCACGTGCAAAATCCTGAGCATCAATGACAACAAACTCGGCGGAATTGTCATTGCCATCGTGGACAAAAGTAACAATCCAACCGTCGTCCTCGTCAACACTGCCTGGTCGAGCGACAAAGACTGGCTCTCCAGCGGCGCGACCTGGACCGTGATCAAACACAAGACGCTCTCCAGTGTGGAGATCATGTTTGATGGTCGGCCAATGCATCGATCCTGAGGCGACTTCAGCGCAATAGCCGAATCTGTAGGGCCGACCAGTCAATGAACCGCGATGGCGAGGGAATTCGTTAAAGCGCTCGTCGATCACCGTTGTATTAGTGACGCGTCGAACAGGATCAACTTCCCATCGAACGAGGCGCGGCAGTGTGTCGCCGAAAGGCCCAAGGAGGTCATCGCGCATCATGACGTCGTAGAAGCACACGTCGAGCACAACCTTGCCATCAACGGTGTCGTATGCATTCAGTGGATGAAATACGTAGCCGATGGGCACGTCGACCCACACGATGTCGGCCGCAGTCCCCTCACGAGGCATGAGCCCCACCCTGTTTCCGTATGTTTCACTCCAGCGGAACGGGAATCGTCCGGCAAAGGCCATATCGAGATCAACAAGCACAGGCTGGTCGTAGACGACGATGTATTTCTCCGTGATCGAGATGTCGTGTGCCATCGTCATGCCGGGTAGAGGAATGTCAACGGTGCGGTTGACTCGACCGTCCTTGCCGACCCGCACATACTGCACGTGGTCAAGCCACTGCGCCCAGGCATAAGCGATGGCGTGCATCTCTCCGGTGACGGGGTCTACCTTCGGGTGCGCAGTGAAAGCTCCGGGCAATGTCCCATAGAAATCGTTGTACCCAATTGTCTCTAGTTCGTAGGACAATTCGACAGGGCAACTTCCTGCCTCCACCATCGCCCATGTCGTGCCGGCAAAGCCGCCAACGTTCGTATTCGGGCCACTCTGTGCATTGTTCCAGTTGGGTCCAGCAGGTGTTCCGGTGCCGCGTACCTCTGCGAGGTGGGGCGAGTTGACATACCTGTTGCGATACCAAACGGCCTTGCCATCGCGAATACATATTCCGTGCACCATGCCGTCACCAGAGAACCAGTGATGCGTCATCGAATCGACTTCGCTGACGGGATTCGGACCATTGCGTAAGTAACGACCATTCAAGTCGGCCGGAAGTTCGCCGATGACCTCAAGGTCATGGGCGGTCACCTCATCAGCGACGGGCGCGTAGTTGCCGGACAAGTAGAAGTTTCCGCTCTGAAACGGGAGAGATTCTGTATTTGTGCTCACTTGACAGTGTCTAACGAATTTCCTAGACATTGTCAAGGGGGCTTTGAGCCTTTTATTGGCGAGAGCGGCACCACCCGCCAGAACAAAAGGCGCTAGAGCTCAATCTCCAATTGTTTGGCGATTTTCTTACATCGATTTGAGACCGACTTTGCCCCACGAGTGTTCATCTTTCGCAACCTCGGAATGAAGTCTTCGAGTAACGCATCGTCAACTTCTGCGAAGTCCGCTGCCGCCTGCAACCCGTAGTAGGCCACAATCTTGCTTGCGTCAGTCTCCGACCACTCCATCACAACCTCATAGGCCTTACGTCGCTCCACAGCAGTGAGTTTCAAATGAACCAACAACTGCGGCACATGCCACCGAACTTCTTGTTGCGTGTAGTGAGAAAGATTTTTGAGAAGCAACTTCTTGAATTCTTGAGCAGTCGAAGGATCAGTTTGCGCCAACTTCATCGCTACGTAACTTGCTCTCATCGCGACAACAGGATCATCATCGAGGAACAACTCGTAGATTTCTTTTTGTAACGGAACTGAAGCGAGAGCCTTTTTCACTACCTGCTCAGCTTCACCGACTGACGTGCGCGTCCCACCAACCAACTGATCTCTTACCGACTTCGGCATACAGAAATCATAAGTTGGATTTCAAACACCAGCCAAGCAGTTGTCAAGATCTGTGACCAACGGTGACGACGCAACGATTGATCTCGGAAACCTACTGATCATTTAGGTGCAATACATGGGTGATGTCAGAATCTGCGACAGGTTCAAAACCGATGGATTCCCAGAACCTTGGGGCCATCGCAGATGCTGCGGCATGACACGTCACAGTCGACACGCCAGCAGATTTCGCTCGCTCGATGCACTCGTTGGCCAGAGCTGTCGCGACACCACGACGCCTCCAGTGCGGCGCAATGTAGAAACGTCGAACACGTCTACCTTCCGTGAATGTTGGACAGATTGTGATTCCTCCACTTGAATGTTCTCCGACTTCGCAAAGTCGTTTAGTCGCAACAAATCTGATGCGGTGAAAAGCTGGTGCTCGTAGATCTCAAACTCTGAGGCACCGGGAGAACTCACTGTTCCAGTTTATGAGTTCACATCTTCTTAAGTTCGATGGCAACACCACCAGCTACACGCACAATTTCTGCAGGTGTAGAGGTCGGGATGACCGCACATCGCGATGTGGTGTCATTACTGGGAGTCACCTGCAGTTGAATTTTTGTTGACTATCACCTAATTCCCAAATAGTACTGTTCATGGTTGCCGCTATTTCAGCAGCTGCAAAGTCATGGAGTTCTGAATGAACAGCCCACAAAACAGACGATCTCTCTTTGTGGCCATCGCAACGCTTTTACTGGCGACCGCAGTGTGGTCACAGTTGCCTCCCCGAGTCGTCGTTGCCGCAACGAAGCCCACTGCTAAGTGGAAGGTGACCGCGTTGAAGCCATCGGCGACCGTCAAAACCAACTCCATCTTCAGCACGACTTCGCGCGGCAAACAGAAATGGTCAGTAAAGGGAAACTGCTCAATCACCGGCTCACGAATCAAGACTCAAGCGTCAGGGAAGTGCACACTCACCGTGATAATCGGTGCAAGGTCGCCGTATGCCTCTCGAACTCTCCGCAAGAGCTTTCCGATTAAACCCCCGATTCCATCCCCCGAGATGTTCGACCCGTACGCAGGAGTCTCCGCTCCGGCCAATGCGATCGGCACTCGGTCAGAGAGGTCACTTGTGACACCGGACGGGCGCACCCGTCGCTACCGCATCTACGTCCCCTCGATCATTCCGAATGGCACATTGGTTCCACTTGTCATTGCGCTTCACGGCGGACTCGGCACTTCGTCACAGTTTGAGGCAAACTCCGGCCTCAATGAGTTCGCAGAATCAAACAGATTCATCGCCGTGTACCCAGACGGAGTCGGGAACCAAACAGATGGAACTGGCTTTCAGACCTGGAACGGCGGGTATTGCTGTGGCCCAGCGGCGACCCAGTCGATTGACGACATCACATTCATTCGTAAAGTCGTGACTGATCTGCGCAATAGTCTGCCGGTAAACAACTCGAAGGTGTATGCACTTGGACACTCAAACGGAGGGATTCTCTCGTACAGAATTGCATGCGAGATGTCGGACGTTGTGGCTGCAATCGGCGTGCAAGCAGGTAGCAACGTGGTGAATAACTGCCGACCGGGGCTCCCAGTGTCCGTCTTCCATCTTCACGGTACAAGCGACTCGAACATGCCCATTAACGGAGGCAAGGGAAGTGGCCTGTCGACAACTGTCTTCGTCGCGGCGCGCTCGGCGGTGGATGCGATGGCGACGGTCGATGGCTGCAACGTTGCATCTCCAAGATCTCTTATCACTAGCAACTCAGATGTGACTGCTCTTTCATGGACGAATTGCAAATCAAATTCAGAAGTTCGGCTTGTGACAGTGAAGAATGCGACGCACGCATGGATGGGGCATGCGGCACAGTCAGCAGGTTCGGCATCGTATGTCGGAGATCCGTACCCGAATCTCGATGCCACACGAGCAATCCTTTCGTTCCTGCTCTCAAAGTCTCGATAGCTAGAGTGAAATCCCTTGTATGTTCTCGTCTAGGTCACATTGACGAGCGAGAATGGTTTTCATGAAACGGCGATTTGTCCAGGTTGATGTCTTCGGAGAAAATCCGTATCGCGGGAATCCCCTCGCCGTTGTGGTTGACGCTGAAGGATTGACAACCAGCGGCATGCAGACTTTCGCCAAATGGACGAACTTGTCTGAAACGACCTTTCTCCTTCCTCCCACACATGCATCAGCTGATTACCAAGTCAGAATCTTCACGCCCACCGAAGAGCTTCCCTTCGCGGGCCATCCAACTTTGGGTTCAGCGCATGCATGGCTGACAAACGGAGGCGTACCGAAAGATGGAAACACAATTGTGCAGGAGTGCAAAGTTGGTCTCGTCAACGTGCGGCGCGACGACAACTCTCTTTCCTTCGCAGCGCCTCCGCTCTTGAAAAGTGGGCCAGTCGACGATGCCTTGATACGTGAGGCGGCCGAGTCGCTGGGCATCAGTCGTAAGGCAATCATCGATGCGGCGTGGATCGACAATGGACCGGGCTGGATGGGCATCCTTCTTGCCTCAGCGGATGAAGTGCTGGCAATTCAGCCCAAGCCAATGAAACTGACACTGGGAGTAGCGGGAGCACACGTAGCCGAATCACGATTTGCGTATGAGGTTAGAGCCTTCTATTCATCGAATGGAATCACCCTTGAAGATCCAGTCACTGGAAGTCTTAATGCATCGCTTGCTCAATGGTTGATCAGCTCAGGTCGGTTTAATGCCCCGTACCTTGCTTCGCAAGGAACGGCAATTGGATACGCAGGCGTCGTGAAGGTTGACGTTGATGATTTAGATGTGGTGTGGATTGGCGGAAACGTTGCCACTTGCATCTCTGGTGAAGTCGATATCTGAATTTAGGAATCAAACGTGCTTCAGGTCTGTGACTCGCCGCTGTTGCTTCAGAAAACCCATCATCAAATGCTCCATCTACATGGCACGATTGACGTGTGAGTACAAGCCCCAACAATGATCCTGTCATCATTTCTGTCGCGGCATACAGTGCGAATCCGATTGCCTATGAAGAGAAGTACGCAAGCCATCTGCTCGATCGACCCACTCGTTTCGCTTCACTCCTCTCCCCTGCTTCTCACGTCCTCGACCTTGGCTGTGGACCTGGACGTGATATTCGGATATTCAGCGAAAGTGGGCACAAGCCCATAGGTATCGAGTTGAATCCTGCATTCATCGAAATGGCTGGTCGACATGGTGATGTCATTCAAGGCGATATTCGAAACATCAGTTTCATCTTCACACCGAACTCCTTCGATGGTGTTTGGGCGCAAGCTTCTCTTGTTCACCTGCAGAAATCAGAAGTAGAGAAACTTCTCCATGAACTGAGAGATCTAATGAAACCAAATGGTCTCCTTTATGCATGCGTGCCTGCAACTGGAGAAACTGGATGGCTTGACGAGAGTGATGGTCGACGCTGGTACACAACATGGCCAGACGATTCGTTCGAAACTGCAGTGAGAACTAATGGTTTTCACATCAACGACGTCACACATGGCCCATACGTTGAAGTGTGGGCCACCAAAGTCTGATGATTCTCCAGGGCGATAGAGCGCACTACCGTTTGACTGATGATCTCAAAACGAGTGGCCATCGTGTGGCTTCAAGTGGTGCTGGCTGGGGTATTTTTCTATTCGCTCTTTCTCGTACTTGCGGGCAGAACAGCCGGCTCTCTCTTCGCATGGTTCGGATTCGGGCCAGATGAATTAATCGACACCTCGGAAGTTCGTGATTACTTGAGGCTTCCGTTCATGGTTCTCGGTGCGGTAATGGCCGGGTGGTCCCTTCTGATGATTCAGATAGTTCGCGGCCCGCTCCGTGAAGGCTCACGATGGGCATGGTTGATGCTCGTGCAATCACTTGCGCTGTGGTTTCTTCTCGACACTGGGATGTCACTCGTGCTCCGGTATCCAACTCATGCACTCTTCAACGTGCCATTTGCTATTGCCCTCGGGATTCCCCTTAGGAGCCTTCGGCCGCCGAAGCAGTGAGAGTTTTCATGCGCGCTTCAGGTCGGTGACAACGCCGCCAGCGACACGAACGATGTCTGCAGGCGCAGCACCAAAGTTGTCGTTCCACGTTCCGGCAGCAGCCCACACCTCGTCGTACTGCAACAAGTCCGGGTCGACGAACACACGCAGTTGGGTTGCATGACCAAAGGGAGGCACGCCGCAGTTGGTTTAAAGAACCCTACAATCACCCGTTGTTGTCACACAAAGTCGTTGACGAAGACCACCTTGGTGACTGGCAAGATCATCCCTTCAACTGCTTCGCTGAACGGAAC
>Ga0208463_1000373_pt1 | contig 11095 bp, 8 predicted proteins | sample LakMenEpi09Jul08_FD_150752 | JGI IMG/M metagenome (GOLD analysis project Ga0208463, IMG submission 150752) | Freshwater microbial communities from Lake Mendota, WI - 9JUL2008 deep hole epilimnion (SPAdes) | ecosystem: Environmental > Aquatic > Freshwater > Lake > Epilimnion/Euphotic zone ... | reverse complement strand
ATCAGATCAAAATTACTTCCAGTGGAATAAGCTGCATCTAAATCAACTAGATGAATCCATTTACATCCAGCTGAAGTAAATGACTCAATTACTTGCTGCGGCGAACCCTTGTAATAATTTTCAGCAATATCGATTGTTTGAGTTATTTGGCCAGATTTAATATCTACAGCCGGTAAAAACTCAAGAGGCTTCATTTTACTTTCACACCACTAAGCAATCTGGTCCTAGAACTGTTTTTAGATCTGCACTTAACCCTGGTGAAGATGTTACTTTTAAGGCCTCATCTAATTTTAGAATTGTTCTTTTCTCACCATCGATTAATCTCAAATGCACCTCTCTGGCTCCAGGATGTGACTTTAAAATCTCACTCATTCGATCGATTACTGGTGGCGTGCACCGTGAAGCCTCCATAGAAATAATCAATGGACCAGTTGGCACCTGCTTTAAATCTGGCAATGTTAAATCCAGAGCTGAAATTCTAGGTGGCTCTTCTCGTTTATCGACTCGACCTCGAATGGCAACAATACGATCTTCAACCAGATTTACGCCATGAGTTGCGTACGAGTTAGAGAAGAAGAGAACATCAACTGCTCCCTCTAAATCCTCCACCGTCACAATTGCCCAAGGCGTTCCTTGTTTAGAAACCTTTCGCTGAATCTGTGTTATCAATCCACCGATGTTAACTATTTGATCATGGGGTGCTTCAGATAACTGGCTAATTGAAAAGTCTGCAACAGATCTAAGAATGTGTTCTACACCTAGTAGAGGATGGTCAGATACATACAAACCTAACATCTCTCTTTCATAAGTAAGTAGCATCATTTTTTCCCACTCGCTATTGGGAATATCAAGATCTACTCCGCTAACACTTGATCCTGAATTCTCTGAGCCAAATAAATCAAACTGACCAATTGCCTCTGCACGTTTGCTTTCAGTAACTGCATCTAAAGCCTCTAGGAAGACCATCATTAACCCGCGCCGGGTGTGGCTTAGCGAATCAAAAGCGCCAGCTTTAATCAGCGATTCGATTGTCTTCTTATTGCACACATGAGAATCAACCTTTACTAAGAAATCGCCAAAGCTTAAATACTTACCCTTGCTCTTTCGATTTTCAATAATTGAGGCAACAACATTCTCTCCCACATTTCTAATTGCAGTCAGGCCAAAACGGATATCACTGCCCCGCGGGGTATAGCCAGAATCAGATTCATTCACATCTGGAGGTAAAACCTTAATTCCCATTCGACGACACTCATTTAGGTACAGAGCGCTCTTATCCTTGTCATCTCGCACGCTAGTAAGCAGTGCCGCCATATATTCAGTTGGATAATTGGCTTTCAAATACGCAGTCCAAAATGAAAGGAGGCCATACCCAGCACTGTGTGCTCTATTAAATGCATAATCAGAAAATGGGATCAGGGTTTGCCAAAGTTTTTCAATTGCATCCTCTGAGAAACCATTAGCTTTCATGCCATCTTCAAAGTGAACTCTTTCTTTATCAAGAATCTTTTTATCCTTTTTACCCATCGCTTTTCGCAATAAATCAGCTCTACCAAGTGTGAAGCCGGCTACCTTACGTGCGATTGCCAGCACCTGTTCCTGGTAAACAATTAATCCATAGGTATCTTTTAGAATCTCATTTAACGGCTTATCTAACTCAGGATGAATAGCTACCGGTACCTTGCGACCATTTTTGTAATCTGCATACTTATTGTGTGAATCCTCCCCCATCGGTCCTGGTCGATATAACGCAATAACCGCAGCAATATCTTCAAAACTATCTGGGGCCATAGATCTTAAGAGTGATCGAATTGGTGCACTATCTAATTGGAATACACCAAGAGTGTCTCCTTTTGATAATAGATCAAAGGTTTTTTGATCCTTTAATGGCAATGTTTCTAGTACAACAGTTTTGCTCAAATTTTTCTCAATATTAATTAAACAATCATCGAGAACGGATAAATTTCGAAGTCCCAGAAAATCCATTTTAAGCAAACCGGTAGCCTCGCAAGCTCCCATATCAAACTGCGTGATAATTGCACCATCAGCCTCACGACGATGAATTGGTATTACATCCAGTAAAGGTTCCTTACTAAGAATCACTCCAGCAGCATGAACTCCCCACTGCCTTTTTAACCCTTCAATTCCCAGTGCGGTATCTACAATTCGCTTGGAATCTGGATCTGCTTCGTAGAGATTACGAAATTCAGATGCTTCGCCATATCTCTCATCATCCATATTAAAAATTCCACCTAAAGATATGTCCTTGCCCATAACTGAAGGCGGTAGAGATTTGGTTAAGCGTTCACCCAACGCATATGGAAAGCCCAATACCCTGGTTGAGTCTTTAATTGCCTGCTTTGATTTAATAGTTCCGTAGGTAATGATCTGTGCTACTCGGTCATCACCATACTTACCAGTTGCATATGCGATCATTTCTGAGCGCCGTCTTTCATCAAAGTCTAAATCAATATCTGGCATTGAGATACGTTCTGGATTTAAGAATCTTTCAAACAATAATCCAAACTCAATTGGATCTAAACCGGTAATACCCAATGCATAAGAGACTAAGGAACCTGCCGCTGATCCTCTACCTGGACCAACTCGAATGCCAACCTTGCGTGCATGATTACAAAGATCAGCCACCACCAAGAAGTAGCCAGGAAATCCCATTTTTATCATTACCTCTAACTCAAAGTTAAGTCGCTCCTGGTATTCAGCACTTATCTGGCCATTTAACTTTTTAGCTAAACCTTTATTTGCTTCTTTAATCAACCAACTATCCTCACTCTCCCCAGCTGGAACTGGGAATTGAGGCAATAGATTCTCTCCTTCGCGCATTGTGGTCTCACAACGTTGAGCAATTAGAAGTGTGTTATCGCAGGCTTGTGGGAAATCCTTAAACAGTTGTCGCATCTGTTCGGCAGTTTTTAAGTAAAACTCAGAGTTATCAAATTTAAAGCGTTTTGGATCAGCCAGGGTCGAGCCCGATTGTATGCACAGCATTACTTCATGTGCGGCTGCATCTTTATGGTGGGTGTAATGCAAGTCGTTAGTAGCCAGCATCGGTAAGTTAAGTTCCTTGCCAAGTTTTATCAGATCACTTAGCACCCGTTTTTCAATATCAATTGAGTGATCCATAATCTCTAGAAAATAGTTATCGGCACCAAAAATATCCCTCATTTTCGATGCGGCATTTACCGCTTCTTTATAGGCACCCATCCGCAGGCGAGTTTGTATTTCACCCCCTGGGCAACCAGTGGTTGCAATAATTCCCTTCGAATACTTTGCTAGTAACTCTTGATCCATTCGCGGCTTGTAGTAAAAACCTTCTAACGATGCCAATGATGAGAGCTTGAATAGATTTGATAAGCCCTGATTATTCTCAGCCAGCAGAGTCATGTGGGTATATGCACCGCCACCAGAAACATCATCCTCTCCACCTTCAGCCCATTTGACTCTTCGTTTATCAAATCTGGACTCGGGTGCAACGTAAGCTTCAATTCCGATAATTGGTTTTACCCCAGCCGCCTTAGCTAATTTGTGAAATTCAAAAGCACCAAAGACATTTCCATGATCTGTGATCGCAATTGCTGGCATCTCTTGCCTTGCAACCTCAGCGACTAACTCAGAAATTTTTGCAGCACCATCTAGCATCGAGTATTCGGTGTGCACATGAAGATGCACGAAACTCTCGGTGGTTTTTGAGGCTTCGGTTGAATTAGGCATGGGTGGCGAGATTACTACTGAGCGATATTTCTAGCGGGAAATATCTGAAAGTACCTCTAATGAGCGTGTCAGATCGGCTGGGTACTCAGCGGTGAAGGAAAGACGCTGGCCATTTGCCGGGTGATCAAAACCAAGTTGTTTGGCATGCAGCCAAGGCCTTGAGATGTTCAAACGTTTTGCTAAGGCTGGATCTGAGCCGTAGGTGAGATCTCCGACTAGAGGATGATGCAGCGCAGAAAGATGAACTCTAATTTGATGTGTGCGGCCAGTTTCAAGTTCAATCTCTAGCAAGGTGACCGCTGGAAAAACCTCTAATGTTTTGTAGTGAGTAATACTTGGTTTTCCATCTGCTACAACTGCAAATCGATAATCTTCCCTTGGGTGACGATCTATCGGTGCATCAATTGTGCCAACAGTTGGATCTAAATGACCTTGAGCTAAAGCATGGTAAACCTTTGTGACGGTCCTATTTCTGAACTGATCCTTAAGATTTGCATATGCAATCTCATTTTTTGCAACCACCATCAATCCTGAAGTTCCAACATCTAATCGGTGGACTACACCTTGGCGCTCAGCTGCGCCAGAGGTTGCCAGTTGATAACCAGCAGCAAAAATCGCACCAACCACTGTTGCACCTTGCCAGCCAGGGCTTGGATGCGCAGCAATTCCAACCGGCTTATCGATAACAATTAAGTACTCATCATCATAAACAACCTTTAACCCATCTATAGGGGTTGCAACCAATTTCGCTGCAGCTTTAGCTGCTGGAAGCAAAATCTCTAATTGATCATTAGAGCTAACTCGATCAGATTTTCCAACTGGCTTGCCGCCCGTTGTTACTTCACCAGATTCAATCAAACCAACAATTACATTTCGAGAAAGCCCCAGCAGCCTAGAAAGAGCGGCATCTACCCGCTCTTGATTCAATCCTTCTGGAATAGAAATACTGCGAAGCTCGCGTTCGCTCACTTTGAATCCTCATTCTTACTAAATGGAATGTTTCGCCAACTAAGTAGTGCAATTAATATGGCAGCACTTACTACTGCCATATCGGCAACATTAAAGACTGGCCAGTTTGGAAGTTGGATCCAATCAACTACCTCACCTTGCAATGCCCCTGGATCTCTAAAGATACGATCAGTCAGATTTCCAAATATTCCCCCTAAAGCCAGGCCAAGTGCTACCGCCCACCCAGTTGAGGTAACTTTCCTTGCATAGTAGAAAATTGATGCCGCGACAATCATTGCAAAAGATGATAAAAATATTGTGCCACTACTGGCAATGCTAAAGGCAGCGCCTGAGTTGAATACCAGTTTTAATTGCAAGAATGTTCCTAAAATCTGTTTTGGCTGACTGGATAAGTACTCAAGAGCTAAAGTTTTAGTTACATAATCCAATGCAAATACAATTAAAGCGGTAGCCGCCAACCATTTACGCTGAATTAAGTTCAGCGTCGTTCCTCTTTCTGCTTACAGACCATACAAAGTGTTGCACGTGGAAATACTTGTAATCTCGCTTTGCCAACAAAATTGCCGCACTCTTCACACTTGCCATAGGTCTTGTTTTCAATTCGATCCAATGCACGTTCAGTTTGTTGCACCATATCTCGCGCGTTATAAACCAAAGACATTTCGTGTTCGCGTTCAAAGGTCTTAGCCCCCGCATCGGCTTGATCATCGCCTGCGCCAACACCTGCTGCCTCCACAAGATCTTCCATTTCTGCTTCAGCAATTTCTAATTCTTTTCTTAAGCGAATCAAATCTTTCGAAAGTTCAACTTTTATAGTTTTAAGCTCAGCAGCACTCCAAGCATTCTCGCCAGATTGAACTATTAATGGTGCTGGCGCACTTTTAATTGGTTTTAATGCCGCAGCTTTTTTTGATTTCAAAACTGGCTTTGGCGGTGGCAACATAACTAATCGACGCTCTTCTACAACAGGCATCGCATTGGCATTGGGAATTGTTGAGGTAACTGAAATAGTTGTGGAAGAACCCGAAGTAGAGGTTTGAAGTTTTGCTGGAAATGGTTTTCCCGGGCCCTTTTTAAAATTAGATTTTTTAGCTAAGGAGGGTTTTATAATGTTTGGTGAACGCTTGGCTGCTTTTTTTGCAGCCTTTTTTGGTTTAACCTTTTTAGGTTGAGCTTTTTTAGTTACTTTCTTTAAAGCCTTCTTCACCGAAGATTTAACACTCTTGCTAGATGATTTTTTTGATTTTTTCTTGATAGCCACAATACCCCCTGGAGGGGGAAAGGTTATGGCTTGGCTCAACTAATTACCAACCGCCACCCCTGTGAGCAATAATCAGTCAAAGAAATGGTTTGATCCCGCGTTAGAATGCGGGGTGGATATGAATAAGAAGCGCATGATTAATACCTTATCTGCGCAAATCGATCTGCCTGCCATGGAGTTGGGCATTCTAGATTTTTGGACCCAAAATCAAATTTTTGAAAAATCAGTAGAGAATCGAAACGGCGCTCCACGGTGGAGCTTTTATGAAGGTCCGCCAACAGCAAATGGCAAACCTGGAACACATCACATTGAAGCTCGAGTATTTAAGGATCTTTTTCCAAGATTCCAAACCATGAAGGGTAAGCAGGTAATCCGTAAAGCCGGCTGGGATTGTCATGGTCTGCCAGTTGAAATTGCAGTTGAAAAGGAGCTGGGCTTTACCGGTAAAGCCGACATCGAAAAATTTGGGGTTGCTGCATTCAACGATAAATGCCGCCAGTCAGTGCAACGACATGTTGATGAATTCACCGACATGACTAAGCGGATGGGTTTCTGGGTTGATTTTGATGAAGCTTATTGGACTATGTCACCTGAATATATCGAGAGTGTTTGGTGGTCACTGCAACAAATTTGGAAGAAAGGTCTACTTGTTCAAGATCACCGCGTAGCACCTTACTGTCCAAGATGTGGAACTGGCTTATCAGATCATGAGTTAGCACAAGGCTATGAAACTATAAAAGATCCATCGGTGTATGTAAGGTTTCCTGCCACCTCTGGCAAGTTAGCTGAACTAAAGGCTAGCTTGTTGGTTTGGACAACCACGCCATGGACATTAGTCTCCAATACTGCTGTTGCTGTGAATCCTAAGGTTGAGTACCAGGTTATTGAAGTAACAATCGATGAGAAAGTAGAGCGATTAGTTGTTGCCGCTGAGTTGGCATCTGTCCTTGGTGAAGATCGTAAAGTTATTGCAAATTTCATAGGTAAGGATCTTGAGCATACGAAATACACTAGGCCTTTTGATTTTGTTGAAATCAATGATGCCCACTTTGTAGTCCTTGCCGATTATGTGACAGTTGAAGATGGCACGGGTTTAGTCCACCAATCCCCCGCATTTGGTGCTGACGATCTAGAGGTTTGTAGAAAATACAATCTGCCGGTAGTTAATCCAATCAATCCGGATGGTCATTTTCAGAAAGAAGTGCCACTAGTTGGAGGTATCTTTTTCAAAGAAGCAGATAAGGCATTAATCAAGGATTTAAAGAGCCGCGGTTTAATGTTTAAGAGTTCACAATTTGAACACTCATACCCACACTGCTGGCGTTGCCATACTGCGTTGATGTATTACGCACAGCCTTCTTGGTATGTAAAAACAACTTCAATTAAACAGGAACTACTCAGAGAAAATTCAAAAACTAATTGGCATCCAGAGACGATTAAAACTGGCAGATTTGGTGATTGGCTGAATAATAATATTGATTGGGCTATCTCTCGCAATCGTTATTGGGGAACTCCCTTGCCTATCTGGCGGTGCGAGAACAAACATGAAATTTGTATTGGCTCTCTTGCTGAATTAGGTAACTTGTCTGGTCAAGAGTTAAGCAAACTAGATCCACACCGACCATTTGTTGATGATATTAAATTTGCTTGCGCTGAATGTTCGCAGATGATGCAGAGAATTCCTGAGGTAATTGATTGCTGGTATGACTCTGGTGCGATGCCATTTGCTCAGTGGGGATATCCTCATCAAGCTGGCTCAGTTGAACAGTTTAAAGCGGCATATCCAGCCGATTTTATCTGTGAGGCGATTGATCAAACTCGTGGTTGGTTTTACACCTTGATGACTATTGGAACCTTAGTCTTTGATCAATCCTCTTATAAGACAGTCTTATGTCTTGGACACATTCTTGATAAAGATGGTCGCAAGATGAGTAAGCATTTAGGGAATGTATTAGAGCCAATGCCTTTGATGAATCAACATGGCGCAGATGCAGTCCGTTGGTACATGTTGGCAGCTGGCTCTCCTTGGAGTGCAAGGCGGGTAGGTCATGACGCGATCTCTGATGTAGTACGAAAAACACTTTTAACCTATTGGAACACCATCTCATTTTTCACTTTATACGCCAACGCTGCTGACTTTTCAGTATCGCAGCTCTCCAAAGATCTGACACTGATGGATAAATGGATACTTTCTGAGTTAAATAAACTAATTGTTGGAGTAGATGTTGCACTCGAGAGCTTTGATTCACAACAAGCAGGAGCATTACTCTCTTCCTTCATTGATGATTTATCTAATTGGTACGTTCGCCGATCACGTAGAAGATTTTGGGATGGCGATCAAGTAGCTCTTAACACTCTTTATATTTGTCTTAAAAATCTAACTTTATTACTGGCCCCTTTAGTCCCTTTCATTTCAGAACATGTCTGGCAATCTTTAATCAAGGTAGCCGAACCCGATCAAGCTGAGTCTGTGCATTTGGCATCTTTCCCAGTTGCAGAAAAAGGTTTCATCGATGAGAAGTTATCAACTGCTGTAGCTCTCTCTCGGCGGTTAGTTGAATTAGGTAGATCAGCCCGTGCTGAATCTGGCGTAAAGATTCGCCAGCCATTAGCCCGCGCTTTAGTCTCAGCCCCAGGCTGGGAGCAGATCTCTGAAGAGATTAAAACTCACATCGCTGAAGAATTAAACATTTTAAAGCTTGATGGGATTCATGTTGCCGAGGCAGATTTAGTAGATATCTCCGTGAAGGCAAACTTTAGAACTTTGGGCAACAAATTTGGCGCAGATGTTCAAGCAATAGCGAAAGCAATATCCTCCGCAAATCATTCCCAAATGGTTAAGAATCTAAGAGAACACAAAGCCTTTGAATTACCAGTAAACCTTGCCAATGGTGCTAAATCTGTTGAGATTGATATAGATGATTTGGTGGTAACTGAAACTCCAAGAAGTGGCTGGTCTGTTGCCTCCCATGCTGGTGAGAGTTTGGCACTGGACTTGGCTTTAACCCCAGAGCTGATTGAATCTGGTTTGGTTCGTGAGGTTATTCGCGCAATTCAAGAGGAGCGCAAACGCATTGGCTTAGATGTTAGTGATCGAATCACGGTGAACTGGAATGCTCCAGAGCAAGTAGCAAAGGCAATTGCCTCCGCGATGGAGGAGATTAGTGCTGAAGTGTTAGCTACTAAATTTAATCACCAAACAGGTGAGAGTAATAGCGAAAACGAATTAGGGCTTTGGCTTAACCTAGTAAAAAACTAAAGGACGATCACTAGTCGCATTAACAACTGAACTACAAAGAAAACCACGATAAAGGATAGATCTAGTGAAATTCCACCAAGTCTTAAAGGTGGTACAAATTGTCTTACATAACTAAGTGGCTTATCTGTTACTGAATAAATCAGTTCTGCCAGGGCAAGCACAACACCTCTTGGCCTAAAATCTGGTTTGAATATACGGATATAGTCGAGAATCAATCGACCAATCAGCGCAAGAAGAAAAAGGTTTAGTAGCCAGTAAATTGCGTTTTGTATTGAGGACATCAGATAAAGACTAAATCAGCTTTGATTAAAGAAACTTGCCTGTGCTGCTGAGTTTTTGTCTTCAACACTGACAGAAACATTTGGTGGTGTCAGCAAAAATACTTTTGGAGTAACTCTTTCAATACTGCCATGGTGACCGAACACTAAGCCGGATGCAAAATCTACTAACCGCTTACGCTCACTCTCTTCCATGTCACTTAAATTCATAATTACAGGTTTACCTTGACGATAATGCTCGCCAATTAATCGAGCCTCACTATATGTTCGCGGAGTTAAAGAAATGATGTGATCCATAACTTTATTTGATTCAGCATGCGGCAAAAGTTCAACATTTGATTTAGCAACTGGTTTAGCAGTTGATCTAACCAAACGAGGTGCACGTTCCGTTAGTTGATTGTTGCCGTGATCTACCTCGTCCTCATCCATCAAACCAAGGTATCCAGCAACCCGCTTAAATGCACTAGCCATGTCTTAAATCTATTTGATCGGTGGGCGATTACCGAGTATTGAACTGCCTATTCGCAGATGTGTCGCACCATACGAAATGGCCATTTCATAGTCCCCACTCATGCCGGCTGAGAGATATTTGGCATCTTTATAGTGGGCAATAAAACTTTGGTGAATTTGCTGCAATTGGGCAAAGGCCGGCTCTGCTGGCTGATCAACTGGTGCAACAGCCATTAAACCCATTACTGAAATATTTGGCAGGAGTGAGATTTGACCTGCAAGATCATTTAATTTCTCAGGGTCCACCCCTCCCCTAGATTCAACTGGCTTATCCAAGGAAACTTGTATAAATATCTTCATAGTTTTATTCACTGAGTACTCTGAGATTTTCTGGGCGTATCGATATTGATCAACTGAGTGAATAACCGATGCCCATGAGCAAATTGATTTTAATTTATTGCTTTGTATCCCACCTTGAAAATGCCAGTTGATATCACTTGGAAGTTGGGCTGCTTTTACCGAAGCCTCTTGATCACGGTTCTCGCCAAACTCTCTGATCCCTAATGAGTAAAGCATCTCTAGATCTGTAGTTGGAAATGTCTTGGTTACTGCAATCAGGGTTAGTTGATCAAGATCTCGGCCACATCCTTTCGCAGCTACAGATATTTTCTCCTTAACTTGCGAGAAATTACTAGCAATCTCATCGGCTCGGTTCATAAGCTAATTACACCGACTTGCCTACCAATTTCAGCATTACCTCGATATGAAAAGTAATCTGGTAATTCCTTTGTGCAAAGATTGAGATTGGTCAAGGAAATACCAGCTAATTGCTCAACTAACCCCGCATACAAATTTAAGTGATTATTCTTTGCCGCTGTTGCTGGGTGATCAGCGCTAACTTGTGCGTAGAGCTCTGGCCCCACCTCATAACAATTACCACAAATATGAGGACCTACTACACCTTGTATTTCTTCTGCGCCCAGTTTTCGCATCTGGTTTACTGCATTTACAGCTATTTTATTGACCAAACCTTTTCTACCTACATGCACCGCAGCAACAACATTTTCTGAGTACATAAGCAAGGGCAAACAATCGGCAACTCTGACTGCAAGTGCTATCTCTTTATTGCTTGTAACCAAGGCATCTGCA
>Ga0208463_1000370_pt1 | contig 11130 bp, 10 predicted proteins | sample LakMenEpi09Jul08_FD_150752 | JGI IMG/M metagenome (GOLD analysis project Ga0208463, IMG submission 150752) | Freshwater microbial communities from Lake Mendota, WI - 9JUL2008 deep hole epilimnion (SPAdes) | ecosystem: Environmental > Aquatic > Freshwater > Lake > Epilimnion/Euphotic zone ... | reverse complement strand
GCACAAGATCATCCATCCGAAGTCCGCCTGCCACAAAGTCTATCGCGCCACACTCGCGCGTCCTCTCGAAGGTCATGAGGGTGAGCTCTTCGCCTCGGGCACGCTTATGCTCAATGGCGAAACCAAGCCCTTGCTTCCGGCGCAGTTTGAAAAACTCGGCGAATCCGAGGCGCTCGTCACCCTGCACGAAGGTCGCTATCACCAAGTCCGCCGCATGTTTGCCGCCGCAGGCAATCATGTCCTGGCCCTCAAACGCCTTTCCATCGGCGGGCTGCAATTGCCGGAGGACCTGGAAGAAGGCGAGTGGTGCGCCCTGTCGGCAGATGACATGCAACGGCTCTTGGGCTGAACGATTGATGCTCAAACAGTAGATTTTCCCCGGTTTCCTGAAGTTCCGAAAAAGCCAGGTCGGAAAATAGACTTTACATCCTCCGCGTATTGTGTAAAGTCTTGTTTCGTTATGATTGATCGGCCATTTTGGATGAGTCGGCTTGACCGTGCATGGAGGCAAGTGCCCTTGGTTTGGTTGGCGGGTGTGCGTCGTGCGGGCAAGACGGTCCTTGCCCGGGCATTTGATGATGCGGAATTCCTGAATTGTGACTTACCGAGTGATGTTGCTCGCCTTGCCAATCCCGAGGCCTTTTTCCGATCGCTCAAGAAGCCCCGGGTGATCCTTGATGAGGTGCATCAGCTCGCTGATCCAAGTCGGCTTTTGAAGATTGCGACGGATGAATTTCCTCACTTGCGGGTGCTGGCCACGGGATCCTCGACCATGGCTGCGACGAAAAAATTTCGCGATACGCTGACGGGGCGCAAGCGTGTTGTGGCGCTTGCGCCGGTGTTGGCAGAGGAGCTGCATGCCTTTGGGGTGAAGGATCTCACCGAGCGACTTCTGCGGGGCGGTCTTCCTCCAGCGCTGTTGGCCACAGAACCGAGTTGGGAATTTTACGCTGAGTGGCTCGATTCTTACTTCGCCCGTGATGTGCAGGAAATGTTTCGCGTCGAGAAGCGAAGGGCATTTCTTATGCTGGTGGAGATCGTCCTTAGGCAAAGCGGTGGTCTTATGGAGGTGACCTCCCTAGCAAAGCATGCCGGCGTGAGCCGGCCCACCATCATGACTTGGTTGGAGGTGCTGCAAGTCACGCATGTCGCCCATCTCCTGCGCCCATTTTCGGGTGGCGGTCGCCGCGAGCTGATCGCAAGACCCAAGTTGTATGGATTTGACACGGGATTTGTTTGCCATGCGCGCGGATGGGATCGCTTGAGACCGGAGGACTGCGGTCTGCTCTGGGAGCATCTTGTGCTTGATACCTTGTTGGCGACTCCGGTTCAAAAGGTGCATTTCTGGCGCGACGAGTCAGGGCGCGAGGTGGACTTTGTCATTCCAAAGTCCCGAGGTAGGGTTGATGCGATCGAGTGCAAGTGGAATCCTGAGGCCTTTGATGCCCATGGCTTGAAAACATTTCGCGAGGCTTACCCCGTTGGGCGAAATCTCGTAATCGCTCCCCATGTGAAAACTGCCTACGAACGGCAGGTGGGAAATCTCAAAGTGGAGTTCGTTCCGATCGAGGATCTTAGGGCTGCTGCAGCGCAGTGATCAAAGTGTTGGTCATGCGATCAACACAGGTCTTGGTGGCGAAACCGTTTTTCCTACTCCGGCAGCCCGATCCGGTCGCCGAGGTGCTTGGGTTTGGTGTCGAGGATGATGACATCGAGTCACATTTTGACGCGCGCTCTAATTTCGGAGATGCGGAGATAAAACGCAGGGAACTTCGGGGCTATAACAGAATGCAAAAAGATTTCAGAAAAAGGCATTAGGCCTCATTCGCAACTGAGTGATGATGGTGCGTAAATTTGCAAAGCTATCGGTTTGCAGGGGGCGTCAATGTGATGCTTCCTACATGCTTGTCGCGAGGTCACCTAACCTGCACCCGTTTGGAAGCCGAGGCCGGCAGAAAATTGCCAGTGCCAGGGTGGCTCGCAATGATGACAACACTGCCTTTACCGATGATGGTGGCGGTGCTTCCTTCGATTTGCAGTATGCCCTGCGGATTTGTGCTGAAAGTGAAACCTTGGGTTCCCCCTGTGGCGCTTGCCGTCAATTTCACTTTTCGACCGAAATTGAATTTCCACCTCGTTGGAGGATTGAATTTCACAGTTTGATTCGCTTTTTGAACTTCTAGTTTGCGGGTGGCGACCACAGGCATCCATTCGCTATTTCCGGGCTCTGTGGCGGTGATGGTCGCCTCACCCGCCGCGCGTATGGTGACTCTTTTTCCGGAGATCGTGGCGACAGTCGAATTGCTGCTTGTAAAAGTGATCGGGCGACCCGAATTCGCGGCGGCTTTGAGATTGAATGCTGCGTCTTTGAATTTTTTCTTCGGGATCGCCTCAAAATTGATGGTCTGTTCCTTGCGCAGAGGAACCAATACCGCCCCAAGTTTTGTGTAGTACAATTCAGTTTTACCCTCAAACCCAGAATCGGTACCGACAGCCAACCATAGAGAGCCACTCGCGTCCGCTTTAGCGGTAACATTGGCCAAACGGTTGCTTCGATGCAGCAAAGCATAGTTATTCGTGCCATCTTCTGGCTTGGCCACATCTCCCACTGCTGCAAGATTTGCTCCTCCGTTGCTTTGATTTCCCTTGTCGATGTTCATTCTCAGCCAACCATCCTTATCGACAATTGCCAGCGGCTCTATCGATGTCGCGCCAAGCTTGACGGTTACACCTTCGCCGGGTGCGCCACCGACACCCACAAGCCCCTCTGAATATTTGGATGCGAGCTCGATATCCATTGAGACATCATAAAGAGCATTGGGTACCAGTCCTGTGACTTTCTTTTTCCAATACATCCAAAGATCGTCACTGCGGTTGGTGCCCGAAATAAACAGCGCCTGACCACTACCGAGGTTTGCCGAGAGTGCTTGGCGGCCGCTAAAAAGATCGTACTGCTCGGGTACATAATCTTTAGGCAAATCAGCAAAACCGGCATTGAAACCGTGATCACTCTCTGCGAAATCGTAAGTTAATGAAACCGATCCTGCGGGCAGTTTGGTGACTTTTTTGAAAACAAGAAGATCGGCGGTCGTGGCGTTGGCCGACAAAAGAGGCAAATCACTGAAAGCGGAATCCAAATTGCTGGCGTTGTAAACGGGAACCGATTCCATGGATTCGGCAACATGCATGCCGTTTCCAAGCAATTTGCCAAAAACTGTGAAACCCTCATTTTGATTATCAAGGTTGGCTGAATTGTCTTCGAGATTGATGAACCATTGGCTTGTGGCGCTGTTAGGGTCATTGCCGATTTTGGCCATCGCGATGGTTCCGCGCAGATTGGATATGCCGGGTTCATTGATGACCGGCGGATCTGTTTGGATGTTCTCCAACGTCCGATCTGCCAATACAAAACCACCGGCTTGCAGCACGAAATCCGGAATGCTGCGATGGATAATGGTATTGTTGTAGCGACCGCTGTCGACATAAGACAGAAAGTTGGCGGTTGTCGCGGGCGTGTCGGAGTCGAAAAGCTCGATGTCAAATTCCCCCAGATTGCTTTCCATGCGAACAAGTGTGCCAGCCTTGATATTGCCGCTCGTGTAAAATGCGGCTAATGCGAGGGTCAATACAATTGCCAAGGCTTGGATAGGTAATCTATGGAACATGATGTAAATTGCCTGATTAAGTTCTAACCTGTGCTGTTGTCACTTAGAGTCAATAGAGACTGTGTGACTTTTTGTTCCTGTAAGTAGGATCGCGAATATCTTTGTTGAGTGGATTTGAGATTGCCCTACTGCGGCAATGAAATCTTTTCGCCGAGGTGCTTGGGTTTGGTGTCGAGGATGTTGACATCGAGCCACATCTTGACGCGCGCGCCTATTTCGCGGAGGCGGGTTTTGAATCCATTGCGCGGGCCGACATCGCGGGCGTTGTGAGCGATCGCATCGAGGCCGTGGGCTTTGGCGATGTAGATCGCGCGTTGGTTTTGAAAGCGTTGGCTGATGAAGAGGATCGAGTTGAGCCCGAAGATTTTTTTGGCGCGCACGACTGAGTCGAGTGTGCGCAGGCCCGCGTAGTCGCAGATGATGTGTTGGGCGGGGACTCCGAGCCGCACGAGTGCCCGTTTCATCTTTTCCGGTTCGTTGTAATCGTGCGCGCGGTTGTCGCCGGATACGATGAGCGTGCGAATTTTTCCCGCTTTCCAAAGTGCGGCGGCGGCCTCGACGCGATGCTTGAAATAAAGGTTTTCGCGGCCTTTCGTGCGATCGCTGGTTCCGAAGACGAGCCCGACCTCCGATGATGGCGTGGCATTGACGCTGTCGAAGGTTCTGCCCCGCGCGGCCCAACTTGCCGCAATGTTTGTCGATGCGATCGCGAGGACAGCCATGGCGAGCATTGCCAACAAAGCAATGCCGGCACGCTTGCACCATAGCGCGGGAATTTTCATCTTCATGCGCTGCGGCTACTTGCGAGTTCCGGCTGGCGGCGTGGCCATGTGAGCCATGCCTTGAGGTTTTCCGCCAGGCGGTTGCCCGATTGGTTTTCCGGCGCGAGCACACGAAGGTGGTTTGCGGTTTCCACAAAATGTATTTTCGAGAAGCGTCCGGCAAGTTCGCCATCGACTTCGACGGGTACCTCGCGATCAGCCTCGACGGTGAATGACTCGGTTTGGAAATATTCCACCGAATCCATCAGGTCGATGCCGCCAAGCGCGAGCCCGCGCAAGGAATCGAGCACCAGCCGATAGCCGGCCTCCTTGTAAACCAGCACATCGAGCTTTGAGTCATGGTTGTCGGCCTTGCGGAAAAATGGAAAGGGTCCGCCATAGAGCGAGCCATTGCCCGCCAGCACCGCCACGCCTTCCGCGACGCGACCATCGGCGAGCGTGACGCGCATCTGCGGCGGTTTCTCGCCGAGCACACGCACTGCCGCCAAAAGATAGGCGAGGGGGCCGAGCATTTTTTTTGACTCCCAGGTGGTTTCCTCGATCACCATCGCGTCAAAGCCAACGCCCGCCATTTGCACGAATGGAATGCCATTGGCTTCAAACAAATCCACATCGCGCGTGAAGCCATTCTCGATGACCGCAAACGCGCGCTCGAGCGAGGCAAATGGAATGCCCATCTCGCGCGCGAACACATTCATCGTCCCAGCAGGCAGGACGCCGAGCACGGTCTGTGATCCGGCAAGCCCGCGCACGACTTCGTTGAGCGTGCCATCGCCGCCGGCCGCGACCACCACCGGCTCGCCATCGGCGGCAAAGCGCGCCGCAAGTTCGCGAGCTTCCTCGGCACTGTTGGTGGCGTAGAGTGCAAAGCGATTCGCATGCTTCATGATGAAGCGCAGCACCCGTCCGCCCTTTTGGCTGCGCGCCTTGGGATTGAAAATGATCGGGTACCTGCGCGGCAATTTCACGAGCCATTCATCGCCGATGCGCGCGCGCTTCGCAATCGGATTCGCTGCGGATGTGGGCGGTGGGGCGACCTGCTTATCCGTCGATGGCCAAAACCGCGAGCAATTGCTCGACCGGCAGGCCCATCACATTTTCAAAGCTCCCGTCGATGCGTTCGATGATCAGCTCACCCTGCTCCTGGATGCCATAGGCGCCGGCCTTGTCGAGCGGGTTGACCTTTGAAAGGTAGTCATCGATCGCGACGGCATCGAGCGGTAGGAAAGTGACATCGGTGGTCTCGTGAAACACCTTGCGTGTGCCGCCGGGAAAAATCACGCACACACCCGTGCGCACCTGGTGGGTGCGGCCGCCAAGGCGGGCGAGCATCGTGCGTGCTGCGGCGTGGTCGGCGGGCTTGCCGAGTGGCTCGTTGCCGATGAACACCAGCGTGTCGGAGCCAATCACGATTGCGTCAGGGCGCATGACGGCAACCGCTTCGGCTTTGAGTGTGGCATTGAGTTCGCAGAGCGCAGCTGGCGACATCGACGCGTCGTGCACTTCTTCGGCAGGTGAGGGGACGACCTCGAATTCGATGCCCGCGCGGCCGAGCAGTTCCTTGCGGCGCGGCGATGATGATGCAAGCACGATCGGCATGGCTCAGTCGGCAGGGAAAATGATTTCCTGGTTCTTGCCCTTGCCCGACTTGCGGCCGATGCCGTCGCCGATGTCCTTGCTGGTGATGTAGATCATCAAGCCAATGAGCAGCATCGCGCAAACCGACTGCAAAATTTCGAGTGGTCGCGCTTTGATCGGACGACCGAAAATTTTCTCAAAGAATGCGAGTGTGATGTGGCCACCATCGAGCACCGGAAATGGCAGCATGTTGAGCACGGCAAGGTTCACATTGAAGAGCACCATGAAGGCGAGAATGCGCCGCCATCCGTCCTCCGTTTGAAGCAGTTGGTACTGCATCTTGGCGATGCCCACCGGTCCGCTCAGGTGATCGACGCCGATGTTCGAATCCGGCGCGATGACGCTGGTGATCGTGACCCACATCATGTGCAGGCTGTCGCGCACCTGGCGCAGCGGGCTGGGATTGATGAGGCGGCTGTCGATGTCGGCGCGCGAGTCCCAGATGATGCCGATCTTGGGATCCATGCCTGCCGGTTGAAGGGGCCGCTCGGGCGTGATGTCGAGCTCGCGAACCTGACCATCGGCGCCTTGCACAGCAATCCTCACGGTCTGCCAATTTTTGTCGCGAATGTATTGTGAGAAATGCATGAGGCCATGCACTTTGTTGCCATCGATCCGGATTACGCGCTCGCCTTTCACAAGTCCGGCATCGGCGGCGGGGCTGTGTGGGCTGATGTCGCCAACGATCGCCGGGCCGGCCGGATCGATGCCGACCTGACGCAGCCCGCGGCGTTGGTACCAGTGGCTTTTTTCGGTTTCAAAGCCCGAACTGAGTTCGAGCGGTTTGGCCTCGCCCGGGCGCTCGACGGTGAAGGTGATCTGCTTGCCGCGGCTGAGGATGATGCGCTCGCTGATCGAGTTGAGCGATCCTGCGAAGCCGTTGACTTCCTCGCCATTGATCGCGGTGATTTTGTCGCCGATTTTGAGCCCCGCTTTTTCCGCCGGGCTACCGGGCACGAGATATCCGACTTCTTGTGAGGGGATGAAATCCGCCGGCTTGCCGATCTGCCAAACGGCGATCGCCGCTACCAGTGCCAGCAGCATGGAGAAAAGCGGGCCGGCGAATGCGACGATGATCTTGTCGAGTGGCGTCACCGGGGGCAGTGGGGCGCGCTCGCTGTCGCCGCCTTCGATCGAATCCATCGGCGCCATTTGCGGCAGCGCGACGAAACCACCGGCCGGGATCCAACCGAGACCAAACTGCACGCCATCAATTTCCTTTTTCCAAATCGGCCTGCCGAACCAGATTTGGAATCGCTCGATTTTCAAACCGCGCCACTTGGCTGCAAGGTAGTGGCCGAGTTCATGGACAAAGATGATCACATTGAAGACGGCGATCACGACTCCGATTAAGAGTAGCATCTGTAGAAGGTTGGCGAGGTTTGGCATGTTCGTGGGCCAATCTAGCGTGAGTGTGCGGGCCAGCAAGTTGATAAAAACCGGCGACCGCAAAAGCACCCGATCCGCGAGTTTGACCTTTTCCATTTGGGCGTTAGCCTATCGCGCATCTAAGCCACCCCATGGTCCGCGAAATTGTTCAATACGGTCACCCCGTTCTCCGCCAGCGCTGCCGCCCCGTAACCGAAGTCGACGACACGCTGCGCACCCTCGTGGCCGATATGCTCGAAACGATGGCCGATGCCAATGGTGTAGGACTCGCTGCGCCACAGGTTGGCGAAGATATTCGCCTCGCGGTGATCGATTGCTCCTTCGATCCCGAATGCATTTCCTATCTGAAGGTCAACGGCGAGGACGCGGAGCTGCAATCGATCATGCCGCTCGTGTTCATCAATCCCGATTTGGAATACGGCGAGGAAAAGGAGCCTGGTTTCGAGGGCTGCCTTAGCATTCACGGTATCCGCGCCGAAGTGCGTCGGCCGATCGAGGTCAAAGCAATCCTGCCGCAACTCGATGGATCGGTACTGGTAGTCGAGACCGACGGTCTGCTGGCCCGCGCTTTGCAGCATGAGATCGATCACCTGAACGGCATTCTTTTCGTTGATCGACTCTCACCCGTCGCCAAGGTCTCGATGAAGAACCGCCTCAAGCGTCTGATCGAGCAAGGTTAGATGAAGCTGGACGTTAATTTTCGCGCTCACTTCCATCCACCGCCGAGCGCCCGGTAGGCGAGGACAACGGCCTTGAGTCGGTCGCGGCGGTCATCGGCGTATTGAAGTTCGCCATTGAACAGACTGCGTTCGGCATCGAGCACTTCGAGATAGTCGGAGGCGCCACCTTCAAAGCGGTCCTTGGCCACAATCGAAACTTGCCTGAGCGATTCCACCAAGCTTGAGCGGGTCTGGATGATTTCACCGGCTTTGCGATGGGCGTTGATCGCATCGGCTGCTTCGCGGAAGGCTTGTTTGGAAGCCTTTTGATAGGATGCAAGGGCTTCGCCCGCACGGGCTTGAGCGGCCTTGACCCCGAATTTTGCGCGACCGGCATCAAAGATCGGGCCGCTCAGGCGTGGGCCGACGACGAAATTTCCAGATCCACCCTCAAGCAGTGTTGTGAGGTCGGCGCTGGCAAATCCGCCACTGCCGGTGAGTGAAAGCGATGGCAGGCGCAGAGCTTGGGCGACGCCAATATCGGCAGTTGCCGCTTGAAATGCCTGATTGGCCGCAGCGACATCCGGGCGCCGCTCGAGCAGTGACGATGGCAGGCCGGCTGTCACGCTCAGGCTGGTATCCAAGCCGTCGAGCGAACCGCTGCGAGCGATGCCACCGGGGAATTCACCAAGCAGCGCGCGGATTTCATTTTCCTTGGCGGCGATGGCTTTTTCGGTGATCGGGATTGCGATCTGCGCCTCGCCAAGCAGTGCTTCGGCCTGGCCAACTTCAAGATTCGAACTGATCCCGCCGTCGCGTCTTGCGACGACCAGATCAAGTGACGCCTTGCGGCTCTCCGCCGTGCGCTTCGAAATGGCGAGCCTTTCATCGAGGTTTTCCAAATCGATGTAGGCGTTGGCGACATCGGCGATGAGGCTGGTTTTCACCGCGTTCTGGCGATGCTCGCTTTCCAGCAGTCGCGCGCGTGCGGCTTGATTTGAGCGCCGGATGCCACCCCACAGGTCGAGCTCCCAACTCAAAAGCGCGGTCAAATCATATGATTCCGAATCGCGATCCGCCAGTTTGATGCCATTGAGGTTTTCCGATATGTGATTGGTGCTGGCCGAGGCCTTGCCATCGAGGCGAGGAAACCACGAAGCGCGGGTGGCTCCGGCGAGGGCGCGCGCCTGCTCGATGCGGTAGGTGGCCGCGATCAGGTCGGGGTTGTTCTTCAACGCGCGATCGATCAGCGAGCGCAGCGATGGATCGGTGAAAAGCTCGCGCCATGATTTGTCGCCAAGCGAAACAGCGCCCGGCGAGACATCGCCACGGACCTGTTCGGGCGTCTGGCTATTCGGTGAAGTCGGGTCTGGCCCCAGCGCGCAGGATGCGAGCACGAGGCTAGTTATGGAAGTGATGACAATGGGTTTCATGGACCGCGCGAACGCTGGACGCTAACAGGGTCATGCCTCGGTATGCCAGCCTAATCCCGGTGCTTTCCCCCAAAGCATTGCCTGGCACGAGCCCGAATCGGTTTGACACAGGTGCAAGCTGCTTGCTGACTGATGCCTGAAAATGCAGGGTGCGCCAACGGTTTTCGCCCTTTTTTCTAATCCCCCGCAAATCCGCCAATATGCCCAAGAAGACACTCACCTTCAGCGGTTCGATCCTTGCTACTATTCCCATAGTAATTTGCCCCGTTATGGCGTTTTTTTGCGCCTCCTGCGGAAAAAATCAAGCGCCCGCGCCGCCGCCACCTGTGGTCGAGGTCATGGAGGCTAAGCCCACATCGGTGCCGATCAGCACCGAAATCATGGGGCAGCTCGACTCGCCGCAGAATGTCGAGGTCCGCGCCCGTATTGAAGGCTTTGTCGAAAACATCCGTTTTGTCGAAGGCACTGAGGTCAAGCAAGGGGATCTCCTTTTCGAGTTGGACAAAAAACCATTTCTCGAGCGGCTTGCCGCGGCCAATGGCGGGCTCGCCGAGGCCAAGGCGGCGCTCAACAAATACGAAAAGGATGTCGCGCGCTTGGCGCCGCTCGCTGAAAGAAACGCGATTCCGCGGCGTGATCTCGACAACGCGCTGGCCTCGGTCGAGGTCGGCAAGGCGGGAGTCGAAACCGCCAACGCAAGGGTGGAGTCCGCTCAAATCGATCTCGGTTATTGTCAGATCAAGGCACCCATCAGCGGCTTGATCGGTGCCAAGCAAGTCTCGATCGGCGAGTTGGTGGGCAAGGGGCAGCCCACTCTGCTGGCCACGATGTCGACGCTCGATCCCATTTGGTTCTACTGCAACATCAGCGAAGTCGATTACCTCAAGGCCAAAGAGAAAAGTGCCGGCACCGGTGCCGACATTTCATCGTTGCCGGTCACGCTGCTCCTTGCCGACGGCTCGGAGCACAAGAGCCCGGGCAAGTTTGTCTTCATCGATCGCGCGGTGGATGTGAAGACCGGCACACTGAGAATGCGGGCCGAGTTTCCAAACTCGGAAAAGTTGCTGCGCCCGGGGATGTTCGCGCGGGTGCGGGTGAGCCTCGGCTTGCAGGCCAATGCGATCGTGGTGCCGCAGCGCGCGATTATCGACCTGCAGGGGCGCACCTTCGCATGGGTGGTTTCACCCGAAGGCATGGCCACACAACGCGCGGTTAAGCTCGGTGAAACGATCGCCTCCAATGTGCTCGTCGCCGAGGGCCTCAACGCAGGCGAGCGGATCGTGGTGGAAGGTTTGCAAAAAGTGCGCGAAGGACAGGCGGTCAGGATTGCCGCCGAAAAACCGTAATTTCATTCCATGGCCGATTTCTTCATTCGCCGCCCCATCGTCGCGATGGTCATCTCGATCCTGACGGTGATCGTCGGTATCATTACCCTTACACGACTGCCGATTGCCGAGTATCCGACGGTGAGTCCGACACTTGTCCAGGTGACGGCAAACTATCGTGGTGCCGCAGCGGAAGCGGTGATGGAATCGGTGGCGACGCCGATCGAGTCGAAGGTCAA
>Ga0208463_1000369_pt1 | contig 11210 bp, 9 predicted proteins | sample LakMenEpi09Jul08_FD_150752 | JGI IMG/M metagenome (GOLD analysis project Ga0208463, IMG submission 150752) | Freshwater microbial communities from Lake Mendota, WI - 9JUL2008 deep hole epilimnion (SPAdes) | ecosystem: Environmental > Aquatic > Freshwater > Lake > Epilimnion/Euphotic zone ... | reverse complement strand
GTAGTGACAACTTCAAATCGACAGGCAGTAGAGCTTGCATCTGAAATATCATCCTGGATCGGTGCCGATAATGTAATTAACTTTCCTGCTTGGGAAACTTTGCCGCATGAAAGATTAAGTCCTAAGCCAGATACGGTGACCGCCCGATTTAAAGCACTATATAAAATAAATGAAGGTAAAACTAAAGTAGTAGTTTGTTCAGTCAGAGCACTTTTACAGCCAATAATTTCAAATGATCTAAGCTCTACAAGAATAACAATTAGCAGTAATAGTAATTTTGTTATGTCGGATTTAGTTAAATTACTTATAAAGTTTGGATACTCTCGATCTGATCTAGTTGAACGAAGAGGTGATTTTGCAGTCCGAGGTGGAATTTTAGATTTATTTCCAGCAGATAAAGAGCACCCAATTCGTATCGACTTTTTTGGCGATGAAATAGATGACCTAAGTTATTTTTCTATTTCAGATCAACGCTCGATTAATAAAATAGAGGATGAATTAATAATTTATCCATGTCGGGAGTTATTAATTGATGATAATTTAAAACAAACAGCTAAATCGCTAGGTGATGAGTTTCCAGAAATACGTGAGTTAACCGATAAAATAGCAGAAGGAATTTATTTTGAGGGTATAGAGTCATTAGCGGCTGGCTTAGTCGAAAACTTTAAAATGCTTTTAGATTACTTACCTAATTCAAGTCAGATCTGGCTAGTAGATGAACCTAGAATTAGTAGTAGGTCAATTGATCTTGTCGAAACAAATAAGGAATTTCTTGATGCGGCATGGTCAAATATTGGCTGGTCTGAAAGGCAAGAGGTGCAGGCGCCAATTGAATTAAGCAACAAATTAGGTGTGGGCGGTTTTTATCAGCTAATTGATGTTAAAGAACGTGCAGCTATAAAGGGAATTAATCTACGAAGCTTAAATCAATACTCAAGCACTCCAGAAGATTCTATCCTTAGCTTCTTTGAGAACATAGAAAGCTACGGCAGTAAGTATGAGATAGCCATTAACGAGATTAGCGATTGGCAAAAGCAGGGCTTTACAGTGATATTTACAGCATCAGGTAGTGGAACCTTAAAAAGATTTAGTGAATTACTAAATTCAGCTGATGTAGCTAATCAGATTTATACTAATTTAGATCAACAACCCGAAAAGAATCTTATTCAATTAATTAAATCAGATATACAGCACGGATTTATCAGTCAGAAATATAAGGTAGTACTAATTTCTGATAAAGATATTTCAGGACAAAAAAGTGCCGATAAAGATTTAGCGAGAATGCCTTCAAAGCGAAGAAAAGCAATCGATCCACTTCAGCTAAATACAGGTGATTATGTAGTGCATGAGCAACATGGAGTAGGGCGTTATCTAGAACTTATTACTAGAACAAGTAACGGGGCTTCGCGCGAATACTTAGTAATTGAGTACGCACCATCAAAGCGTGGGCTACCAGCAGATCGAATATTTGTTCCCACAGATACCTTAGAACAGGTTACTAAGTATGTAGGAGGAGAATCTCCATCATTAAATAGAATTGGTGGCACAGATTGGCAAACAAGTAAACGAAAAGCTAGAAAAGCTGTAAAACAAATTGCAGCTGAACTAATTCGATTATATGCAGCCCGAATGAGTTCACCCGGCTTTGCCTTTTCGCCAGATACTGCCTGGCAAAAAGAATTAGAAGATAGTTTTCCATTTGTTGAGACTATTGATCAGCAGGCAACAATTGATGAAGTTAAACAAGATATGGAAAAACCTAACCCAATGGATCGTATTGTCTGTGGTGATGTTGGCTATGGTAAAACTGAGATTGCAGTTCGTGCTGCATTCAAGGCTGTACAAGATGCAAAGCAAGTTGCAATCTTGGTTCCTACAACGCTTTTAGTACAGCAGCATTTCAAAACATTTTCGGCAAGATATTCAGGATTTCCAATTAAACTTGCTGCACTATCTAGATTCAACACAGCTGCTGAATCAAAAGAAATTATTTCTCAACTTAAGTCAGGCATAGTAGATGTAGTAATTGGAACCCACCGACTACTCTCAAAAGATATTGAGTTTCTTAATTTGGGATTATTAGTAGTTGATGAGGAGCAAAGGTTTGGAGTTGAACATAAAGAGGAATTAAAAAAAGCCAGAACTAATGTCGATGTTCTTTCTATGTCTGCTACTCCAATACCAAGAACCCTAGAGATGGCAATTACAGGGATAAGGGAGATGTCTAACATCACGACCCCTCCCGAAGATCGACATCCTGTACTTACATATGTTGGTCCATATGATGATAAACAGGTCGCAGCGGCAATACATCGGGAGTTATTAAGAGATGGACAAGTATTTTATATCCATAACAGAGTAGAGAGTATTGAATTAGTCTCTGAAAAAATTAAATCCCTAATTCCTGGAATTAGAATCGGAATTGCACATGGTCAAATGAACGAAAAAGTTTTAGAAGATGTAATCCTTTCTTTTTGGAATAGAGAGTTTGACTTACTGCTTTGCACAACAATTATTGAAAGTGGTATAGATATTCCTAACGCAAATACATTAATTGTTGACCGGTCAGATCTTTTTGGCTTATCGCAACTTCATCAACTTCGAGGCCGAGTTGGTCGGAGTAGGGAAAGGGCGTATGCGTATTTTTTATATCCAACCGAGCAACCAATCTCAGAGTTAGCGCATGATCGCCTTACAACTATTGCTACCAATACCGACTTGGGTGCCGGTATGCAGGTGGCTTTAAAAGATTTAGAGATTAGGGGAGCCGGTAACTTACTTGGCGGGCAACAATCTGGTCATATTGCAGAGGTGGGCTTTGATTTATATATGCGCATGGTGGCTGATGCAGTTGATGAATTCAAGAGCGGATACTTTGAGGATAAACCAAAGAAAATTGAATGCAAGATAGAGCTACCTTTAAATGCTAATTTACCGGTTGAGTATGTAAATTCTGAAAGATTGCGTTTGGATATTTATCGCCGGCTTGCAGAAGCACAAGATGTTGAATCTATATCTGAAATTAAGGCAGAGCTATTCGATAGATTTGGAGCCATACCTCAAGCAACTGAAGAATTAATGAAGGTTGCAAATCTAAGGTTATTTGCTAGATCTTTGGGGATAACAGATATTTCTATTTCTGGAAAGCACTTACGCCTATCACCTGTGAATTTGGCTGAATCAAATCAAGTGAAGTTACTTAGAATTTATCCAGGGTCAATCTATAAACAAGCATCTCAAACCCTCTTAGTTACTAGACCCATAACTGCAAATTGGTTAGATACGGCCAAAGTAGGGAATACTTCAACCCTGGAATGGGTAGATGAAGTTATAAAAAATTTGATCCAGCCCAAAATAGCTAGTGTTCACGATTAGAGATGAGGAAAGTGGTGTTTAAAAAAATTGTAGTAGTGATTACATCACTTTTTATTATTACTGGCTGTAGCAACATGAGCGCTGGAATAAGTGTTGGTGATCAGACTCTAAAATCTAGTGAGATACAAAGAGCTGTCGATGAAATTTTAGAGGCTCGAAAAACTTTAGCTGATCCCCAAATGCAACTAGTTGATACCCAAAAACTTTTAAGAAATCAGGCTCAGTTTGCTGTTATAACAATTCTATTTAACGAAATTGCTAAAGAGTTAAATATTCTAGTAACACCTTCTGATATTAATCAACGACGAATAGAGGTTGTTGCTCAAATAGGTGGAGAGGATAGAGTCCCAACAGCGCTGGTGAATTCAAATCTAGCCGAATCATCATTCAATGACTATTTACGGTTATTAATAATTATAGATATTCTAAACAATAGTCTTTTTGCAAATGGTGCTACTGAAGAGCAAGCAAGTTTTGAAGTTTCTAACCTATTGGTTGTAACTGCAGAAAAGCTAGGAGTAAAAGTAAATCCTAAGTATGGTAAATGGAATCCAACATCTGCAGTTATTGAAGATAGCGACGTTACTGGTGGCGCAGTAATTCCAATTCCATAGATATTGCTATGAGTTCTGAGCTACTTAGACTTCGCGAAGTTATGGATAAACTTCGATCACCTGGCGGATGTCCTTGGGATGCAGAACAAAGCCATTCATCACTTTTAAAATATCTACTTGAAGAGTCATATGAATTTATTGAAGCCGTAGAAGATAATGATAGAGATGCCATGCAAGAAGAGTTGGGCGATATTCTGCTTCAAGTCTATTTTCACTCACGGATGGCTGAGGAAGATAAAATCAACCCATTCACAATTGAAGATGTTGCAAACGGAGTAGTAGAAAAATTAATTAGAAGACACCCTCATGTTTTTAGTGATGTAAAGAGCACCAGCAGCGCTGAGGTTCTTGAAAATTGGGAGGCACAAAAGGCTGTAGAGAAAGGAAGAACTTCTGTCATTGATGGAGTACCACTTGCTCAGCCATCTCTTCCGCTGGCAACTAAGATTCTCTATCGGATCAAGAAGTTAGGCTCTCAACTTCCAGTCAATAAACCAATCTCAATTCCAGATGATATTACTCAGGACCAATTCGGAGAGCTGCTGATTGGACTGATTGCTCAAGCAGTTGAAAAGGATATAGATCCTGATGCGGCGCTTCGTGGTGCTGCCAAGTCACTCATTGAGCGAATTAAAGCTCATGAAGCAAGGTAGAATTAAACTATTAATTCCAAATCTAAATTAATGGGAGATATCTGTGCCGGTTATAAAAGAAGTTACTGCTAGAGAAATATTAGATTCTCGAGGAAATCCAACTGTTGAGGTAGAAGTAAAACTTGATAATGGTTTTATTGGTAGAGCAGCAGTACCAAGTGGTGCATCCACTGGCGCATTCGAGGCAGTAGAGCTACGTGATGGCGGTAAAAGATACTTAGGCAAAGGTGTAGAGATAGCCATTAAAAATATCAATGAGAAAATTTCTAAAGTAGTAATTGGATTAAAAGCTGATGAGCAAAGAGTTTTAGATGAAAAAATGATTTCACTAGATGGTACAAAAAATAAATCAGTACTTGGAGCAAACGCAATTTTGGGTGTTTCACTAGCAACTGCAAGAGCAGCATCGCTTAGTGCAAATCAATCATTATTTAAGTTTCTAGGTGGAAATGAAGCGAAAATTTTGCCAGTTCCAATGATGAATATTCTAAATGGTGGCTCTCACGCAGATACCAATGTAGATATCCAAGAATTTATGGTTGCACCAATCGGGGCCGATACATTTAAAGAATCTTTACGATGGGGTGCTGAGATTTATCACAGCCTAAAATCCGTTTTAAAGAAAAAGGGATTAGTAACTAGCATTGGCGATGAAGGTGGCTTTGCTCCAAATCTTGCAAGTAATAGAGCAGCACTTGATTTAATCTTAGAAGCAGTTGAAATCGCAGGCTTTAAAGCGGGCTCTGATATCGCACTTGCTATGGATGTTGCTGCAACTGAATTTTATGAGGACGGATCTTACAATTTTGAGGGTAAGAAATTAACTTCAGATCAAATGATTAGTTATTACAGCGAATTAGTTTCTGCTTATCCATTAGTTTCGATTGAAGATCCCTTAGATGAAGATGATTGGGCAGGATGGGCAAAGCTAACCTCTGAACTAGGCCAAAAAGTTCAAATTGTTGGCGATGACTTATTCGTAACAAATCCAGAGCGTCTACAAAGAGGTATTGATAGCAATACGGCAAATGCATTACTAGTAAAAGTAAATCAAATCGGTAGCTTGACTGAAACTATAGATGCCGTAAACCTTGCACATAAAAACGGTTATCGCTCAATGATGAGTCATAGATCAGGCGAGACTGAGGACACGACAATTGCGGATCTAGCTGTTGCTTTGAATTGTGGTCAGATCAAAACTGGTGCACCAGCGCGCTCAGAAAGAGTGGCAAAATACAATCAATTACTAAGAATTGAAGAGGAGCTTGGATCTAAAGCTACTTACGCCGGTAAATCAGCTTTCCCAAGGTTTAAGTAAGTAAGAACATGGCCCGCCGTAGATTTATTGCTGCAGGAATTATTGCTAAGTCTCGCAAAGGAATTCAGTCAAACTTAAAAAAACGTGGCTTATCTAATCGGGCTTTAATTGCAGGAATAATTTTATTTGCAGTTGCGGTAACTTTGGCACCACCACTTCAACATTACTTTACGCAAAAAGCTCAAATTAATTCACTTGAGAACCAATTAGCAGATAACCAGGCGATGCTTGATAAGGCCACAAAAGAGTTATTACTTTGGGATGATCCAGAGTATGTAGCAAGCCAGGCACGGGCACGGCTGTATTTTGTATTTCCTGGAGAGCGGCAATACATTGTTGTTGGTAATGAAGAAATAACTAATAATAATTCAGAACCAAAAGTTTCTGAGCAATTACCAGTAGGAATTCCCTGGTATTCAAGATTAATCTCATCCATTACAAGCACAAATGTAAATCAATAAATATGGTAAATCCCGGCAACGAATTTAAAAGGGAAGAACCTACTCAATCTGACTTAGAAATAGTTCAAGCACAGCTTGGTAGAACCCCAAGAGATGTATCTGCTATCGCACATCGTTGTCCATGTGGTGCACCTGATGTAGTAGAAACTCCTCCTCGCCTTGCTGATGGCACCCCATTTCCAACTTTTTATTATGCAACTTGCCCAAAACTAACTGGCGCAATTTCTACTCTTGAAAGTTCAGGAATTATGGCCAAGATGAATGAAAGATTGATAACTGATCCAGAATTAGCTGGCAAATATCAAGCAGCACATATTGATTATGAAGCTGCTCGATGTGCAGTTGCAAGGGAACTAAATATTGAAGTTCCTGAGATCGAAGGTGTGACTGCAGGTGGAATGCCTGATCGAGTTAAATGCCTTCACTCTTTAGTTGCACATTCATTAGCTGCAGGTGTTGGGGTTAATCCTTTAGGCGATGAAGCGTTAGAAGAGTTAAGTCAATGGTGGCAAAATAAACCATGCAGCGTGATTGATAACCTTATTGAACGGAATAATTAATGAGCCGAGTGGCGGCAATTGATTGTGGTACAAACTCTATTCGCTTACTAATTGCTGATATTAGTAACGGAATCTTCAAGGAAGTCGTAAGAAGTATGGAAGTAGTCAGGTTAGGTCAAGGAGTAGATAAAAATAAATCTTTTCATCCTGATGCAATTAAGCGAACACTTGATGCAGTTGAAATGTTCAGTGAAGTAATTGCAAGCAAAGGTGTTGAAAGAATTAGATTTTGCGCAACATCTGCAACTCGTGATGCAACAAATCGTAGTTTATTTACTGATGGCGTTAGAGGAATTTTAGGAGTTGAGGTTGAAGTTATTCCTGGCGAAGAAGAGGCAATGCTTTCATTTAATGGCGCCACTAAAGAGCTTATGCAAAGTGATGCACCATATTTAGTAGTAGATATTGGTGGTGGCTCAACAGAGTTTGTATTCGGAAGTAATAAAGTTGAGAATGCTAAAAGTGTTGATATTGGTTGTGTAAGAATGAGTGAGCGTCACTTTACTTCTCAACCTACAACTATGGATCAAGTCGCTAGAGCAATAATTGATATCGATAGTGCAATTGCACAAGCAGCATCAGTTGTACCAATTTTAAATGCTAAAACTTTAGTTGCAGTGGCAGGAACAGCAACAACTGTTGCAGCTGCAGCCCTTGAGTTAAAAGATTATGATCGTCATTTAATTCACTTAGCTAGGATTTCAGCCGATAAGGTTCATAAAGTTTCAGCTATGTTTCAATCAATGAAAAAAGATGAGATTGCAAATTTAGGGTATATGCATCCAGGTAGAGTCGATGTGATTACCGCCGGGTCATTAGTGCTTTCTCGAGTTATGGCTGCAACTGGCGCAAGTGAGTTTGTTGCTTCTGAGTCAGATATTTTGGATGGAATGGCTTGGTCTCTAATAAATTAGGCGAAGAATGGCTTGGATTTAGAAAGTAAAAAATACGGGTAGATTTACCCCCTGAAGATTCGCCCCTGTAGCCCAATGGCAGAGGCATGCGACTTAAAATCGCACAAGTGTGGGTTCGACCCCCACCGGGGGCACGCTCAATAGCTGCGAATCTTCAGCAAAGATTAAGTCAGATTTTGCCCTAAGCAATAGCCTAGGGAATTAGAAAAGATTAATATTTGTTCACTACCTAAGTAACTAAATTAGTTCTATCCAAAAGTTACTTCTATAGAAGGAGAAGAATGAGAAGCTCAAACCCTGTACTTGGCAAGGCATTTAATCAACCAACAAATATGCAGGTTGATCAACTAGAGCAAAGTTATAACGCTCCAGCTGCCTCATCAATACGAACAGGTCGCATGACAATGGAAGATGTTGTTGCGAAAACTGGATTTTTGTTTGCAATTTTAGTTGTTGTTGGTGCGTTTGCTTGGAATGCAAATCTTGGCATGGGAGCAGTACTCATTGGCTTCCTAGGTGGATTCGTTCTAGCAATGGTTATTAGTTTTAGTAAAAACATCAAGCCAGGGTTAGTTGTCACATACGCTGCCCTAGAAGGCTTGGCTCTTGGAACACTAAGCAGCTACTACGAAACAGTCTCTCCTGGAATTGTTAGCCAAGCAGTAATTGGCACAATCGCAGCATTTGCTGGCGTACTAGTTATGTATCGCAACGGCACACTTCGTGCCACACCACAATTTACCCGCGCATTAATTGGCGCAGCAATTGGTTACTTCCTTTTGGCAATAGTTTCACTTGTGGCTTCTTTCTTTGGAGTCGGTGAAGGTTATGGTTTCTACGGTGTTTCAGGACTTGGCCTACTACTTGCAGTAGCTGGTGTAGCAATTGCAAGTCTTTTCTTAGTTCTTGATTTTGATCAAATTCAAAAAGGTGTCGCAGCTGGTGTTCCAGAGAAGGAATCTTGGCGAGCATCCTTTGGTTTGATGGTTACTGTAGTTTGGCTATACCTAGAGGTATTGCGACTGATCTCAATTCTTCGCGGCGACCGCTAAATAAAAAAAGTATCTAACAGGAGCTGTGAGAAATCACAGCTCCTGTTTATTTCTGTCAGGAATCAAATCCTCTTCTAAATGGGCACGCCGAGTCTCTGGCAGCACAGTGGCTAATAAAATAGCAATGACCCAAATACCTGCAGATACTAAGAATGCAGCTTGATAGCTAAATAAATCAGTAATTAATCCAACTATCACTGGACCAAAAATCATTCCAGCATCTCCGGCCATCTGCCAGACCGCAATTACCTGTCCACCTCTACCGCGGATGATGTCACCAACCACACTTCCAGGTGCGGTTCCAACATAGGCACCACCTAAACCAAAAAATGCCATTGCAATAAAATAAAAAAGTGGATTTGTTGTAAATGCCAACATCAATATGCCAAATAAAACAAAGGCGCTACCAAATAAGAAAGCAGCGCGGCGACCCTTTTTATCGGAGAATTTTCCGGCTTTCAATAGAAAGGTTCCTTGAACTAATGCACCAATCGTTAATCCCAATCCAGCAATCGCAGCAGTTGAATTTAATTTTTCAATCACAAAAAGTGGCAAAATTGAAGATCTTAAACCGAAAAGTATCCAGTTATTAATGAAGGCAAGCATTAAAGCTATTTGATATGGCCGCAGCTTAAAGGCTTGACTTAAAGTTGTTAATCCAACTTTACTTGAGGGCAAATCAACTTTCTTACCTAATCTTTTCTCGCTTAAGAAAACTAATGCAATTACTCCGGCTCCTGCCAAAGTGGATGAATAAACAAAGAAGGGCGCTCGAAGTGAGATTGCTGAAAGAATTCCACCAAAGGCTGGACCGGTTATTCCGCCGAGTAAAAACCCTCCATTAAAAAGGGATTGCGCACGCGCTCTAAATTCATCACTTACTGAACGCATTAATAGCGAACCAGCAGAGACTGAGAACATTGAAGAGCCCAAACCGCCAAGTGATCTAAAGGCTAGAAGCTGCTCGTAACTTTGTGCCAAACCGGTTAAAAGGGTAAAGAAGGAAACCATGAACAATCCAAAGCCAAGTACTTTTCGCTCACCAAATTTATCTACAAACTTTCCCGCAATTAAGCCAGTAGAAAAACGCACTAACGCAAAAACCGAGATGATTAATCCGATTGCAGTTTTGCTTACGCCGAAGGAGGCTGCAAAGACTGGAACTACAGGAATAATTAATCCAAAACCAACTGCGACAAAGAAAGATACCGATGCAAGTACCGCAACCTCTTTAGGAAGTTCTGTAAATGGATTGTTGAAGCGCTTTTTCTTAACTATTTAACCAACCGCCTCACCACTAGCTTCCGCCCTCGCTGCAGAATGATCTGCCCCAGATTTGAGCGGTTTTTCCTTTAGTAGAAATGAGAGTAAAAATCCAATAAATGTAATAGGAACTGCGGCAAGAAAAACTATTCTAAATGTTTGCGCAAAACTTCCTAACACTACCTCTTGAAGCTCAACAGGAAGGGTTGAAATTATTGAGGTATTTACAGTTATTGCTTCGATATTTGAAGGAGAGAATCCCTCTAATGCTTCCGGGTTGATTTGTTGTAACTTTGCGAGATTATCCTCAAGGTAATATGCAATTCGATTGCTAAATATGGTGCCAAAAATCGCAGTTCCAAATGCACCACCTAAAGATCTAAAGAAGGTGTTTGAAGAGGTGGCAATCCCCATATCTTTAAACTCAACATCATTTTGCAAGGCAATTAAAATTGTTTGCATAGAAAGACCTAGCCCACCACCAAGCAGAATTGCATAAATTGAGAGTGAAAAGAAAGAAGTATCTTGGTTCAAAGTAGCCATCAAGATAAGACCCACTGTCATTATGCCGGTTCCAATAATTGGAAAAATCTTGTACTTACCAGTCAGCGAGATTCTCTTGCCACTAAAGATTGACATAGAAACAATTCCGATCATCAATGGAATTAGTTTTAAGCCAGCCTCAGTTGCTGAGTTGCCTTTTACTACTTGCAGGTAAAGCGGCAACATAACAATTGCGCCAAACATTCCTGCACCAATAATAAAACCTAGAACTGAGCTCAGTGAGAAGGTGTGGTTTTTAAATAGTCGCATCGGCAAAATTGGTTCTACCGCCCTAAATTCTTGCCAAATAAACAGGAGCGTTAAGGTAATTCCTAAAATCATTGTGAGAATTGTTCTGCTGTCTGTCCAACCATTTTCTGGTCCGTAAACAGAGACTGACATTAGTAAGGAACAAACTGCCAGAACTAAAATTAAGGCACCTAAGTAATCCACTTTA
>Ga0208463_1000365_pt1 | contig 11270 bp, 10 predicted proteins | sample LakMenEpi09Jul08_FD_150752 | JGI IMG/M metagenome (GOLD analysis project Ga0208463, IMG submission 150752) | Freshwater microbial communities from Lake Mendota, WI - 9JUL2008 deep hole epilimnion (SPAdes) | ecosystem: Environmental > Aquatic > Freshwater > Lake > Epilimnion/Euphotic zone ... | reverse complement strand
GATGAATAAATAGGTGCGGTGCAGCCTTCAACATAATGAACATATGAATCCTCATCAGCAATAATCAAGGTACGTTCAAACTGACCCATGTTTTCAGTGTTGATTCTGAAATACGCTTGAAGAGGAATATCTACCTTCACTCCCTTTGGCACGTAAATGAATGATCCACCAGACCAAACTGCTGTATTTAATGCAGCAAATTTATTGTCGCCAACTGGTATTACTGTTCCAAAGTACTCCTTGAACATATCTCCGTGTGTACGAAGAGCTGTATCGGTATCTAAAAATAGAACACCTTGCTTTTCTAAATCTTCACGAATGGAGTGGTAAACAACTTCAGATTCATACTGGGCAGCAACTCCTGCAACTAAACGCTTCTTTTCTGCCTCAGGTATACCTAAACGATCATAGGTATTTTTAATATCATCTGGAAGATCTTCCCATGAGGTAGCTTGCTTTTCAGTTGAGCGAACAAAATACTTAATTGTGTCAAAGAAGATTCCACTTAGGTCAGATCCCCAACTAGGCATTGGCTTCTTATCAAATAGTGATAAACCTTTTAATCGTAGGTCTAGCATCCATTGTGGTTCACTCTTTTTTGAAGAGATATCACGGACAACCTCTTCATTGAGTCCGCGTCGGCTATTAGAACCAGCATCAGTCTTATCCGCCCAGCCGTACTCATACTTTCCAATTCCTTCTAGCTCCGGATGAGTTATTTGTGACATTATCTGGCTCCTTCTTTCATTTTTGATTTAGTAATTTGGGAAATATTTGTTGGAACAAAGGTGGTGCATACGCCATCACCATCAGCGATTGTGGCAAGCCGCTGTACGTGAGTGCCTAGAATTTTTGAGAATGCTTCAGTTTCAGCTTCACACAACTGTGGAAACTCTGATGCAACGTGCGCAATTGGGCAATGGTGCTGACAGATCTCTTCGCCATTTCCCATCTTGTCAGTAGTTGCAGAGTAGCCTTCCTTAGTTAGAAGTTTTGCTAGCATCTTAGATTTTTCAAGTAATGACTTATTTGAGTTTCTAATCGATTGACCTTTGCGCTCAAAATCAGCAGCTCTAGTTTGCGCAAATTCATCTACTAAGTGTGATCCGTTTTTACTGGCCATAAACTTTAACGCCGCTACCGCAAGATCATCATATGAGTGCTCAAATTTTTCTCTACCCTCATCTGTCATTAAAAATACTTTCGAAGGCCTACCCCGACTTCTGGAGGCACTACTTTGATATGGCTCACGAGAGGTAAGGACTCCCTCTGCGATCAAAGAATCTAAATGGCGGCGAATGCCAGCAGGAGTGATATCTAGCTTTTCGGCAAGGGCAACTGCAGTCGTCGGTCCGGATTCCAAAATGCTCCGTGCTACGACATCACGGGTCTTATCTGGCTCACTCTTTTTCACAACATAAGTGTTGCGTAATTCTGTAATTTACGCCACCTCTAACTGGTGTTTTCGGTGTGAAATAGGACGTACTAAGGCAGTTCTAAGGCATGGCTGGCACCCAGATCAGTAGGCTTAAATCATGCTGGTGCAACGAAAATCAATTTCTGCAAAGTTACTTTCGTTTTTGGTTTTTTTGCAGGCAGCCTTAATTGTTACCGGAGGGTCAGTTCGACTAACTGGTTCTGGGCTTGGCTGCCCAACCTGGCCTGAGTGCACTCCAGGTTCATACACCCCAATCCCTAACCAAGCTGAGGGTCAGCTTCACGCTTGGATTGAATTCGGTAATCGGCTGCTAACTTTTGTCCTGTTTTTTTGTGCAGTTGCTGTCGTGATTATTGCATTTAGAGTTTCCAGTAATGCAGCAAATAAATCACGAATTAGATCATTAGCAGGTTTACAAGTACTTGGAATTCTGGGGCAGGGAGTACTTGGGGGTATAACTGTTCTTACTGACTTACATCCATTATCGGTTGCAAGCCATTATATGTTATCGATTTTCCTAATTGCCGGCGCCATTTCACTTAGATATGAGTTACTCGATCTAGTCAAAAAGCCGATTGAAGGTTTAGTGGGATTCCTGTTTCCAATTATTATTTGGTTGACTTTAATTATTTTAGCTATCGGTACTGTTGTTACAGGTAGCGGTCCACATGCAGGTGATGAAAATGCTCAAAGGTTTGGATTTGAATTAAGAACCGTCGCTTCACTGCATGCAGATTTTGTAATAGCAGTTCTGGTTCTTACCATTGTTTTGTTGGCTATTTCCCACCATGAAAAGGTAAGCTTTTTATCTAGGAGACTTAGAATATTTCTACTAATTCTTCTTGGCCAAGGGTTGATTGGTTACGTGCAGTACTTTCAAGATCTGCCTGAATTGCTAGTTGCGTTTCATTTAATTGGATCAACCCTTGTATGGGGCTATGCTTGGGGTATGGCCAAGAGCTTGGAATCAGGCTTTAAATTGAGAAAGTTGAGCTAATGAAATTATCTAAGTGGAGTGATCTAGATGACCAAGCCGTAGCTGTTACTAGGGCTTTGGCAATGGATGCGGTTCAAAAAGCAGGTAATGGTCATCCTGGTACGGCAATGGCACTAGCACCAGTTGCATACACACTTTTTCAACGCATAATGAAACATAATCCGGCTGAACCAAACTGGATTGCAAGAGATAGATTCATTCTTTCAAGTGGACACTCCTCACTTACTTTGTACTTACAACTTTACTTATCAGGATATGGACTTGAGCTAGAAGATTTAAAGAAGTTTCGCACCTATAACTCTTTAACTCCGGGTCATCCTGAGTATGGCCACACAGTTGGAGTTGAAACCACAACTGGACCATTAGGCCAGGGGGTTGCTAATGCTGTTGGTATGGCAATGGCCGCAAGGTATGAAAGAGGTTTACTTGATCCAAATTTAACTACAAATATATTTGATCATAATATTTGGGTTATCTGTTCAGATGGTGACTTACAAGAAGGAGTTAGCGCAGAAGCTTCCTCCTTAGCTGGTACACAAGGCCTTGGTAATTTAGTTGTTATATACGACGATAATCGGATTTCAATTGAAGGTGATACACATATTGCTTTTACTGAAGATGTCTCAGCTAGATATAAAGCATATGGTTGGGAAGTTATGGAAGTTTCCACCAAGAAAAATGGTGATGTTGACCGAAATAAGGTTGAAGAGGTTTTATTAAAGGCTGCAAAGTTAACTGATAAGCCGGTTTTAATACGGCTTAAGAGTGTGATTGCTTGGCCAGCACCAAATGCTAAGGGAACTGCAAAATCTCATGGCGCAGCTTTAGGTGAACCAGAGATCACGGCCACTAAGCAATTATTAGGCTTAGATCCAAATTTAACTTTTAACGTTCCAACCGATGTTATTAATCACGCCAGAAAAGTAAAAGAAAGAGGCGCTGAGTTATTTAAGGACTGGAGTACTAAGTTCGAACTCTGGAAAAAGAGTAACCCGGTTCAAGCACAACTTCTTTCGAGGTTACAAAATCAAGAATTACCGCAAGCATGGTCAAAGGATCTACCAACTTTTGATAGTAGTGCTGACCTAGCTACACGAACAGCCTCAGGAAAGGTTATGCAATCAATTGCAGCTGTCCTTCCAGAATTCTGGGGAGGTTCAGCCGACCTTAAAGACAGTAACAACACAACTATTGAGGGTGGACGATCTTTTCTACCTGCCAACAGCAAGATGGCAAATGCTTACGAATTTGGACGGATTATTCATTTTGGTGTCAGAGAACATGCAATGGGAGCAATTCTAAATGGCATTGCACTTCATGGCCTTGCTCGACCATTTTCTGGAACCTACTTAGTCTTTAGCGACTACATGCGTGGTGCAGTTCGTCTGGCATCTCTAATGAAACTTCCAGTAACATTTATTTGGACTCACGATTCAATTGGAGTTGGCGAAGATGGGTGTACACATCAACCAGTAGAACACCTTGCAGGGCTTAGAGCAGTTCCTGGACTTGATGTAATAAGACCAGCAGATGCTAATGAAGTTGTAGTTTGCTGGAAGGAAATTATTGAAAGAAGAAAGCCTGTTGGTTTAATCCTATCTCGGCAAAATGTTCCGGTAATTGATAGAACTAAGTACTTGCCAGCTGCAGGGGCTGCAAAAGGTGCATATGTTGTTGCTCATGGCAGTGAATCGAGCAAAGAGTGTGATGTGATTCTGCTTGCAACAGGATCAGAGGTAAGTATTGCTCTACAGGCTAGATTAATTCTTGCTGCTGAGAATATAAAGGCAAGAGTAGTTAGCCTTCCCTCATTTGAATGGTTTACAGAACAATCGGTTCAGTATCAGGAAGAGGTACTTCCTAAATCAGTTAAAGCGCGAGTTAGCGTAGAAGCTGGAGTTGCTCAACCTTGGTACAAACTAATTGGAGATTGTGGCGTTCCAGTTTCGCTAGAACATTATGGCGCCTCTGCGAGCCCGGCTACTTTGTTTAAGGAGTACGGCTTTACACCTGAAAACATAGCTGTAGCAGCGAAAGAGAGTATTAGAAAAGCAAGTGAATAACGTGCTTGAGGTTGAGTCAACAGTAGGTGTTTCAGTTATCGTACTAGTAATTGAAAACTAACTATGATCGTAAAAGGTCCAGCACTTGCTAGAAATAATGAGTCAATTGTTGCTGAACTAAACAAGCTCTTACCAAGGATTGCATCAAAGGACCCATCCTTGTGGCAATCAAATGATGAAGCAATTAGGCGTATGGATTGGGTCGATCTTCCAAAAGCAAGCAGGCAACTACTGCCACAGTGTGATGCGCTAGCGGCGTGGGCAAGAAGTAATGGAATTAATGAATTTATCCTTTGCGGTATGGGAGGTTCCTCTTTAGCAGCAGAGGTCATATCTAAAAAATTTAATTCCTCCTTACAGATTATTGACTCTACTCAACCGCAGCAAATTCTCGACTTGATACCCAACGAATTAGCCCAGACTCTTATTGTCTTCTCATCAAAATCAGGAACCACCATTGAAACACTTTCGCACTATAAATACTTCACTAAGGTCTTCATCGATAATGGCTTAGATCCTAAGAAGCATATTGTCATCATTACTGATGAAAACTCTCCACTTGATACTGCAGGTAGAAGCGAGGGATTTAAAGTGTTATATGCCGATCCAAATATTGGGGGTCGGTTCAGTGCTTTAACTACTTTTGGCTTATTGCCAGCAACTTTGGTAGGTGCTGATGTATCAGTAATTCTTGATGATGCCGAAAAAGCAAACATACAATTGGCTTTACCTAATTCTGCAGCAGTAGTTATTGCTGCAGCTTTATACTCATTATCTGACCAAATAGTTGAGTTCAATGACGATAACTCTAAAACTCCAGGTCTTTCAGATTGGATTGAGCAGTTGATATCTGAATCAACTGGTAAAGATGGCAAAGGCCGACTTCCTGTTGTTAGCAACTCGCAAGATACGATATCAAAGCTTCTTAGAGTTGGATTTAAAGATGGTGAATATGATTTAGTAGTTGAAGCAACCCTTGGAGAACATTTTATCCTTTGGCAATGGGTAACAGTGTTACTTTGCCTACTACTTAAAGTTAATCCATTTGATCAGCCAAATGTATTGGAATCAAAGGAGAAGACTAAGCAAATATTGAATCAATATGAGTTAGGAGTTTTTAAAAACCAGATCCCAAAATTTGAATCAGATGAGTTTCTTGTCTATTCAAATCTAGATATCAACAGGCTAGATGATTTTTTCGATATGCATTTTGGATATATTGCAGTGATGGCTTATTTGCCAAGCAGAAGAATTGCAGACCCTTTAGTTATTCAGAGAATCATTAGTTCAAGAGCTAAGACTCCTACAACTTTTGGGTGGGGTCCAAGGTTTTTACATTCAACAGGTCAGATACATAAAGGCGGGAAAGCTAATGGTGGTTTTATTCAGATAACTCAAGAGGTTCAGACCGACCTTGATATTCCGAGCGAAAAATTTACTTTTGGCCAACTAATATCTGCGCAAGCTATAGGCGATGCATTGTCCTTAGCGGAGCGAGATCTTCCATTTATTAGGATTCACCTTAAGAATCAAACGTCAGAACTAAGTGAAATTCTAAACTAGTCTTCGCCTCTTAATTTTTTAATTGCGATATCAAGAATCTTATTTGCCTCTGCCTCAGTCCTTCGTTCTTTAACATATGCAAGGTGGGTTTTATAAGGTTCATTCTTCATTGGCATTGGCGGCTTGTTCTTATCCTGACCTGCTGGAAATCCGCATCTTGGACAATCCCACTCAGCAGGAACTTCTACAGTTCCATCTTCAGCAAAAGAAGGCTTGGTCTCATGTCCATTTGCGCACCAATATGAAACTCTAAATCTTGCAATCGATTCACCGCGCTCAGCTTCGCCCATTGGGCCAGCACCAACACGACTACCACGAATTGAACTTCCACCGGCCATTAGTACCCTCTAATTCTTTAACAACAAACTTAAAGCAACAACTGCTGATAACCAGATACCGCCCACAACAATCGTGATCCGATCCAAGTTCTTCTCAACAACAGATGAGCCACCATAATTTGATGAAATTCCGCCACCAAAAAGGTCAGATAAACCTGAGCCTTTTCCTTTATGTAACAAAACCAAAATGATCATCAAAATGCTAGTTAAGATTAAGATGATTGTAAGAGCTAAGTCCATTTACTCGCCTTCGATACTAGATTGATTTGTAGGAAACTAGAATACTATCTTTTGACCAAATACCTTAAATCCGGCACTAAGCCTTGTTTAATACACGGTGGAATTTTGCGATTCGGGCGAACTCTTCTGGATCTAGGGAAGCACCGCCAACTAAAGCACCATCTACATCTGCTTCTTTCATAATATCTAAGGTATTGATTGATTTAACTGAACCACCATAGAGAATTCGGCAGTTATCAGCTATCTCATCCCCTGCAATTTTTCTAAGTTCAATTCGGATCGCAGCACACACTTCTTGCGCATCCTCTGGCGTTGCTGTTTTTCCTGTGCCTATTGCCCAGACTGGTTCATAAGCTATAACTATTTTTTTCAAATCTGGTTTATGAAGACCTTTCAATCCATTTCGCAACTGCTCAAGCACGTGAGATATTTGATTACCGGCTTCGCGAATAGCTAACTCCTCACCAATACATAAAATTGGCTTTAGATCATTTGCTAGCGCTGCCCTAATCTTCTTATTAACTACCTGGTCATCTTCCTTATGATTAATTCTTCTTTCACTATGACCCACAAGCACATAAGTGCAACCTAGTTTATTTAGCATTGAACCTGAGATCTCACCTGTGTATGCACCAGCATCAGCACTTGAAAGATCTTGAGCTCCGTATAGAAGTCTAAGTCGATCCCCATCAACTAAGGTTTGGATCGATCTAATATCAGTAAAAGGTGGAATCACAATAATCTCAACAGCGTCATAATCCTTATCCTCAATTGAGTAGGCAAGTTTTTGTGTCACTGCAATAGCTTCTAGATGATTCAAATTCATCTTCCAATTTCCTGCAATTATTGGTTTACGCATACTTTCTCCTTTTAACTTAGAGCGACTAGTCCAGGTAATTCTTTTCCTTCTAAATACTCAAGAGATGCACCACCGCCGGTGGATATATATCCAAACTTACTATCTGCAAATCCTAATTGACGCACTGCAGCAGCTGAATCTCCCCCGCCGACAACTGTCATACCTGAAACTTCCGTAAGCGCCTGAGCAACAACCTTTGTGCCATTTGAAAAGTTGGAAAACTCAAAGACGCCCATTGGACCGTTCCAAAAAACTGTTTTACAACTTTTAATCTCATCAGCAAAATTCTTAGCACTCTTTGGCCCAATATCTAATCCCATTTGATCATCTGGAATTTCACTGCAATCAACAATAGTAGGAGCAGAATTAGCATCGAATTCATGAGCGACCACTATGTCGACCGGTAGCACTAATTTAACGCCCAGCTCTTCGGCTCTTTTTAGTAATTGCTTAACCTCTGGGACTAAATCATTTTCTACTAGTGATTTACCAATCTTCATCCCCTTTGCTGCCAAAAAGGTAAATACCATTCCACCGCCTATTGCAATTAAATCCACCTTGTTCAGTAAATTAGAAATTACACCAATCTTGTCAGAAACCTTTGCTCCACCCAAGATCACACCATACGGTCTAGTTGGGTTTGTAGTTAATTTCTGAAGAACTTCGACTTCATTAATAACTAAATCGCCAGCAAAAGATGGTAGCAATTTAGCCAATTCATAAACAGAGGCATGCTTTCTATGAACTGCTCCGAAACCATCACCTACATATAAATCAGCACACTTTGCTAGCTCAGTCGCTAGTTTCATCCGCTCACTATCATCTTTACTTGTTTCTGCTGCTTCATAACGAATGTTCTCAATCAACATTATTTGTTTAGGTTTTAAGTTTCTAGCTTTTTCAGCAAGATCAGGTGCTATGTCAGAGAAGATAACTTCAACTCCTGATAATTCTTGTAATCTTGCTGCGATTGGTCGAAGTGAGAGCTCAGGTTTGCGCTCACCTTTTGGTCTACCAAGGTGGGCAATAATCACAATCGAACAATTAGCATCCAGTAATTTTCTAATTGTTGACAGCGAAGCAACAATTCGGCCATCGTCGGTAATGACTCCATTTTTCAATGGAACATTTAGATCACAGCGCAGTAAAACTTTCTTATTTTGAAAAGAAGTATCGGAAAGCTTTCTAATGGACATTAAATTAGATTGATTTACCAATAAACTTGATCAAATCAACTAAGCGATTCGAATATCCCCACTCATTGTCATACCAGCCAACAACTTTGGCAGTAGTTCCAATTACCTTTGTTAACCCAGCATCAACGATGCAAGAACTTGGATCAGTGACAATATCTGCAGAAACTATCGGATCTTCTGTGTAAGTTAAGTAGCCTTTTAGTGAGCCTTGGCTAGCTTTCTTTAATGCTGCATTGATCTGCTCTACTGAAACTTCCTTTGCTAATTCAACAGTTAGATCGGTTGCAGAACCAGTTGGGACTGGTACTCGAAGTGCATATCCATCTAATTTGCCCTTTAGTTCAGGTAAAACTAGTGAGATTGCCTTAGCTGCGCCAGTAGATGTTGGAATGATTGAAAGTGCTGCTGCTCTTGATCTGCGCAAATCTTTATGAGGGAAATCCAAAATAACCTGGTCATTTGTATAAGCATGAATTGTCGTCATCAGTCCTCTAACTATTCCAAATTCATCATTTAGAACTTTAGCCATTGGGGCTAGACAGTTAGTTGTACAGGAAGCGTTAGAAATAATGTTGTGCTTAGAAGAATCATACTTATCATGATTTACGCCCATTACTATGGTTATATCCTCATCTGAGGCTGGCGCTGAAATAATTACTTTCTTTGCCCCAGCAGTAATATGCTTTTTAGCATCAGCGGCTTTTGTAAAGATACCTGTTGACTCAACAACTACATCTACACCCAATTTACCCCAAGGGATATTGGCAGGATCACGCTCGGCACTTACTGCAATAGTTTTTCCACCTACGGTGATAGATGTATCAGTGAAAGTTACGGCCTTATCCAGGCGACCAAGAATAGAGTCATATTTAAGTAGGTGGGCAAGTGTTTCATTATCCGTAAGATCATTTATTCCGACTATCTCAAAATCAGCACCTGATTCAAGAGAAGCTCTAAGGAAATTTCTACCAATTCTGCCAAAACCATTAACGCCAACTTTTAACATGATTATCCTCGTCTAAAATGCCTTAAAATTTAACATCACAACATTGTGAGAGGCTTACCTTATCAGGAAAAAAACCACCTAATTCAACAAATCTGGGCTCAGACTGGCTTCCGTATCTGGTACCCCTAACTCCCTGGCTCTTTTGTCTGCCATTGCTAATAATCTGCGAATTCGCCCAGCAATAGCATCCTTTGTCATAGGTGGAGAAGCAAGTGAACCTAGTTCTTCAAGACTTGCTTGACCATGCGTAACTCGTAACTCTCCTGCTTCCTTTAAGTGATCTGGAATTTCAGAGCCTAATATCTCCATAGCTCGCTGAACTCTTGCAGATGCGGCAACCGCTGCTCTTGCAGAACGGCGTAAATTCGCGTCATCAAAATTAGCTAATCTATTTGCAGTAGCTCTAACTTCTCTTCGCATTCGTCGCTCTTCCCAAGCTAAGACAGTTTCATGTGCACCTAACCTTGTAAGTAGAGCGCCAATAGCATCACCATCTCTAATTACTACGCGATCAACACCTCGCACCTCTCTAGCCTTTGCAGTAATTCCAAGTCTTCTGGCCGCGCCAACTAAAGCCAATGCCGCCTCTGGGCCAGGGCAGGTAATTTCAAGTGCAGAAGATCTACCAGGTTCGGTTAGTGAACCATGAGCAAGAAAAGCTCCGCGCCAGGCTGATTCAGAATCGCAGATGCCCGCTGATACCACTTGTGGCGGCAATCCCCTTATTGGTCGATTATTTCCATCAACTAAACCAGTTTGTCTTGCCAGTGCATCCGCATCTGTAATTACACGAACAATATATCTACTACCTTTTCTAATTCCACTCGCAGAAACAACAGACAGTTCGCTGTCATGTCCAAATATTTCAGAGATATCCTTACGCAGTCTTCGCGCAGTTTGCGCGGCATCTAATTCAACTTCAACGATAATTTTGCCGGCTGCAACATGTAATCCACCAGCAAAGCGCAGTAAAGCTGAGACCTCTGCCTTGCGGCAACAAGGTTTTGTAACAGAAAGCCGGCCAAGCTCATCTTTTACTGCCTCAGTCATTGCCATAAAATCCTTTCGCTGTATGTGAATATCTAAGCAGGTATTAGCTCAAAATGTGCGAGAAAGCCGATACTAATTTTTCTTTATTATGTCGGTAAGTTTGCTGGCTATCTTTTAAATCACGTGCTAAGACCTGCCCACCTGACTTTTCTACAAGCTCATAAAATCCATTTCCAGAGTCTGTAAGAGAAGTATCAATTAGTGCATAATCAAAGTTAAAATTAGGGGCATGCTGTAAAAGTAACTTTAAATGCTCCTCTAGCGTCTTTCCATAGTACTCGTCCCTAATATTTTTATCGGGAAGATTAAAGATTAAAATCTTCTTTGCTTTGCTACTTTGAATTACCCTTGCCTGATCTCGATGAAGAAAGTGTGGCATCACGCTAGATAGCCAAGAGCCTGGCCCAATCGTGATCCAATCAGCACTTTTAATTGCTTCATTCGCCTCTGGAGTAATTTTTGGATTACTTGGTATTAGTTGTAAATCTTCGACAACTCCTCTTGCCTCTGCTACCTCTAC
>Ga0208463_1000363_pt1 | contig 11286 bp, 21 predicted proteins | sample LakMenEpi09Jul08_FD_150752 | JGI IMG/M metagenome (GOLD analysis project Ga0208463, IMG submission 150752) | Freshwater microbial communities from Lake Mendota, WI - 9JUL2008 deep hole epilimnion (SPAdes) | ecosystem: Environmental > Aquatic > Freshwater > Lake > Epilimnion/Euphotic zone ... | reverse complement strand
TTGGCAAGCAACACAATCCAACCATTCTATCCTGGGCAAGAGCTCTTGGTCTTGAGAAGGATTACACAAATGATGAGATACCTTGGTGTGGTCTGTTCATAGCTTATTGTGCTCATGCTGCTGGTCTTGATGTTGTCAAGGCTCCATTGTGGGCATTGAACTGGAATAAGTATGGCAATGTTGCCAAGGTGCCAATGCTTGGTGATGTGTTGACATTCACCAGGAATGGAGGAGGTCATGTCGGCATCTATGTTGGTGAGGATTCAACACATTATCATGTGCTTGGTGGCAACCAGAACAATTCAGTAAGTGTATCTCGCATTGAGAAGTCAAGACTCAGCCAAGCAAGAAGGACTGCATGGAAGATTGCACAGCCAGCATCTGTGAGAGTTGTGCATCTTGAGGCAAAAGGAATAGTAACTACAAATGAAGCATAATGAAAAAAAAGCCAGGGAGACCAAAAAAGAACTTGAATATAAACATTGATACCAAGAATATTGATGTAAAGATCACCAGAAAGGATGGAGTAACTGATGTCAAAGTTGATACTCCAAAGGTTGATGTTGAACTACACAAAGATAAGGACAACAAAAGCATCAAGGTTGACTCAGAGAAGGTTGATGTTGAGATCAACAATGGAGAGGTGAAGGTTGATGTCAATGAGCAATCTGGATTGATTGGAAAAATAGCAAAAGGTTTATTGAAGAGATTCAGAAAATAAGTATATTTGTCTTGCATATCTGTTTTAATTGTTAGCAACAGAGGGGAGTGGTGAAAATCATTCCCTTTTTTTATTCCTTATATTGTTAAAATATGTTAAAATTATTTCATAACTGAAAAAAGTTCTTAACTTTACATCATAATAATTAACAAAACAGATATGAAAGCAAAATTTATTACCATTATTGAGCCATTCCTTCCAGCGAATGATGAACACAAATCTTTTTTGAGTGCAGTTTTAAGCCTTCTGACAATAGTTCTTATTGTTTGTGGTGGATTATTCACCTTGTTAAGTTTAATGCCATGAGAGAGGAGATAATCACAAGACTTGAAAAGATTGACAATGTCAATGCAATCATTGATGGATTCATGTACAGAATCAAAATGTATCAATCTCTCATCCCAGACTTAAAAAGATCTGGCTTATATCATCTTGCTGAGAAATATGATGATCGCATTGATACCTGTGCAAGAGCCATTGGTCGTTTAACAATCTATAAAAACAAGATATGAGCACAGCACATTATGAATACTGGTGGCAAAGGTCAGGCAGATTCAACATTGATTTATATAACAATTTTTTAAGAGCAAAAAGAGATGAAGAATTTCAGAGTAACATTCAAAGTCAAGGATGTCAAGTGGACAATCCAACAGAAAACAATTCAAGCCAACAGTCCAGAGGATGCAATCAAGAAGATGGACATGTGGCCTCCGTTAATCATTAAAGTTGAGAAGATATGAAAGAGCAAGAAGAGAAACAAAAGTCATGGATTGAGGAGGCTTGGGAGTATAGCAGAATGGCTATTGAGAATGATTTACCAACAACAATAGATGCGTTTTATGAATATCAACGAAATAATAAGAAAGAGATTTCCAAACGAGAGGACACAGAATCTTGCTGATGAACTTGGCTTGACTTATTCTCAAGTGGCAAACAGAGCTTTTACAATGGGCCTCAAGAAGTCACAGGAATTCAAGCAATCAGATTTATCTGGCAGAGCTAATCTCATTAAAGGTGGTAAAGCATTCCAATATAAACCTGGTCACATACCAGCCAACAAAGGAAAGAAGATGAGTCCAGAGCTTTATGAGAAGGTCAAGAAATCAATGTTCAAGAAAGGCAATAGACCAGACAACTGGAAACCAGATGGATCTATTGTTGAGAGAAATGACAAGACTGGAAGGATTTATCTGTATTACAAGATTAAGGATTCTTATTGGATTCCATATCATCACAAAGTGTGGAGAGATGCCAATGGTCCAATCCCTCCCAAGCATGTGGTAACATTCAAAGATGGCAACTCAAGGAACTGTGATATCTCTAATCTTGAGCTGATGACCATGTGTGAAAATGCTAAGAGGAACAGCATCCACAGATTTCCTCAAGAGATACAGGAAGTAATTAAATTAAAAGCAAAACTTAAAAGAAAAATCAATGGCAAGAAACAAAATCAATGATCTTAGAGATCATCTCTTCGCTGCATTGGAGAGATTAGACAATGATGAACTATCAGCTGAAGAGCTCCAGAAGGAACTTGACAAGGCTGAAGCTGTTGCACAGATTGGCAACGTCATCATCAATAGTGCAAAGATTGAGGTTGAATTCATAAAAGCAACCGGCATGATAAGAACAAATACTGATTTATTTAAAGGAGTACAAGATGAGTCCAGACAACTATACCATGGAGGAGAGAATTAAAGAACTCATCCAAAGAGACAGCCTTGACACAAAGGACAGATACAGAGATCTGATTTATAAGAGGAGCTATCTCTATGCTCTTCTCAGAGAGGATGGATATCATCTTGCAAGGATTGGCAAGTTATTCAACAGAGACCATGCAACAGTCATCAATGGATTGAAGATTCATGACAATTATTATGGCAAGGATAAGATATATGATTGCACAATTCGGGAGTATGTCAAGCAACTGGGCAAAGTGTCCATGATATCAGATGAGGATAAACCTACTATCTATCAGGACATTATCAATTGCCATAACACAACAGCTCTGGCCATAATCAAGCAAAGAATTAAGGATGGATACTATGACAAGGTGACAACTCTCTTATTAGCGGTTCCTACGTTTTTTTATTTTTTTGTGGGGGGGGTAGAAAAAATGCTCGTCATCTTGTCATGAAATCATTAAAAGTCAATACTGCATTGATTTACAGCCATGACAAGTGGTTTTTAAACCTGTCATAAAAGAGAATTTGCGTCATGAATTTGGAATTAAAAAAAATGTTTATATTTGTACAGGGGTTTGCGGTTAGCTGCCCAGTAAAAGGTTTGACACTGTACCTTTCCCCCTACTTTTTTTATCAGTGTCATAAAACAGTTGTATGAAAATATCAGTATTTAAGTCATTATATAACACAAAGGATACTGCGTATTCTTTAACCATTCCAGAAGTGGTTGCAAGAATCCAAAAAGGAACTCCAGATCTCATCAATAAGATTGAGAAAATTAGAACTCTTAATCATGGATCGGATGAATATAAGAAGTACAAGAATTCTCTTTATGCTATTATGTTCAATGGAACATTCTCAGAAAGAACTGCCAATGGATTGATTGAACATTCAGGACTTTGCATCCTTGACTTTGATGGCTATCCATCTGAAGATATCATGCAAGCTGAGAGACAAAGATTGATTGATGATCCGTATGTGATGATAGTGTTCACATCTCCTGGAGGACAGGGATTGAAATCTGTCATAAGAATACCAAAGTCTAATGCATCCGAACACAAGAGAAGATTCTTGGCTTATGCTGATTATTTTAAGTCTGATTATTTTGATACAAAGAATCAAGATGTCTCAAGAGTTTGTTTTGAATCCTATGATCCAGATATTTATTACAATGAATTTTGTCAAGTTTTTGATGGCATATCAGAGGACAAAGGATTTGAATACATTCAAAGAGCTCCAGTCTGTATTCTTGAAAATGAATCTAAAAAGATTGAGCTCATTGAAAAGTTTAATTTCAAATATCAGTTTATTGAAGGTAGCAGAAATCAATTTATTTTTGAGATAGCTTGTTGCTTTTGTGATTATGGAATCAATCAAGATGTTACTGAGCATCACATCCATTCAAAGTATGTTGCTGGATCTTCATTCAGCCATGCAGAGATGTTGAGTGCAATCAAATCAGCATATCGCAAAAGTCAATTCAATTCTAAATACTTTGAGGATAGGTCAACCATTGAAAGAGTTAAACTCAAGCTCAAGAATGGAGTCAATGAGGAGGAAATTAAGAAACAACACAACATCTCAAGTGAGATTCTAAATGACATCAAGGACAATGCAACCAATTCTGATGATGTGTTCTGGACAATTGTCAAAAAAAAAGATACTGAAGTTGTTGTCATTGAGCCATTGAAATACTCTCAATTCTTGGTCAAGAATGGATTCAATAAGTTCTATCCAGAGAATGCTGAGAAACCTACATTTGTCAGAGTTATTGAGAATAAAGTCAAGCTATCATCCACAGATCAGATAAAAGATTTTGTCTTGACTTATCTGATTGAGAAAGGTCATATTAATGTGTGGAACTTTTGCTCAAAGTCAACCTATCTATTCTCAGAGAATCACTTGAACATGATTGATTCAATCTATCTGAAGATGTTGGCAGATACAGAAGATGCAAGCTTTCTTCCTTTTAGAAATGGAGTCATCAAAGTTACAAAGGATTCAACTCAACTGTTGAGTTATATTGATGTGGATGGATATATCTGGGAGAATCAGATAATTGACAGAGATTTCAATATTGTTATTGACTTTCATAATGATTTCAGAGACCTGGTCCAGAAGGTGAGCAATGATGACCATAAGAGGATTGCCAGTCTTGAGTCAACTCTTGGATACTTGATGCACAGCTTTAAAGATAAGACCAATCAAAAAGCAATTATCTTCAATGATCAGGAGATTGATGATAATCCAAATGGAGGCAGTGGAAAGTCATTGATGTTGACAGCTCTTGGCTATCTGAGAAAGACAGTAAAAATTGATGGAAAGTCATTCAATCCAAGCAAGTCTGATTTCGTTTATCAGCGAGTTAATCTTGATACACAGATTCTGGCCTTTGATGATGTCAAAAAGAACTTTGACTTTGAGCAACTCTTCATGATTGTATCTGAAGGAATCACAGTCAACAGAAAGAATAAGGATGAGATATTCATTCCATTCAATAGATCACCAAAGATTGTCATAACAACCAACTATGTCATATCTGGAGCTGGAGGATCACATGACAGGAGAAGGCATGAGATTGAATTCTTTCAATACTTTAATGCAACAAACTCTCCTTTGAAAGAATATGGCAAGCTTTTATTTGACCAATGGTCACATGAGGACTGGTCAAGATTTGACAACTACATGGTTAAGAACTTGCAACTATTCTTGAGAAATGGATTAACCAATGCAATCAGCATCAATGCAGAGGCTAAGAGATTCATCCAGGCAACAAACAAAGATTTCTTTGATTTCATCACTGACAATCCTATGGTCTTAGATGTGTACTACTTTAACACAGAATTGCTCAACCAATTCCAGAATGAATATAATGGATATAAGGAAATGAATCCTCAAAGATTCTCAAAGTGGATTGCAGAATATGGAAAGTTCAAAGGATGGAACATGGAGAAAGGAAGGAACAGCAAAGGAAGATATATCACATTTAAAAAATAATTACATGGAAAAAACAGCAGTTGAATGGTTAGTTGAGATATTAGATCAAGAGATGTCTGAAAGAAATAAATTTGATGACTTTGCTTGGGTTTTTGAAGATATCATCCATAAAGCAATGGATATTGAAGAGCAACAAATTAAGGATGCTTACAATAAAGGAGATTTTGATAGAATGAAGTTGAATAAGATATCAGCTGATAATTACTTTGAATTAAAATATAGAACAGAATAAGATGCTAACAATCACCAGAGACCATTATGACCTATTACTGAGCACAGATCCATGTTCAATATTTGATTATTACAATGTTGAGGAGATGCATGGATTGAATAAGACAGATTGTCTTGCTCATCCAAATACAAGTGAAAGCAGTTATATCTGTGGATGGTGCAATCACATACCACATGAAGGAGAATATCATGTATCTGACAGGATGTTTGTGTTCATCAATCTATCTAGGTGCAACAGTCATCTTGATTTGATATGCAACTTATATCATGAGCTCATGCATTGGGCCATTAATCACTACAATGAGGATCTGTCCTTTGAGGAGGAGATGATTACAATAGCAGAGGAAGAAACAAGAAAAGTTTATGAATTAATAAAGTACTTAATATGAAACAGACAGCAGTAGAATGGTTTTTAAGTGAATTTAAAAAACAAGTATGGTTTGAGCCTAATTCGGAGCTTGATGTTTGGATAAATGACTTAATGATAAAAGCTAAACAGATGGAGAAAGAACAATTTGATAAACTAAAAGACTTTGACACATGGAAAGAATGGAAAGAATGACACAACAAAAATACTTTATTATTGAGGTTGGTGAAGATCTCCAGAGTACAATACTCTTTGACATCTTGGATAGGATGAAAGATGAAGGCCATTATTTTGTGGTAAACTGCACAACTAATAAGAATCAATTTGATTGTAAACGAGTTACAAAAGAAGAGTTTAATCAATACAATGGTTATGAACAAAATTAACAAGGACAGACTCAGAGCTCTGGAGATAGAACAACTGACAACTAAATATCCATCAATGAGACCAGAGCTCATTCCTTTAACTGATTGGAAGGATAGCTCAGCCAATAGTCTGACCAAGTGTATCATCTTTTACATTAATGCTCTGGGAGGACAAGCTGAGAGAATCTCATCTCAAGGTCAGTACAGAGAAGGCAAAAAGATTAAAGTTGGAACAGGATCAATTGAATACCAGAAACAGCTACCAGGCAAATGGACTCCAGGGCAATCAACCAAAGGAACAGCTGACATCTCGGCAACCATCAGAGGAAGGTCAGTTAAGATTGAGGTAAAGTATGGCAATGATAGACAGTCTGATACTCAGAAACAATATCAAGAATCCATTGAGAAAGCTGGAGGTACATATATCATTGCAAAAGATTTTGACTCTTTTGTATTGTGGTATGAAAAGTTTTCTTTACATTTGTAAAAATTTAAATTAATAGATATGCAAAATGATGAATTAAGTCATGTAACTCTTTACATGAAGCTCCACAGAGCAAAGATGCACATTGGAAAGGTGGTTAAGAATGCCACAAATCCACATTTCAAAAGAAGTTATGCTGATATCAATGCATTGCTTGAGACAGTTGAGCCAATCCTTCATGAGAATGGCTTGATATTACTCCAGCCAATCCATGATAATGTCTTGTTAACTCAGATCATTGACATTGACTCAGGTCAGAAAGTGGAGAGCTGGTTAACTCTTCCATCCATTACGGATCCACAGAAGATGATTAGTGCAACTACTTACTATCGTAGAGCAACATTGCAAGCTCTGTTATCATTGCAAGCTGTGGATGATGATGGCAACACAGTCACAACATCAGTCAAGGCTCCGAATCCATCCTTGTCAGAGGAGCAATTCAAGAAAGCTCTGGATGCTATTGCCAAAGGAAAGTATTCTCTTGAGCAACTTAAGTCAAGCTATTCACTAACTAAAGAACAGGAGGGACAATTATGAAGTGGCATCCATCAACATTAGGAAAGCTCATGACAGCTCCCAAGACAAAGTCAGAGCAATTATCTGAGACAGCTAAGTCTGAGATTAGAAAGATAGCAAAGGAGCAATTCTTTGGCTTCTCATCAAGCATCACAACTAAGCCAATGCTCAAAGGTAAAGATTGGGAGGAGGAATCAATTGCTCTTGTCAATCAAGTGAGAGGTACATTCTATGTAAAGAACAAAGAGAGATTTGAGAATGAATTCTTAACAGGAGAGCCAGACATCATCCTGGATCATTCAATCATAGACATCAAGACACCTTGGTCTCTTGAGACTTGGCCAGCAACACCAGGAGAAGGAATCAACAAGGATTATGAATGGCAATTGATGGGGTATTGTTGGCTTTTAAATAAGTCACATGCAGAGCTAATCTATTGCATGATTGACACAGATGATACATTGCTCAATGACTGGGACAATAGATTCATTCACAAGGTCAGTCATATTGATCCAGCAAAGAGAATCACAGTCTTGAGATATGAATTTGCTGGAGAGCATCACATTGACCAGATGAAAGAGAAGCTCACAGCAGCTAATGAGTATTACAGTCAGTATATTAACCAGTTAAATAATAAGTAATGGAACATAAGTTAAAAGGAAAGCTCATCCTAAAATCTGAGCCAAGACAAATCTCTGATAAGTTCAGAGTAATGGATTTCGTTATTCAGACTCCAGATGAGAAATATCCTCAGTCAATCCAATTCCAATTGATGAATGATCGCATTCAAGAGATGGATAAGTTCACAATGGGTGAAGAGCTTGAGGTTACATTCGATCTGAGAGGAAGAGAGTACAATGGTAAGTATTACAATACCTTGAATGCTTACAAGATTGAATCAATTATATTCTGATGAAAGATATAACTATTTGGATATTGACACTATTCCTGTTGGTTGCAGGGATAGTGTTATTCTATTATGGCCTATACTTTTTTTTCGGGACCATTGGAGTCATAACATTCGTAGCTCTTGCAATCACCTGGATCATATACTTAAAACTTAAGAAATGAAAACCATAACAATCTATCTCAACAATCCAGATGACAACATCAAGCTGTGGATGATCAGAGAGACAAAGTCACGAATCAGCAATCGATACAAACAGATTCACATTGCTGAAGATATCGGAGTCAACACAACTCAGCTCTGGAGATTCATGAATGAGTCAAAGGTCTCTGAGGACTTTTACATCAAATGGTTTAAATGGTATTCTAAAAATCAATAACTTAGCAATGTGGAATTTTGGAAGAAAGAAGCCTATCTCATTGCCAGCAAGATCACTGGAGGGAATCCAATATCTTCAGACTTGGTCAGCCACGTCTATCTATTGGTGCATGAGCTTAGCATCAGACAAGAGGACCTTCCAAGAGTCTTTGCCAGATACGCTTACAACCAGTATAACTGGAGAGATTCCACATTCAATAAGTTATTCAAGACATACGATGACCTTCCAGATATGGACTCAAGGCAATCAGATGATGAGAGCTACCAAGTCACAAAAGCACAGGAGCTCTTGGATGACTATCTTCATCAGAGTCCTGAAGATGATCAGAAGATGTTCACGAAGGAGATCACAAAGATGCATCTGATGGGCATGACATATAGAGAGATTAGGACCTTAACAGGAATCAGTCTTGATACAATTCACTTAGCAATCAAACAATTCAAATATGATTTATCTGATTATAATACTTTTACCAATAGGATTTGCGAGAGCTCTCCAGAGCTTCAATCTTCCTGATATGAAACCATTCAGCTGTCAGAGCTGTCTATCCTTCTGGATAGCAGTCATTGCTGCATCATTCTTTGATTGGCATCTGATTGGCTTGGCATTCATCACTTATCTAATCTCTGACTTAATACTGATCTATGAAAGCAAGTGATTTAAGGATTGGAAACATAATTATGTTTGCTGATTATGATGGTATAGTTTACAGAAAAATATCAGCAATTAAATTGAATGAATTTGGATTATATTCAGATATAGATGGAACTAATTTTCAAATATGTAAACCAATCCCATTAACAAAAGAATGGTTATTAAAATTAGGATTTGAATTTGCGGTTGATACTTGGTATTTTAATGGATTTGCTCTTTGGGAAACCGAATGGGGTGATGATAAAGGAGCAACTGGAATTGGTTATTTTTATGAACTAAGAGAAAGAGGAATGATGGATAAGCACATACAATATCTTCATGAACTACAAAATTTATATTATTCATTAACAGGAGAGGAGATATTATGAAAGTAAGTGATGAACTATTGCAACAGGTTGACAGATTCTCAAAGACAAGATCTTTCTCTCTCAATGCTCCATTAAAAAGAGAACTTGCTGATTGGCACAAAGCTGCTGGTCATGGCAAGCTAAACATTGGATGTGCAACTTGCATCCGTAATGGAATGAGCAAGCTCTTGACATCAGTCAATGAAGGTGAGCAACTCAAGCCAAAGATTCACTTTATCGGAATTAAACAATGATAGTCACAGCTCCAATACCAGTATTTGGCAGATTTCCTCTTGTGAGACTAACTATCTCAAGACTTAAGAGGCAAGGTGTCACTCCTATTGTTTTAGGTCATGAGAGAGAGGCAATGGATATTGCTAAGCAAATGGATGTTGAATTCATCTCCATTGACAATGATCCTCTTGGCTACAAATGGAACAAAGGATTCCAAGCATCAAAGAATTACAATGCTGATGCTGTCATCTTCATGGGGTCATCTGATTGGTGCAGTGACCAATACATTGAGAGATGCAAGGAACACAGCAATAACTTTGGAATGATTGGGATGCTTGGCTGTCACTTTGCTGATGTATCTGACCACATAAGACTGGTCCATTGGAAAGGATACAAGGATCACATGAGACACAATGAGCCAATAGGCATTGGAAGGTTTCTAAACAGACAATTCCTTGAGACTATCAACTGGACTCCATTCAATCCTCAACTGAGTTCAGGACTTGACTGGTCCATGTGGCTGAAGGCAATCAAATCAAATCAAGATATTGGCATCATGGAATGTGACAACTCAGTGCAACTCCTATCCATCTCAACGAATAAATGGAATAACAAGCATAAGTTCACTGATCACTGGAGTGGAGCTCTTAAGTCACAGAGATGTGATGTGGCATTGCTTGAGAAAGATTTCAACGAACTTAAACAACTATTATAATGCAAGCACATATCTCAGAATCTCTTGCTGGTCTTGACAAAGGACTCATTCAAAAATACAACTTAACCCCATACGAGGTTGCAACATGGGACACAGTATTCATGGGCATGTATAGACAGGAGGACCTTGAGACATTGGCAACACATCTGGGAGCCAGCACAATTGTTTGGTTTGGCTCAGATGCCAAGGATCTGCCAGAGGATTGGATTAAGTTCATGCAAGACTCTGTCAACATAGCTGTGAGTCAACAAGTGCTGGAGACTCTTGCATCCAAAGGTATTGAGGCAGTATGGTGTCCAATCAATGCAGTCATTCCTCATGAATGGCCAGTTGTTCCAAATGGTGACAAGATATTCTGGTATTCTGGCAATGCTCCAGAGTATTATGGTGAGTCACTTATCAACGAAATAAAAGAAAGAATCAACATTCCAATCATCAGAGCTGGTCATGATACATTCACCAAAGAGCAACTTGTGGATGTATATTCTAAATGCTTTCTCAATCTGAGGTTGACTCCACATGATGGCTGTCCAAATACCAACATTGAAATGGGACTCATGGGCAGAAGGTCAATATACAATGGTGATCTTCCAGCTTCAATTCCTTGGCAATCAGTGGATGACATATGTCAATCAATAAGGATTGAATATCTATCCAGGAATGTTGAGAATGCTTATATTAGTA
>Ga0208463_1000358_pt1 | contig 11350 bp, 10 predicted proteins | sample LakMenEpi09Jul08_FD_150752 | JGI IMG/M metagenome (GOLD analysis project Ga0208463, IMG submission 150752) | Freshwater microbial communities from Lake Mendota, WI - 9JUL2008 deep hole epilimnion (SPAdes) | ecosystem: Environmental > Aquatic > Freshwater > Lake > Epilimnion/Euphotic zone ... | reverse complement strand
TGTAAAACTGCAATCTTTAATCCAGCAAGTGCCCCACTTGCTAACTCTGGCGCTAACTCCTCTACTGCAACCATGACCTCATTATCTAAAAACTCCTCACCCAGAAGTTGAGCAGCAAGTATTTCGCGCTCGGTGAGTTTTTTATTTGGGTTCTCAATTCGAGGTGCGACTATATAAACCTGAAATCCCTTAGCGACCTCCTCTTTAACTCGCTGCCAAGCCCGGTCTAGGTAATGTGGTTTTTCCAATACCGGAATTACATGTGTTGTGATTGCAGCTCTGCCACTTGGTAACTCTTTAAGGGTTGAGATATCCAAATCACCAAAAACAGTCATTGCCACTGTTCTAGGTATTGGAGTTGCAGTCATAACCAGAAGATGGGGTGGTTGCTTTGCTTTCATTCGAAGCGCATCACGTTGTTCAACACCAAATCTATGTTGCTCATCAACTACCACTAGGCCCAGATCATCAAATTCAACACCATCTGAAATTAGAGCATGTGTGCCAATTACGATTCCAGTTTGGCCAGAGGCTAACTTTGCATGTATTACTTTTTTCTCTGCAGTAGAAAGTGAACCGGTTAGGAGCTCAACCGCTGTGCCAATTTCACTGCCCTCTAATGTGCCAGCCATTGCTAAATCACCTAGTAACTTAGTAATGGTTCGATAATGCTGTTGAGCTAAAACCTCAGTTGGTGCTAACAATGCTGCCTGGCCACCGGAGTCAACAACTGAAAGCATCGCTCTTAATGCGACAACAGTTTTACCTGATCCGACCTCTCCTTGTAGTAATCGATGCATCGGAAATTTATTGGAAAGATCTTTTTCGATCTGCTCATTTACTACTACCTGTCCTGCGGTGTATTTAAATGGGAGCCTCTTCTCAAATGCAGCGACTAACTTTGGCGTGTTAGGCGTCCTTGATTTGGTGCTTAATTGGCTGATTTGTATCCGCCGTTGCCCAAGAAGTAATTGCAGCAATAGCGCTTCATCAAAGGTTAACCTGGTGCGCGCATTTTCTGCACTATCTAAATCAGGCGGCTGGTGAATATCTGTAAAGGCTTTTTTCAATGTTGGATACTTAAACTCTTGAATAATTTCAGTAGGAAGATAATCTGGTAGATCATCTTGAGAATCCAGGGCTAATTTCATGCACTGCATTATTTTCCATGATGGCAGTTTTGCTGTTGCTGGATATACCGGTAAATACTTGCCGGCGAATTCAGCCACTGCCGCATCAACATCCTCACCATCTGGGATTAACTGATAATCTGGATGGGATAGTTGTCTCCTGCCTTTAAAAACCCCAACCTTGCCGGCAAATAATCCGACTCTGCCAGCTTTTAAATCCTTCTCACGCCATGCTTGATTAAAAAAGGTGAGCGAAAGATTTGCACTGCCATCAGTGACTACCACCTCAAGAATATTCTTACCATTTGCACGCCTGAGTTTTACTGCTTCAATCTGCGCCAAGATAGTTACCTCATCCTCTGCAACCAAGGTTGAAATATCAGTTAATTCACCACGAACTACATAGCGGCGGGGATAATGCCTGAGCAACTCATTTATCGTTGTAACACCAAAGGATTTCTCCAAAACTTGCGCAGTCCGATCTCCCACGATCTTTGTTAATCGGGTTGAAAGATTGGTCATAGTGGAAGTATCTAATGCCCAATGGGGATCTGTGCGTAACTACCCACTGGATTAGCCAATTAATACCCCCGCAAGGTAATCTTTCGCCTCTAATAAGCGAGTGAATCGATAATCAAGGGAGTTAGTAAAGTGTCTTCAGTATGCGATATCTGTGGAAAAGCCCCAAGCTTTGGTAACAACGTCTCTCACTCAAAGCGTGCTACCCGTCGTCGCTGGAATCCAAACATTCAAAAGATTCGTACGATTATTAATGGCCAAAGCAAGCGTAAAAATGTTTGTGCCTCATGTCTTAAGGCAGGCAAAGTTTCTCGCTAGTTAGAAATGTTGGTAGCCGGTTTTTTTAACCACATCACCATCTAGTAGCACTTGTCCAGATCCTTCTTCCACTTTACCAACCTGAATTCCAATTCCTTCATGGGCATTTGCCGGTGCAACAGTGGCTAAAAAGAAATGATCCTCGCCCCCAGAAATAATCCAATCTAAAACATCCTCACCTAACTCATTTGCAAGCTCTGCTAAATCCTTGTAGTCAGCAGATTTTTCAATCAACTCTTTACTTAAATTTATATTTACCCCAGATGCTTTAGCAAGATTTTTTGCATCAGTTGCCAATCCATCACTGATATCACACATAGAAGTCGCCACTTTAATCAACTCGGTAGGTGGAAGTAATTTGGGATTTAAGTGAGCCTCAACAACATACCTTGGCCGATCAAGCCCGCGAGTTAAGATTGCTAATCCTGCTGCTGATAATCCTGGTAAAGCACTTAGATAAACCAAATCTCCAACTGTCGCACCTTGGCGAGTAATTGGCTTACCTGAAATTTCACCTAAGGCGGTGATACTCAAACTCATCTTTTGAGCTTTACTCAGATCACCACCAATAACACTGACCTGGTACTTATCGGCAACAGATCTAATTCCTTTTGCTAAATCAGTTATCACTTCAGAGTTATCTACCTCAGTAATCGCAGCTGCAACAAGTAGGTACTTTGGCTTAGCTCCCATGGCATAGATATCGGCCAAATTAGCGGTCGTTAACTTTGCGCCAATTTGAAAGGGAGTTGACCACTCTCGCTTGAAGTGAATATCCTCCACCGCCATATCAACGGTAGCGACCAGTTTATTTTGGGTTGCAGCAACCACCGCTGCATCATCTCCAATTCCTACCTCAACATCACTTTGAAATGCGGTATGGAATAGAAGGCGCAAGCGCTCTATTAGACCTGCTTCAGATTCAATCAATGGCACTCCCCAAGTAACTCGCTATAGGCTACCCTTTAATATCACTACCGTTCATCGTTGAATAGGTATGAGTAAATTGAAAGGCTCAAAATGTCTGTCCAGGCTTATATTTTGATTCAAACTGAAGTTGGAAAAGCCTCAAGTGTTGCCAAGGCTGTCTCAGCCATCGCTGGCGTGACAATCGCTGAAGGTGTAACCGGTCCATACGATGTAATTATGCGAGCAGAAGCTGCAAGCATGGAGGATCTAGGACGTACTGTTCTAGCCAAGGTTCAAGGTGTTGCTGGAATTACTAGAACTCTCACTTGTCCAGTTACCACCTTTTAAAAAAGTTATTTATTGAACTTAGTTGGCTAAAACCAACGAATCATTCCGATAATTCCTGCAGTTGCATAAAAAAACTGCAGGAACAAAATTCCACGATGTTTTCCTAAAAAAGCCCAGACACCAATAAATGCTGAGGATGCAAGCAGCAAAGTAAAACCAATAAATTCAGCGCCTATATTTGCTGCCACCAGTAACGAGTAAACAATTGCAGTTACTACCCCAAGCCATTCAAAAACTCTTGACTTACTTACTTTATTCAAATCAATCCCCCACTACCATCGCTCTTGCGCCAGTGTATTTCAACAGATCACTATAAGTGGTTGGGAAAACAGCGTGTGGATGACCAGCTGCTGCCCAAATGACCTGATAATCATTTAAGGCCTCATCAATTAATGTAAGTGCAGGTTGATTTAACCAACCAATTGGTGCAACTCCACCAATTGAAAAACCTGAAACTTCCTTTACAAAATCAGCATCCACTCGTTCAAGCTTTTCAACCTCTAACTTACTAGCCACCAGATCAGTATCAACACGATGACGACCTGAGGTGATTACTAGTAATGAAGATTGATCGGGTAATTTAAAGATAATCGAGGAGGCTATCTGACCTACTTCAATACCTAAACCTGCAGCAGCTTCGGCAGCACTTTTTGCACTCTCAGTTAAAACCTTAATCTCTCCGGTTAGACCAAAACTTTCTTTGGCAGCAATAACTCTTTTAACTGCAGCTTTTTCTAAGACACCATTCATAACTGTTAGCGAGTAATACTGGCTGAGCGCGTTTGAGCGGTGGTAATTAACTTAGATATTAACTCTTGATAGTTAATGCCATTTTTTTCAATCAACTTTGGGTATACCGATGTTGGGGTAAAGCCAGGCATAGTATTGATTTCATTAATTATGATTTCACCTTGTGTTGAATAGAAGAAATCAACTCGAGCCAACCCTTCACACCCTGCAGCATTAAAGGCTGTAATAGCTGCTTGCTGAATTTTAGATTGCACACCTGCTGGTAATTCAGCCGGGACAATTAACTCCATTGAATTATCAAGATACTTGGCTTGAAAATCATAAAACTCAAATTTGCTAGAGATAGAAATTTGACCAACTTCAGATGCAGTAATTTTCCCATCAGCTTGTAAAACTGCACATTCAATCTCTTTGCCAACAACTGCCTGCTCAATAATCACCTTTGTGTCAAAAGACAAGGCGTGTTCAACCGCTGAAGCTAAATCAGACTTTTGTTTCACTTTTGTAGTTCCTCTACTTGAACCACTTCTAGCTGGTTTTACAAAGAGTGGAAATGTGAGATTACTTGGTAGCTCAAAGTTTTTTGAGGTAACAACGATTCCAGCCGCAACACTTAATCCAGCAGAAGCAAATATCGGTTTGGCATAAGACTTGTCCATGCTAACTGCACTAGCTAACACCCCAGAGCCAACATACTTAATTCCAATCATTTCAAACAAACCTTGAATAGTTCCATCTTCACCATATGGCCCATGTAAAACTGGGAATGCAACATCAATTGCCAATTGCTTACCGCCTGCTACTAATCCCAAACTTGTAATGCTTACCTCAATACCTGATTCAGGTACGGTGGGAAGTGCGCCATTGACTATCGAAAAGTTACTGTCATCAGGAAGCAACAGCCATTTTCCACTCTTTGTTATTCCGATTAACACCGGCTCAAATTTGTTGCGATCAATGGCATTTAAGATTCCATTTGCTGAAACACAGGAGATTTCATGTTCGCTGCTTTTGCCACCGCAGATGATTGCAACTCTAGATTTACTCATTAGATCTCAGCCTTGATACTAACTGTCATCAATCTTGCCATTGCATCCTTGGGATTTAATGTGCCAGCAACTACATCTGAGACCGCTTCAATGATTGGTACCTCTATTCCCACCCGGTGGGCTAGCTCTAACATCGCGCCAGCTGAGTAAACACCCTCTACCGTTTTCACAATCTGAGCTCTAGCTTTAGTCATTGATCCAGATTTACCAAGTACTTCACCAAAACTTCTATTTCGAGAAAGTGGTGATTGAGCACTTGCCACTAGGTCACCGATTCCGGCCAAACCTAAGAAGGTAAGCGGATTAGCGCCATAGGCACCACCTAATCTTGCAACCTCCGACAAGCCACGAGTAATCATTAATCCTTGGGTGTTTTCGCCATAACCCATACCAACTGCAATACCAACTGCCAATGCAATTACACTCTTTGCAGCGCCGGCAAACTCACATCCGACCAAATCATTTGATGGATAAATTCTGAAGTAATTAGTGGAGAAAATCTCTGACATCACATCAATATTTGCAGGGTTTTCTGAAGCAGCAACTGCACCTGCAGGCTGGCGCATAATGATTTCATTTGCCAAATTTGGCCCAGTTATCAAGCCAAATCGTGACTTATCAATCTCTAATACCTGTTGTGCTACCTCAGTCATGCGAAGTTGAGTTGCAACCTCAATACCCTTTAATGTGCTGATTACCGGCAAATCTTTAGGGAAAAAACCCTTCCAACTTTCAAGATTCTCTCGCAAAGTTTGGGAAGGAATAGCCAGCAAGATGACATCAGCAAATTGCAATACCGCCTTAATATCTGTGGTTGCTTTTAACTCTCTAGGTAGATCAATGCCTTTTAAAAATCTGCGATTGGAGTGGCGTCGATTGATTTCTCGAACAACTTTTTTATTTCGTCCCCAGATTAAAACTTGTTGCCCAGAATCAACCATTACTTGACCTAGGGTTGTCCCCCAAGCTCCAGAACCTAATACCGCAACTTTTTTCATCTGCTATCTTTCTTAAAATTACCAGTGCGTGGCAGCGCTGATTTCTTAGGATCAAAAATTTCACTTGGTGCTTTTTCATTACGTATTTGCTCTAACAACTTAGTGATCGCACTCATTACATAAGCAGTTGCTTCCTCCAGCGCTACTGGATCCTCTGCTCGGCCTGACCACTTTGACAAATCCAATGCTGGACCAGCAATTACTGTGACCTTACTTCTTGGAAACAATCTTGGTTTCTTACTGTAAGCCGGAAGTATTCTCTGCGCTCCCCACTGAGCGCATGGAATTACAGGTACGCCGGTAAGTATGGCTAGTCGAGCAATTCCAGTTTTTGCTTTCATTGGCCAGTAATTCACATCTCGAGTAAGTGTGCCCTCTGGGTATACGCCAAGCATGTGTCCAGCTTTTAAGAAAGCTATGGCATGACTTAATGATTGCGATGCATTGGCGGTTTCACGCTCCACTGGAATTTGTCCAGCACCTAGCAGCACTCTGCCAATAATTGGTAGTTTGAATAACGAGGCTTTGCCTAAATATCTTGGCGCTCTGCCATTGTCATAAAGAAAGTGAGTAAAAAGCAGTGGATCAACATAAGAGATGTGATTGCAGACCACAATCGCAGCACCAGTCTTGGGAAGATTTTCAGCTCCCCGCCAATCTCGCTTTGCAAAGGAGTTAAGTATTGGCCGTACAAGTGTTGCGCCAAATTTAAACCAAGCATTTGTCCCAAGAGGTTTTCCGGTAGGGGGTGCGTATGAAATCTTCAACTCAGTCGACACCGCGCAATTCTACGACCAATACAGGAATTGAGGATAAATGAGCGTAAAAAAGCGGGATCTCACGCATGAGATCCCGCTTTAGAATTAACTAATTAGCGACGCTTTGACTTCTTCGCCTTCTTTACTACTTTGCGAGCAACCTTCTTTGCCTTACCAACTTTCTTAACAGCCTTTGCTGGCGCTGCCTTTGCTGGTGGTGTTGGTGCTGCACCTAACTTACGTGCACCAGAGATAACCTCTTTCAAACCCTTTGCAGGCAGAAAGCGAACCTTCTTGCTTGCCTTGATTTGAATTGACTCTCCAGTAAAAGGATTACGTCCCTTACGTGCTGGACGATCAACCTTCTTAAACTTACCGAAATCATTAATCATTACATCTTCGCCTTTAGAGATGTTGCGAACTACTGCATCAAATACAACCTCTACAGCGCGAGCAGCTTCCTTCTTACTATCACCAAATTGTGGTGCTAGATAAGCGATGAACTGGGCCTTGTTCATTTGATCCCCTTATTTTTACGCTTAAACATTAAGCATTCGCTTAACTAAGGGTTAATCTATGGGGTGAGTAGTAATACTTGGATGTTTCTATTCGGTGTGTCGCCAGCAAATTCTTATTTAGAATCAAGGCTTTTGAGCAATTAACGTAAACTCTAAAGTTATTATTTAGAGTTTTAGATTACCTAATTGGTAGCGTTTTTGGCTTAAAACTTGCTCTTTTTTCCTCAAAAGTTGTTACCTCATCAATTTTTGTAAAGGTAAGGCCAATGTCATCTAAACCTTCCATTAAGCGCCAGCGGGTGTAATCATCAATGACAAAGGTCAGGGTTTTACTGCCATATGTGATTGTTTTACTTGCCAAATCAACTGTAATTTGGGTATCTGGCTTACTTTCTACCACCTGCCAAATTTGCTCTATCTCCTCTTGGGTCAAAATAACAGTTAACAAACCCATCTTTTGTGAGTTGCCTCTAAAAATATCTGCAAACCGACTAGATAAGACCACTTTAAATCCATAGTTTTGTAATGCCCAAACTGCATGCTCTCTAGAGGATCCAGTTCCAAAATCAGGCCCGGCTACCAAAATACTGGCCTTTTGATACTGAGGTTGATTTAACTCAAAGCTTGGATCATTTCGCCAAGCAGCAAACAAGCCATCCTCAAAACCATTTTTGGTAATTCGCTTTAAATAAACAGCAGGAATTATCTGATCGGTATCAACATTTGATCTACGAAGTGGCAACGCACTTCCAGTGTGGTTTATGAACTTTTCCATCTTACAAATCCGCCGGTGAAGCTAATGTGCCCTTTAATGCGGTTGCTGCTGCTACCAAAGGACTAACCAGGTGGGTTCGCCCACCCTTTCCTTGTCGGCCTTCAAAATTTCTGTTGCTAGTTGAGGCTGCTCTCTCACCTGGCTTTAATTGATCTGGGTTCATTCCAAGACACATGGAACAGCCCGCACTTCGCCACTCTCCACCTGCATCTAAAAACACCTTATCTAATCCTTCAGATTCTGCCTGCAATCTAACTCTGGCAGAGCCAGGAACAACTAGTAATCGCACAGAAGAGGCAATCTTTTTTCCCTTAATGATTGAAGCTGCAGATCTTAAATCTTCAATTCGACCATTAGTGCAGGAGCCTAGGAAAATTGTGTCCACCTTAATTGATTTAAGTGGCGTGCCTGGCTTTAGATCCATGTACTCCAAGGCCCGCTCGGCTGCGCCGCGATCTTCAGCATTAGCAAAATCAGCTGGATTTGGAACAGATGAGGTAAGTGGCAAACCTTGACCAGGATTTGTTCCCCAGGTAACAAATGGCGCTAGCTCATCTGCATTTAAATTTACCTCTTTATCAAACTTGGCATCAGCATCTGTAGTTAATGTTTTCCAATAAGTAAGGGCGGCATCCCAATCAGCTCCGGTTGGGGCGTGTGGTTTACTTTGAACATAATCAAAGGTGGTTTGGTCAGGGGCGATTAATCCAGCTCTAGCACCTGCCTCAATAGACATATTACAAATAGTCATTCGAGCCTCCATGGAGAGCGCCCTAATTGCACTGCCACGGTACTCAAGAATGTAGCCCTGGCCACCACCGGTACCGATCTTTGCGATCACTGCCAAAATAATATCCTTGCTAGTAACACCAGCTTTTAAAGTTCCATCAACATTAATTGCCATCGTCTTTGGTCGAATCAGTGGCAGAGTTTGAGTAGCTAGAACATGCTCGACCTCACTGGTGCCGATACCAAATGCTAAGGCGCCAAATGCACCATGGGTTGAGGTATGGGAATCTCCGCAAACAATGGTCATACCAGGTTGAGTAATTCCTAATTGTGGTCCCACCACATGCACAATGCCTTGCTCAACATCTCCTAGTGAGTGAAGACGAACCCCAAATTCGGCACAATTTTTGCGCAAGGTATCTACCTGTAATTTGGAGATTGGATCAGCGATCGGCTTATCAATATTTAGGGTTGGCACATTATGGTCTTCAGTAGCAATAGTCAGATCAGCTCTGCGTACCTTGCGATTTGCCAAGCGCAAACCATCAAATGCTTGCGGACTTGTCACCTCATGAATTAGGTGCAGATCAATATAAAGTAAATCTGGCTCACCAGCTGTTGCAGATACAACATGCTCAGCCCAAATCTTCTCCGCTAAGGTCTTGCCCATTTGTAAGTAGCTCTCCTTAAACAATTTCTATATCCGCACTTAAATTTGCTTCTCAATAGTTGAGATGGCATTATCAGAGTGTGGACGGTAAGAATAGCGGAGTTGGTGTCTTAGATAAAGCGGTAAAGATTCTTGCCGCACTTGAGGCCGGGCCTCAATCCTTAAGTGATTTAGTATCTGCCACAGGTATCGCCCGTCCGACTGCCCACCGATTAGCGGTGGCACTTGAACACCACCGATTAGTAACTCGAGATTTCTCAGGTCGATTTGTATTGGGCGCTCGCTCTGCTGAACTTGCTTCGGCTGCAGGTGAGGATAAATTACTAGCTATTGCTACCCCCGCTTTAACTGCGTTGCGCGATGCCACAAGTGAGAGTGCTCAGCTTTATCGAAGACAAGGTGATCTTAGAATTTGCGTGGCGACTGCTGAACGATTAACTGGATTACGAGATTCAGTTCCAGTTGGCACGGTGTTAACGATGCAGGCTGGCTCTGCTGCTCAAATTTTATTGGCCTGGCAAGAGCCGGACAAACTTCATCGTGGTTTAGTTAATGCAAAATTCACTGCTGCAAATCTTTCAGCAGTTAGAAGGCGTGGTTGGGCTCAATCAGTTGGCGAGCGCGAAGCTGGTGTGGCTTCGGTATCTGCTCCTGTTCGCGGACCAAACAATAAAGTCATCGCTGCAGTCAGTATTAGCGGACCAATTGAGAGATTAAGTAGACAACCTGGCAGAGTTCATGCCGCAGCAGTAGTTGCTACCGCTGCCAGATTAACTGAGTACTTACTTAAAAATAGTAAGTAGTAAATGTAGCTCCGAGGGGATTCGAACCCCCGTAGCTGGCTTGAGAAGCCAGAGTCCTAGGCCACTAGACGACGGAGCCGTACGGTAAAACTTTACTTTATCGCTGGGGTACCAGGACTCGAACCTAGACAAGCTGAACCAGAATCAGCTGGGCTACCAATTACCCCATACCCCAAGATTTAAAGATTTACTGGGTAAGAATACCCTGCACCACAATTTATTTGGAAATTACCGCCTTAATTCGATCGATCGAGCGCTCTTTACCTAACAACTGAAGTGACTCAAACAATGGTGGTGAGATATGAGATCCAGTCACTGCAATACGTAATGCGCTAAAGGCTACTCGAGGCTTTAATCCCAACTCCTCTATCAGTGCCACCCGCAGTGAAGATTCAATGCTGGTGTGATCCCAAGAAGAGAGTACTTCAACCTTTGATAGTGCAACCTTTAACACATTTTGTGATGCCGCATCAGTGATTTTACTTAACTCATCAGGGGCTACCTTGAAATCCTTTACAAATAGAAAGCTCAACATCGCTGGAATCTCAGCTAACTTAACAATTCGCTCCTGAATAATTGGCAGCGCAGATTTAACAACCTCAATCTCATCTGCTTGGCCAGAGATAACCTTTGAATTTATCAAAAATGGCAATGCCCAACCAAGAAACTCATCTAAAGTCAGAGCCCGTATTTTGTCGCCATTGATCGCCTCAAGTTTTTTCATATCAAACCGAGCTGGACTGCTATTTACTCGCTCTACTGTGAATAGCTCAACCAACTCAGCCATAGTGATATTTTCCTTATCATCACCAGGTGACCAACCAAGAAGTGCTAGGTAATTACAGATTGCCTCCGGTAGGAACCCTTGTTCTCGATACCAAGCAATTGAAACCTCACCATTTCGTTTAGATAACTTGGCATTATCTTGTCCCATCACAAATGGCAGGTGGGCAAATACTGGGTAATCAGCAATTGCTACGCCCATTGCTTGATAGACCCGAATCTGGCGTGGTGTTGATGAAAGGAGATCTTCTCCACGTAAAACGTGAGTTACCTTCATCAAAATATCATCGACC
>Ga0208463_1000350_pt1 | contig 11485 bp, 8 predicted proteins | sample LakMenEpi09Jul08_FD_150752 | JGI IMG/M metagenome (GOLD analysis project Ga0208463, IMG submission 150752) | Freshwater microbial communities from Lake Mendota, WI - 9JUL2008 deep hole epilimnion (SPAdes) | ecosystem: Environmental > Aquatic > Freshwater > Lake > Epilimnion/Euphotic zone ... | reverse complement strand
AAGATCGCTGATTATCCATTTACTACTTTGGTTCCTAACTTAGGTGTAGTTCAAGCAGGAGAGACCAGATTTACTGCAGCAGATGTTCCAGGATTAATCCCAGGTGCTAGCCAAGGCAAAGGATTGGGCCATGAGTTTTTACGCCATGTGGAGCGGTGTGCAGCATTAGTACATGTTTTAGATTGTGCAACGCTTGAGACTGATCGAGATCCAGTAAAAGATTTTGATGTTATTGAAGAGGAGTTAAAGCAGTATGGCGGTCTATCAGATCGACCAAGAATTATTGCGTTAAATAAGATTGATATTCCAGATGGTAAAGCGATGGCAGATATGGTTCAAAAAACTCTTGAAGCTCGTGGCTTTCCAGTCTTTCAAGTATCCGCTGCCTCCCGCGAAGGTATGCAGGAGTTAATTTATGCAATGGCGCAGATAATTCAAAAGGTGCGCAAGGATCAAAAAGAGGATCAGGTGGCAAGAATTGTGCTTCGCCCAATTGCAGTAGATGATGCCGGCTTTGAAGTTATTTCAAATGAAGACGGCACATTTAACATAACAGGTGATAAGCCAGAGCGATGGGTTAAACAAACTGATTTCGCTAATGCTGAAGCAATTGGCTATCTAGCAGATCGACTTGCCTCATACGGAATTGAAAAAGAGTTGTATAAAAAGGGTGCAAAGGCAGGAGATGAGGTTCGCATTGGTTTAGGAGATGAAGCAGTGATCTTTGATTGGGAGCCAAGTATTGAAGCTGGCGCAGAATTATTAGCTGGTGGGCCAAGAGGCGAGGATCTTCGTCTTTCCACACCTTGGCGAATGGATTTACTTGAGGATGATATTGATCAATTAAGTGATGATGAGATTGAAATGCAGTGGGAGTACAACGTGGCAAATCCTAGAACGCCACGGGTTGAAGAAGATGTCCGTTGATTTAAGTAAGTGTAAAAAGATAGTAATTAAGGTTGGTTCATCAACCTTAACTGGCAATGCTGGTGCAAACCTTGATCCACAGGCAATTGATCAACTAGTTGATGTGGTTGCCAAACTAAAAGCAGATGGCAAAGAGGTAATCATTGTCTCCTCTGGAGCAATCGCTGCTGGACTTTCACCTTTAGGACTGGCAAATCGACCATCTGATTTAACATTGCAACAAGCTGCCGCCTCAGTCGGGCAGGGGTTGTTGATGGCTAGATACACCGAGTCATTTAATAGATTTAAGATCACAACCTCGCAATTGCTAATAACTATTGATGATATTAATCGTGCTACACATGTTGAGAATATAAAGGGAGTTTTAGAGTCACTATTAAAGCTAGGTGTAGTTCCGATTGTTAATGAGAATGACACAGTTGGAACTGAGGAGATTAGATATGGTGACAATGATGGCTTAGCAGCATTAGTTACCACTTTGATTAAAGCTGATCTACTTGTGCTAGTAACTGATATTGATGGACTCTATGATGCAGATCCAAGTACACCAGGTGCCAAGCAGATAAATACGGTAAGTGATATTGCCACCTTGGATAAAGCAACATTTGGTGGCGCAGGTGGTGCGGGAGTTGGCAGCGGGGGCATGGTGACAAAAGTTCAAGCAGCTAAAGTGGTAACTGCTGCTGGTATTGGAATGCTTTTAACTAAATTACCAGATCTATCTGCTGGCTTAAATGGCGAGCAGGTTGGAACCTACTTTATTCCTAATTAGTTTTTAAGATTTGAAAGATCAAGTAATACCTTTGCGGTATCGGATTCATGATCTGAATCAGTTGGATTATCACTTAACTTCACAATCACAGTACGAGTTGCTGGATTCACAAAGATAAATTGACCATGCAAGCCAAGTGCCAAAGAAGTATTTGGGTAGGGATGCCAAACCTGAGCGGCATATCCCCAATCTCTATCTAAGGTAGTTACTGGCGTGCTCATTCGGCTCAACCATTTGTTATCAATTATTTTATTTGGGCCGGCATAGCCACCATTTAGTAGCAACATACCGATTCGACCGTAATCAATTGCCGAGGCGTTAAAGCAGCAAAAAGTCTTTTCAGTTCCGCCGATGCGATCAACATTCCAGGTGGCAGGATATTTTGCCCCGACTAATTGCCACACATTCTCACTAAAGTAATCAGCAATCCGATTACCTGTTACCTTCTTTATGATCATTCCCAACATCATCGTGTCAACACTTCGATACTCAGAATCACTACCTGGCTCAAATGCCATCTTGCGATTGTTCTTTAAAAACCAGTCAACATCTGTGGATGCATACATTTGGGCAATTGCAACGCCCCAACCAGCAGGACCAGATGGGTAATTATCGCTAACACCAACACCAGCTTTCATATCAAGTAGGTGCTCAATTGTTACTAGATCAAAACTTGTTCCAGCTTTTAGATTTGGGAAGTAATCAATGAATTTATCACTCTCTTTGATTTTGCCCTGATTAATCAATTGACCGATCATGATTGAGGTCATGGTTTTAGCAACTGAGTAAGAGGGTAATTGGGTACTTTGTGTTACACCCTCTTTGTACCACTCAAAGCTCATCACACCATTTCTAATCACAATAAATGCATTGGTATCAGTTTGCTTAAGAAACTCATTGAAGGGCAGTGATGTGCCTTTATACATAATCTCAGCTGGCATTTTTTCAGATGCAACTGGCAGGGTGATTGGTTTTGCAGCTGGATCGATCACATGCCATGGCATCAGGGTGGGAGTCTTTGAGGCTGGTGCTAGTCCCAACTTAATTGCAGCGATTGGCTCGGGATAGTGAATTACCCGAGTGAAGATAAATAGCGCTCCATAAATCACCGCAAGCGTTATTGCCGTATTACGGATAAATCTAAACAATCGCATCACAGCCATAGCCTAATTGAGCATAGGCTTAGCCAATGGATGCCACAACGATAATCTCAGAGATTGCAAGTAAAGCATCTGCTGCATCCACCACTCTTTCAACCTCCACTCGGCAAGAACGTGATCTGGTTTTAACAAAGATTGCAGATGGTTTAGAGAAAAACTCTGATTTGATTCTTAAAGCAAATCAAATTGATATGCAAAATGCTAAGGCTGCAGGTATCAGCCAATCACTACAGGATCGGTTACTACTGACAACAAAGCGAATTATGGATATGGCCGCTGGCGCCAGAGAGATTGCAAAATTACCTGATCCATTAGGCCGGGTATTAATTGAGCGAAACTTAGATAATGGATTGAATCTAAAACAGTTATCAGTTCCATTTGGTGTGGTTGGCATGGTTTATGAGGCAAGGCCCAATGTCACTGTGGATGCTGCAGTAATTTTAATTAAATCTGGAAATGCTGCATTACTTCGCGGATCTGCAACTGCATCTGAAAGCAATAAGGTATTGGTGGATGTAATCCGCACGGCTTTTGCTGGCTCAAAAATATCCCAAGAGGTAGTCCAATTGATTCCCTCTGATGATCGCTCAACCGTTTCGGCTCTGCTAACTGCTAAAAGTTTAGTTGATCTGGTTATTCCAAGAGGTGGTGCTGAGTTAATTCGCTCCGTAGTTGAAAATGCCACCGTTGCAACTATTGAAACTGGTGCTGGGGTTTGCCATGTTTATGTTGATAAGTCAGCTGATTTAAGCAAAGCAATTGCGATTTTGATTAACTCTAAATGTGATCGTCCAAGTGTGTGTAACGCAGCTGAAACTTTATTGATCGATCAAGCCATATCTGACTCTTTTACACCAATGGCACTTAAAGCATTAGCAGAGGCTGGCGTAGTAATAAATTGCGACTTGCCAACAAAAAAGATCGCAGACCAAATTGCTGTAGCAACAAAATTAGCAACTGATCAATCCTGGTCAACTGAGTATGGTGATCTAGAGATAAATGTGGCACAGGTAGATGGTGTGCTTGAAGCAATTGCGCACATCGCAAAGTTTGGAACACAGCACACTGAAGCAATTGTTGCCACAGATGCTGATGCAATAAGTAAATTCACCACCTTAAATGATTGCGCTGCAATTATGGTCAATGCCTCAACAAGATTTACCGATGGTGGTCAGATGGGTTTTGGGGCTGAGATTGGAATTTCAAATCAAAAGATGCATGCTCGTGGACCAATGGGACTTGAGCAGATGACAACTACTACCTGGATTGTTAGCGGAGACGGTCAAATTCGCCAGTGAATTAACACCAGTTATACTCATCAATTATGGCTGCAATCTCCCGCGATGAAGTCGCAAATTTAGCTCGTCTTGCTCGTATCTCTATGAGTGATGCTGAGTTAGACCATCTAGCAGGGGAGATGGATGTAATCCTTGGCGCAGTTGCCAGAGTGCAAGAGGTTGCAGGCGCAGATGTTAAACCAACATCTCACCCATTAGCAGTTAGTAATGTGGCTCGAGAAGATGTTGTAACGCCAAGCCTGACACCAGAGCAAGCATTGTCTGGGGCGCCAGCATCTAGTGAGCAAAGATTTAAAGTGCCACAAATATTAGGCGAAGAGTAAATGAGTATTAGAGATAACGCCTGGCAGATGGCATCTGCTCTGAGTAAAAAAGAGATCTCAGCGGTTGAATTAACCAACCAACATTATGAGCAGATCAATGCGGTAGATAAAGATGTCCACGCCTTTTTGTATTTAGACAAAGAAGGCGCACTTGCGCAAGCAAAAGAGGTTGATAAAAAACGCGCATCCGGTGAGAAGCTATCCCCACTTGCTGGTGTGCCACTTGCATTAAAAGATGTGATGACACAAAAAGATGTGCCAACAACTTGTGGCTCTAAAATCTTGGAAAATTGGCGTCCACCATATGACTCAACTGTGGTTACTAAATTAAAGGATGCTGGCGTAATTATTTTAGGTAAAACAAATATGGATGAGTTTGCAATGGGCTCATCAACTGAGAATTCAGCTTATGGGCCAACTCATAACCCATGGGATTTAACAAGAATTCCTGGTGGATCAGGTGGCGGCTCCTCTGCATCCCTTGCAGCATTTGAAGCACCACTTGCAATTGGTACCGATACTGGGGGATCAATTCGCCAACCAGCTGCGGTAACTGGAACTGTTGGCGTTAAACCAACCTATGGTGGAGTTTCAAGGTATGGCTTAGTTGCATTCTCATCCTCTTTAGATCAAGCAGGACCATGTGCTCGAACAGTTTTAGATGCTGCTCTTTTGCACCAAGTAATTGCAGGTTTTGATCCAAAGGATTCCACCAGTATCAATCAAGCAGTTCCAGATGTGGTCGCAGCTGCTAAGAAATTAGATATTAAGGGAATGAAGATTGGTGTTGTAAAACAATTATCAGGGGATGGATATCAAAAGGGAGTTGAGAATAAATTTAATGAGGCGATTGCTGAGTTAGTTAAGTTAGGTGCTGAGATTATTGAAGTCTCTTGCCCAAACTTTGAGTACGCCCTAGCTGCTTATTACCTAATTGCCCCAAGTGAGTGCTCATCAAACTTAGCAAGATTTGACTCCATTCGATTTGGCTTAAGAGTTGGCGATGATGGGGTTAAGAGCGCTGAAGAGGTAATGAATTTAACTAGACAAGCAGGCTTTGGCCGTGAGGTTAAGCGCCGAATAATTCTTGGTACTTATGCGCTCTCTTCCGGTTATTACGATGCTTATTATGGTTCAGCACAAAAGGTGCGCACATTAATCAAGCAAGATTTTGATAATGCCTTTGCTAAATGTGATGTTTTAGTCTCACCAACTGCGCCAACTACCGCATTTAAAATTGGTGAAAAAAGTAATGATCCACTAGCTATGTATTTAAATGATATTGCAACAATTCCAGTAAATATGGCAGGAATTGGCGGCATGAGTCTGCCATGTGGCTTAGCTGAGGAAGATAATTTGCCAGTTGGTTTTCAAATCATGTCACCTGCCATGAAGGATGATCGAATGTATTTAGTTGGTGGAGCGTTAGAGGCAGCATTACTTTCAAAGTGGGGTAAGCCAATTTTAGATTTCGCGCCAAAGCTAGCAGGTTCAAAATGAGTTTAAATTACGATTCCGCACTAGCAATCTATGAGCCAACCCTTGGCCTTGAGGTGCATGTTGAGTTGAATACAAAATCAAAGATGTTTTGTGGTTGTGCAACTGAGTTTGGCGCCCAACCAAATACCCAAACCTGCCCTGTTTGTCTTGGACTTCCTGGCTCACTTCCAGTTGTTAACAAGCGCGCAATTGAAAGCTCGATATTAATTGGCCTTGCATTGAATTGTTCAATCGCACCATTTTCTAGATTTGCTCGCAAGAATTACTTCTACCCAGATATGCCAAAGAATTTTCAAACCTCTCAATATGATGAACCAATCTGCGTAAATGGCTTTCTTGATGTTGATGTAGAAACTGATGAAGGAAATAAAACATTTAGAGTTGAAATTGAGCGAGTTCATATGGAGGAGGACACTGGTAAATCACTACATGTTGGTGGTGCTACTGGCCGAATTCATGGTGCTGATCACTCACTTTTAGATTACAACCGAGCAGGTATTCCACTTGTTGAAATTGTTACCAAGATTGTGCCAAACACCGGCAAGTACGCTCCATTAGTTGCCCGGGCTTATGTTGCAACATTGCGAGATATTTTGCGATCCTTGAAAGTCTCTGATGTAAAGATGGAGCAAGGCTCACTTAGATGTGATGTGAACTTGTCATTATCAAAGATTGGCAGTGGAAAACTTGGCACCAGAAGTGAGACAAAAAATGTTAACTCACTTCGTTCAGTTGAACGTGCGGTAACGGGTGAAATTATTAGACATGCAAATAGATTAGAAAGTGGCGAAAAGATTGTGCAGGAGACTCGTCACTTCCTAGAGGAAAGTGGTGAAACTAGACCTGGTAGATCAAAGGAGCAGGCTGAGGATTACCGATACTTCCCAGAGCCAGATTTAGTACCAGTTGTCCCTGATGCAAAATGGATTGAAGAGCTTCGTACTTTATTGCCAGAAAAACCAGCAGATCGCAGAAAGCGATTGCAAACTGCTTGGGCTGTGCCAGATAAAGAGATGAATGCAATGGTTAATGCTGAGCTGCTAGATACAGTTGAACAAACAGTTTTACTTGGCGCAGATCCAACAAAGGCTAGATCTTGGTGGTTAGGTGAGATCTCAAGAATTGCAAATGACAAAGCTGTTCCCCCAACTGAGTTAATGACTGTAAAAGATGTTGCTCAAATTATTGAGTTAATTGCAAAGGGTGAGTTAACTGACAAATTAGCCCGACAAGTTGTTGAGGGCGTAATTGCCAAAGAGGGCTCCCCAAGTGAGGTAATTGCAAAGCGGGGACTTAAGGTTGTCTCAGATGATTCAGAGCTGATGAAGGCGATTGAAACTGCGATTGCAGCATCTGCTGAGACTGCGCAAAAGGTTAGAGATGGCAATATTCCAGCAGCTGGTGCGCTAATTGGTGCGGTAATGAAATTAACTGGCGGGCAAGCAGATGCAGCTAGAGTGCGTGAACTATTGCTAAAGCATTTAGGGCAATAAACTAATCTTATGAGTGATCAAAAGCCGATAAATAAGATGAAGCCAAGATCTGGCTTAGTTACCGATGGCTTAGAGCGGGCACCGGCGCGAGGAATGTTGCGCGCGGTTGGATTTAAAGATGAGGATTTTGCAAAGGCTCAGATTGGTATTGCATCCTCTTGGAATGAGATCACTCCTTGTAATTTGTCCTTAGATAGATTGGCAAAGGCATCTAAAAAAGGTGTAATTGAAGCTGGTGGTTTTCCAATGCAATTTGGAACTATCTCAGTATCAGATGGCATCTCAATGGGACATGAAGGAATGCACTTTTCCTTAGTATCACGTGAGGTAATTGCTGACTCAGTTGAGGCGGTAATGCAGGCAGAGCGTTTAGATGGCATGGTTACATTTGCCGGATGCGATAAATCATTACCAGGAATGATGATGGCTGCAGCTAGATTAGATGTGGCATCGGTATTTGTTTACGCAGGATCAATCATGCCGGGCAAGGTTGATGGTAGAGATGTAACAATCATTGATGCTTTTGAGGCGGTGGGTGCTTGCGCTCGCGGATTGATTTCAGAGGCTGAGGTCGACAAAATTGAAAGAGCTATTTGTCCAGGTGAGGGTGCATGCGGTGGCATGTACACCGCAAACACAATGGCAGCAATTGGTGAGGCGATCGGATTATCACTTCCTGGTTCTGCATCACCACCATCAATTGATCGACGTCGTGATGATTATGCAATCAAATCTGGCGCAGCGGTAGTTGAGTTAATCCGTAAAGGAATTACTACTAGACAAATTTTGACTAAAAAAGCTTTTGAAAATGCGATCACAATTTTGATGGCATTAGGTGGCTCAACCAATGCAGTTCTTCACCTATTAGCAATTGCCCATGAGGCAGAGGTTGATTTAACTCTTGAGGATTTCCAGCGAGTTGGCGCAAAGGTTCCACTACTTGGCGACTTAAAACCATTTGGTAAGTATGTAATGACAGATGTTGATAAGGTCGGTGGAATTCCAGTAATTCTAAGAGCCCTACTTGATGCCGGACTTTTACATGGTGAGTGTTTGACTGTTACCGGAAAAAGTATGGCTGAAAATCTAAAAGATATAACACCACCAGATCCAGATGGTGAGATTCTTAAAGCGGTTAAAAATCCAATCTCTATCGGTGGTGGCATAACAATTCTTAATGGTTCATTAACGCCAGAGGGCGCGGTTTGTAAAACAGCTGGAATTGGGGTTGATCTATTTGAAGGACCTGCCAAAGTTTTTGAAAGAGAGCAAGCTGCAATGGATGCATTGGAGAATGGATCAATTGTTGCTGGTGATGTTGTAGTAATCAGATATGAAGGTCCAAAAGGTGGACCTGGTATGCGTGAAATGTTAATGATTACTGGCGCGATAAAAGGTGCTGGTCTTGGTAAATCTGTTTTATTGCTAACCGATGGCAGATTCTCTGGTGGCACAACTGGACTATGTGTTGGCCATGTTTCACCTGAGGCGGTAGATGGTGGGCCAATTGCATTTGTTAAAAATGGTGATCGAGTAAGAATTGATGTAAAGGCGCGCACCTTAGATCTCTTAGTTAATGAAGATGAGATGAATCAGCGCAGAAAAAACTTTAAACCACTAACCCATAAGTACCGCCGTGGCGTATTAGCCAAGTACTCAAAATTAGTTGGCAGTGCTTCAAAGGGTGCGGTCTGCGATTAATACTTTTTCGTTATCTGCCTAGGCTCAAATACTGAGATTGCTATCTCAGGAGTTGACTACTACATCTAACACCTGCGAAACTAAGGCCATGAAGAAGAGCTCACTTATCTCACAAATCGTGATCACATCAGTGGTCGTGGTGATTATTGAGCGTGCGCGCTAACTAGAAAAAGTTAGTTCGCACCCCTCAGATAAAACTGAGGGGTTTTGCTTTAGATGGGCACAACTTAAGAAGGGAAGCGATGAGCAAGATCAACGGTGCGCAGAGTTTAGTTAACGCACTTGAGGCCGCTGGTGTCGAAGTTATGTTCGGCATTCCAGGAGGTGCGATCCTGCCTGCTTATGACCCCATCTTTGATTCCAAGATTAGACACATATTAGTTAGACATGAACAAGGGGCAGGTCATGCTGCAACTGGTTATGCCCAAGCAACTGGTCGAGTTGGTGTTTGCATCGCTACCTCAGGTCCTGGTGCCACAAATTTAGTGACACCACTTGCTGATGCGCAGATGGATTCAGTTCCAATTGTTGCCATCACAGGTCAGGTGCCATCTGCAGCAATTGGAACGGACGCCTTCCAAGAGGCAGATATTCGCGGTGTGACTATGCCAGTTACAAAACATAATTACTTAATTACCGATCCAAAGGATATTCCACGAGCAATTGCTGAAGCATTTCATATTGCAAGTACTGGTCGACCAGGTGCGGTCTTAGTTGATATTGCAAAGGATGCATTGCAAAAAGAGACAACCTTTGATTACCCACATACAGTCTCACTGGCTGGTTACAACCCAGTGATGGAGCCAAAGAGTGAGGCGGTAAGAGATGCCGCAGCTTTGATTGCCCAATCAAAAAAGCCAGTTTTATATGTTGGTGGCGGAGTAATTAAGGCAGAGGCTGCAGCTGAGTTAATGCAATTAGCCCAAGTTACAGGAGCCCCAGTTGTAACAACTTTAATGGCACGAGGAGCATTTCCTGATTCACATCAACAACATCTTGGTATGCCAGGAATGCATGGCACAGTAGCAGCGGTAACTGCATTACAAAAAGCTGATCTATTAATTACTTTGGGTGCAAGATTTGATGATCGTGTAACTGGAAAGCTTTCTACCTTTGCGCCAAATGCAAAGATTATTCACGCCGATATTGATCCAGCTGAGATTGGTAAGAATCGTCATGCTGATGTGGCATTAATTGGAGATTTGAAAAATACGCTACGGGTATTAGTACCTGCAACTAAGGTGGCACTTGCAAAATCTGCGCCAGATTTAACCCCTTGGCTTAATGAGGTTTATGGCTGGCGCAAAAAGTTTCCACTAGGTTATGACAAACCAGCAGATGGTTCTGTCTCACCACAATATGTAATTGAAAGAATTGGCAAGATCTCAGGCCCAGATACAATTTTTGCAGCAGGTGTTGGCCAACATCAGATGTGGGCATCACAATTTATTGGGTATGAAAAACCAAGAACCTGGCTTAACTCAGGTGGCTTGGGAACTATGGGTTATGCAGTTCCAGCTGCGATGGGTGCCAAGGTTGGCGCACCTGATACAACTGTGTGGGCAATTGATGGTGATGGATGTTTTCAAATGACAAACCAGGAGTTGGTAACTTGCGCTCTAAATAATATTCCAATCAAGGTTGCGGTAATTAATAATGAATCTCTGGGCATGGTTCGCCAATGGCAAACCTTGTTCTACAACCAACGGTATTCAAATACAGATCTGCACTCAAAGCGGATTCCAGATTTCAAATTATTAGCTGAGGCGATGGGTTGTGTGGGATTGCGGTGTGAAAGCCCAGCCGATGTTGATAAGACAATTGAGGATGCGATGGCAATTAATGATCGACCAGTTGTTGTTGATTTTAATGTTCACCGAGATGCGATGGTTTGGCCGATGGTGGCAGCAGGAACTTCAAATGACGATATAACTGTTGCTAGATCTATGGCACCAGTTTGGGATTCACAGGAGTTGTAATGGCGATTCATACCTTGGCAGTTTTAGTTGAGAACTCACCTGGCGTACTTGCCCGAGTTGCTTCCTTGTTCTCTCGTCGTGGCTACAACATCGATTCACTTGCAGTTGGTCCAACTGAGAATCCAAAGGTCTCTCGAATGACTATTGTGCTTAATTTAGAGGGGCATGCGCTGGATCAGGTCAGTGCGCAACTATTTAAGTTAGTAAATGTTATTGGTATCTCTGAGATGAAGGACTCTGATTCCTTAAAGCGAGAGATTTTGCTAGTTAAGGTAGCAAATACTGCAGCCACAAAAGAGCTTGTTAAAAAACACAACGCTGTTATTGCAGAT
>Ga0208463_1000342_pt1 | contig 11585 bp, 10 predicted proteins | sample LakMenEpi09Jul08_FD_150752 | JGI IMG/M metagenome (GOLD analysis project Ga0208463, IMG submission 150752) | Freshwater microbial communities from Lake Mendota, WI - 9JUL2008 deep hole epilimnion (SPAdes) | ecosystem: Environmental > Aquatic > Freshwater > Lake > Epilimnion/Euphotic zone ... | reverse complement strand
AATCATATTCAAGGATGGCCGCCGCCATGGCTTCGACGTTTTCGTTGTGCATTTTGCCGCCCGCGATTATCCGTGAAGGTGAACCGAGAACCATCTGCGCAAACGAGATCGGGTAGATGCCCATGTCCATGACGATTGAAGAATCTTTCATCCAGAGTCGCGCGATCTCGCGATTGTCTTGACCGAAGTCCGACTGCAGCATCGTGATTTCGCCGAGAGTTCCGGCGGCAAGCAACTGACGAATAATCGAAGCCTGCGGAAGGTATCTGCTCCACATCGCTTCCATCGCGAGAACACCGGCGGCTTTCGCTTCGGCATAGAGAGTCTCAGTGTCTTTCGCCGTCATGGTCGACGGCTTTTCGATCAATACGTGTTTGCCGGCGCGAATCGCGTGACGAGCATCGGCAAGATGGGTATGCGGCAGAGTCGCAACGTAAACGATGTCGACCTCAGGGTCGTTGGCAAGGTCTGCGTAGTTGTCGTAGTGACGCTCGATGCCGAATCGATCGGCGAACGCCTTGCCCTTGCCCGGCGTCTGCGAACCGACAGCGACCACGCGCTGGTTTGTGTGCTTGGCGAGCGCCGCTGCCATAACTTCGGCGATGTCACCGGCACCGATGAATCCCCAGCGATAACTCGGCACGCTGTTCGGGTCGATGATTTCAGGTGCGGGGATGTCAGCCGCGGTGAAGTCACGCGGTGCTTCAGAGAACATGGCCATGGGTCAATAATGCCCCACCGATTGAGAGCGCCTTGCCTGTTAGAATGGGCAAGTTCAAGGGCCTCTAGCTCAGTTGGTTAGAGCAACGGACTTTTAATCCGTGGGTCGTCGGTTCGATCCCGACGGGGCCTACAGAGCGAAACCTCCGCTGGCGAAAGCTGCGGAGGTTTCGAACTTTAAGGGGTTAGTTGACGCCCAATAGGTCGATTACAAAGACCAGGGTCTTGCCCGATAGACGATGACCCGACCCGGCTGGGCCGTAGGCAACATCCGGTGGGCAAATGAGCTGGCGACGACCGCCGACCTTCATCCCTGGAATGCCCTCTTGCCAACCCTTGATCAGACGGTTCAGCGGAAACTCGATTGACTCGCCGCGGCTCCATGAAGAGTCGAACTCTTCGCCGGTCTCATATTCGACACCCAGATAGTGCACGTTGACTGTCGAATTGGCTGGGGCTTCCGCTCCGTCACCAACCACGATGTCCTTTACGGTCAACTGGCTTGGCGCGGGCTCGAGCATTGGCTCTACAAATGGGGGGTCAAGATTTGTCATGCGAAAACTCTATCCCAGCGGAAGCAAAGCGGCGCTTGTGTGGTTTAGCCCCTTATGACCGAAATCCGCGCCACCCTAATTGGCATCTATAAAGCCGACGGCGGCATCGTCGGCGAGCTGTCCTACTTCTTCGGGCACCTGATTGGCCTGAGAAGCTGCAGCCTCTGCGACATCTCGCACTCACCCATCATGAAGAAAGCTGCGTTCAAGGCCTTCGAAAAAGAGTTGATGGAGACTCAAGGCATCGCCGTTCGAATGATTCACCTAAACGAACGAAACGAACGCGAGCAAAAGGCCTCTGTGGGCCGCGAGCCTTGCATGCTGATCGAGTATCCCGACCAATCGATTTCAATGTTTCTTGATTCAGCCGACCTGACCGCACTTTCTGGAAGCGTCAGTTCGCTAAAGAAGCTAGTTTCGTCGAGACTCGACCTCTACCTCTGAAGCGAGAACACAAGGTAGAACACAACGCCAATTGAAACCACGGATAATCCCGCGGTAAGCAGCAGAGACTTTTGGCGGCCAAGCGAAACAGCCAAGCCTCCCTTGCCGGCCTTGCGATCGAGTTCGATGTCGGGCAGCGCGTTTAGTAGATGTGCAATAACGCCAACCAGCGAGAACAAAACAATCATGGCCGTCTCGGGCCAAAGCTCAGTCGAAGCGGTTTGAGCAACGAATAACGGCAACAGCCCGAATGAGACCGCGTATGGTAACCACGACCAGATGGTGCGCGAGAGATAGAGGTTGTAAACGTGAGCAGAGGCAACAGCCAAAATGTGCGCCAAACCACCAATTAACCCAGCAGCCAGAAGCGACAGAGGCACAACCATGATCATCGCAATTGCAATGGGTATCTTCAACGCTGAACGTTGAAGCGTGCCCGCAACTAACGGCTTATCTGAGCGCGAAACCGAACCATCGAGACTGGCATCAACGTAGTCGTTCAGCCACCCCACAGATAATTGACCGCAGAGAACAGCTGCGATGAACAAGGCCAAGTTCGGGCCCTGCACAGTGGTGATCACAGCAGCAACGGTCAGAAACAGAATCATTGCGACTGTCTGCGGAAAGTGACTGGCTCTCAGCAAAGCCCTCACGTAACTCATGAGCCAACTTTATGCCCTGGCAGACCTAGCAGCGCTAGTGATCGAACTTGCTTCTAAACGCTCTCATCGCGATAGTAGAGAAAATCGCGGTGATGACAACAATTGCGAGAGTGATTTCGCGAATGTTCGGCATGGTCACATTGAGTGCCACCGCTCCGGCGATAATCATCGAAAACTCACCGCGTGCCGATAGAAATGCTCCGACCCGCTTCCAGCTCATCGGATCGGCCATGTCTTTTGCGATCCACCAGCCCACCACGAACTTGCCGATGATTCCAACGGCTGCGAACGCAAGAGCAATTGGCAGAACGGCAACAACATCAAGCGCTGAAATGCTAAGCCCGAAGAACATGAAGAAGATTGCCGAGAATAGCTCTCTCAGCGGGGCGAAACGACTTCTCAGTGACTCGGCCACCTCACCAGTTAGCAGAAGCCCGACTAAGAATGCAGCGATTGCTCCTGAGAATCCGGCAAGTGAAGCACCACCGGCTGCTAGCAGCGTCACACCAAACACGAGCAGCAGCAAAACTCCCGGACCCTGATTGGCTAGTGAGCGAAGACCTGGAATCTCGCGGCCGTAGCCCAAAACGAACACCGCTGCTGTAACGGCCAAGGCCACAGCAACCGAAGCCATTCCAGCGAAGAAACTCAATCCAAGGGTGAGTGCCGCCAAAAGCGGAAGATAAGGCGCAAGCATGATGTCTTCAAAAACCAGAATGCTAGTGGTGCGTTTAGCAACAACCGATCTCGACCAACCCGTCTCACGAATCAACTGACTCGCGATACCCGACGACGAAACGAACATGATGCCGGCAAAGGCCAGCGCCCCAAGAGGACCATAACCCAAGACAAGCGCCAGCACCGCTGCCGGCACCGAGTTGACGACTAGGTCGAGAACGCCGGCCTGCCACTTGCTGCGCATGGTAACCGCAAGTTCTTTCGCCGAGTATTCGAACCCCAGCACCAGAAGCAGCAGAATTGCCCCAATTTCGGCACCGATGTTGAGAAACTCTTCGCTAAGTTCAAGCGGCACGATTCCGCCCTTGCCTAGCGAGAGGCCGGCAAGCAAAAACAGCGGGATGTTTGAGATGTGGAGTTTCAGCGAAAGAAACGAGAGCATACCCAGCAAGATAAAGACCGCGCCAATTTCAAAGATGGCCAGGCTAACCGTTGGGCTCGAAGCCGCCAGAACTAGCTCATCCATGGCTCAAGTTTAGCCTTCGCCATTAATGCATCTATGGGAACAATTGGGTTGCCAATGGGGTTGACTAGTGAGACATCAATCGAGAGAGACAAAATGAGTGAACTAACGGGCCGCAACATTCTGGTTGTCGGAGCAAGCGGCGCTCTGGGTGCCGAGTTTGCCAGGCAACTGACGGCCCAGGGCGCGTCGGTTATTGCAACCTCAAGCTCAAGCGAATCTGCCTCGCGAATTCCTGGCGAGGCTGCCAGCAAGTTTGTGCTGAACCTTGAAGACCAGCGCTCGATCCGTGAATTTGTTGATCACCTCACCGACGCCGGCGTGACACTCGACGGCGTTGTTCTGGCCGCGGGAGAAGTCGCCTTCGGTTCTGCGGCAGAGACACCGAGCGCCATTACAGAGCGCTTGATGAAGGTGAATTTTCTCGGGCAGGTAGCAGTAGTGAGCAGCGTGGTGCCCATGCTCGAAAAATCAGCCTCCGCTAACCGAGAACCTTTCGTAGTTTCAATCTCTGGTGTCATCGCCGAAACGCCAATGGCAGGGCTCAGCTCATACTCGGCAAGTAAAACCGCATTGCACGGATACGCTACCGCGGCCACCCGCGAACTTCGCCGCGCGGGAATTCGCTGGATCGACGCGAGACCTGGCCACACAGAAACCGGCTTGGCTGGACGCGCAATTTTTGGAGTCGCCCCGGCATTTGGTCAAGGCCACACCGCAGAAAAGATTGTTGCGAGAATCGTTGAGGCGATTGCAAATGATGAGAAAGATCTGCCAAGCGGTTCATTCACCGCTTAGCCTGCTTAGACTCAAAGCATGACAACCACCAAAGTTCTTTCGGTATCCAGCCCGACCAGCGCATTTGCCAAAACCACAATCGAGACCCGCAAAGTCGGTGGCTTTGACGTTCGAATTGCAATCGCATTCTCTGGCATCTGCCACAGCGACCTTCACCAGGCGCGCAACGAATGGTTCGAAGGAATCTTTCCAATGGTTCCGGGGCACGAGATTTCGGGCATTGTGATTGAGACTGGCAGCAAGGTGACCAAGCACAAGGTGGGCGACCGCGTGGGGGTTGGCACAATGGTTGGCAGCTGCGGAGAGTGCGAGTATTGCCTTGCTGGGCGTGAAAACGTTTGCCTCAAGGGAAACATTCAGACCTACAACGGCCGCTTCTATGACGGCACAGAGACCTACGGTGGCTATGCCAGCGAGATTGTGGTCACCGAAGACTTCGTGCTCAGCATTCCTGAGGCACTAGACATGGCCGAGGCAGCGCCGCTGCTCTGCGCCGGAATCACGGTCTTTTCGCCGCTAAAGCGCTGGGGTGCTGCCCCTGGAAAGAAGGTAGCGATCATCGGCCTGGGCGGCTTGGGGCATATGGCGGTCAAATTCGCCGCCGCGCTCGGCGCAGACGTTTCAGTTATCGGTCGCAGCCCAAAGAAGATCGAAGACGCGAAGGCCTTCGGTGCCAGCGCCTACATCGATTCATCGGCACCAGACTTTTTCGAGAGTTACGCAAACAACTTCGACATAATTCTCAACACAACTTCTTCAAACCTCAACGTCGATCAAATTCTTTCTATGCTTCGAGTTGGCGGCAGCCTCGTCAACGTTGGATTGCCTGGCTCAGACGAGCACTTCAACCCGTTTAGCTTGATTGCCTCGATGAAATCAATTTCAGGATCAAACACCGGCGGAATCAAAGAAACCCAAGAGATGCTCAATTTCTGTGCCGAGCACAATATTGCGGCAACGATTGAAGTTATTGATGCGAGCGATGCCGCATCAATCGACGCTGCCTACGACAGAATGCTTAAATCAGACGTTCGCTATCGCTTCGTGATTGACGCAGCAACCATTTAGAACGAAAGAACCTAGAGTCGCTCCGCCAAACGGTGGTAGGCCGCGCTCCACTGCAATTCTTTGCGGAACGCACGCATCTCTGTTGCTTCATCGATGCTTACCAGCTCGACCTTGGCAATTCGCGCAAAGTCTTCAATGGCTTCTGCTGTCACAGAGTTGGTCAGCACGGTGTGGTGACTTCCGCCAGCGAGCATCCATGCTTCTGCCGATGTTTCGAGTGAAGGCTGTGGCTTCCAAACCGCGCGAGCAACCGGCAGGTTCGGCAGGTCCTCGGTTGGTTCAACTATTTCGATTTCGTTCGAGATCATTCTGAAGCGGTCACCCATGTCGACGAGGCAAACAACTCGACCCGCAGCAGGCTTGGCGGTGAAGACCATGCGAACCGGGTCTTCTTTTCCACCGATGCCAAGCGGGTGAATCTCGATTCGTGGCTTCTGGCCAGAAATTGTTGGGCAAACCTCGAGCATGTGAGCGCCGAGCACCATGGCCGGGCCTGGGCCGAAGTGGTAGGTGTAGTCCTCCATGAAAGAGGTGCCGCCGCCGGCCGGGGTCATGCTCTTCAAAATCGCACCAAGGGCGCTGGTCTTCCAGTCTCCCTCGCCGCCGAAGCCATAGCCGTCGGCCATTAGCCGCTGAACTGCAAGGCCTGGCAGCTGCCTGAGCTCGCCAAGGTCTTCGAAGTTGCTCGTGAAAGCGTTAAAGTCGCCCGCCTCAAGAATCGAGCGCAGGGCGATTTCGATTTTGGCTCCGTAGACCAGAGAATCGTGGCGAGCGCCACCCTTGCGCAGCTCGGCAACGACGTCGTACTCGCGCTCGTAAACCTCGCAGAGAGCCTCTGCCGCCGAATCGCTGACGTTTGCGACTGCCTCGACCAGAGTGTTGACCCCGAACTGCTCGATCGACATTCCAAACTGCATCTGGGCCGAAACCTTGTCTCCGTCGGTAACCGAGACGTAGCGCATGTTGTCGCCAAAGCGGGCCAACTTGAGATTCTGCGACGTGTTCCAGCCGATTGCCGCATAGGTCCAGGCGGTAACCCGTGAACCCACCGACTTCGAGGCTGGCTCGCCAACCACAATCTTGCGGGCGACAGACATGCGGCTGACCATGTGCGCATATTCGCGGTCACCGTGAGCGGCTTGGTTCAGGTTCATGAAATCCATGTCGATGGTTGCCCACGGAAGCGACTGGTTCGCCTGAGTGTGCAGGTGAAGCAGTGGCTTTTGCAGCGCGTCGAGCCCGGCGATCCACATCTTGGCCGGCGAGAAGGTGTGCATCCAGGTGATGACACCGATGCAGTTGTCGTCTGAGCTCGCGTCTAGCATCTGGCGACGAATCGCATCCGGGGTCTTTAGAACCGGCTTCCAGACAAATTCAACGGGTGCCGAAACATTCTTCTGCAACTCAGCCAAGACCTGCTTCGATTGCTCGGCAACCTGCTTCAGAGTTTCTTCGCCGTAAAGGTTTTGGCTTCCGGTTAAGAACCAGACTTCATACTTCTTGTTCACTTTTGCCATTCTGATAGACGCCTACTTGCGGCGCTTGCTCCACACATCGAATGCAACTGCAAACAGAAGCACAAGACCCTTGATGAACATCTGAGAGTCGATACCGACCGAGTTCAGGTTCATACCGTTACCGAGAACACCCTGAATCAAACCACCGATCATCGAACCGGTTACGGTTCCGACACCACCCTGAACGGCAGCTCCACCGATGAATACAGATGAAATTGCGTCAAGCTCAAAACCGTCGCCGGCCTTTGGCACTGCTGAGTTCATTCGCGCCGCAATCAGAATTCCCGAAAGTGCAGCAAGGGCACCCATGTTGACGAACAGCCAGAAGTTAACTCGACGCACGTTGATTCCAGACAGCATTGCCGCGTTCAGGTTTCCGCCGATTGCATAAATGTGGCGACCGAAGGTTGTCTTGTTCATGATCAGGCTGTAGATCACAATCAAGAAAATCATCAAAATCAATAGGTAAGGAATTCCGTTCGCGCGAGCAAGCTGATAGCCAACGCCACCGATCATCAAGGTCAGCATGGTGTTCTTAACCAAGAACCAGACCCACGGCTCGATTGCCTGGCCATACTTGGCGCGACCGCGACGAGTGGTAACTTCGCGCCACCAGAGCGCAAGGATGCCCACCACAGTGAGCACTAGAGCGGCCGCATTCAGATCAACCGGAAAACCTAGTGACGCTCCGAGAGTGTTATCTTTGTCGAAGAAGCCGTTGCCGATAGCCCTGAACTCGTCAGGAAACGGACCGATGTTCGAGTTTTGCAGGGTCATCAGGGCTAGACCGCGGAAAATCAACATTCCAGCAAGAGTCACGATAAACGCCGGGATGCCAACGTAGGCGACCCAGAACCCTTGCCAAACACCCACGAGAGCGCCAACCAGAATTGCCGCGATGATTCCGACGAACCAAGGCATGGCTGGCAGCCACTCCCAACCGTCTTGCTCGAGCGGTCGCACCACGAAGACTCCAGCTACGGCGCCGATAAAGGCGGCGATTGATCCCACCGAAAGGTCGATGTGCCCGGCGATGATGACCATGACCATGCCGATTGCGAGAACGAGAATGTAGCCGTTCTGCATCACCAAGTTTGAAACGTTATCTGGGGTAATGCTCGCGGCACCGGGTGTGGTGGCCGCGAAGAAAATGATTAGACCGATGAGGGCTAAGAAGATTCCGTTCTGACGAAGGTTTACACCTTCAAGTCTCGAACGCAGGTTATCCATGAATGATTCTTTCTTCGCATTCTGAATCGACATTATTTGTTGCCCTTCTCGGTGGTCATGTATTTCATTAGAAGTTCTGGCTTGAAGTCTTTCTTCTCGACCTCGCCTGTGATTCTGCCCTCTGCAATCGCATAGACACGGTCGCAAATTCCAAGCAATTCTGGAAGCTCGCTAGAAATCACGATCACTCCCTTACCCGAATCTGCCAAGTTTTGAATGATTGTGTAAATCTCGTATTTTGCACCGACGTCAATTCCGCGGGTTGGTTCGTCGAGAATCAGAACCTCTGGTTTGGTGTTGATCCACTGGCTGAGCACAACCTTCTGCTGGTTTCCGCCAGAAAGCTTGCCCACGACCGAGTTCACGGATGGTGCCTTGATGTTCATGCTCTCGCGGTACTCCGAGGCCACAACATATTCACGATTGTCGTCGACCAGGCCGCGCTTCAAGAAGTCTTTTAGTGAAGCCATAGAAATATTGCGCTTGACGTCGTCAATCAGGTTGAGCCCGTAGCGCTTGCGGTCTTCGGTGGCGTAGGCAATTCCGCTGTCGATGGCATCGCGAATGGTAGACACCTTTGCTTCTTTGCCGTTGATGAAGACCTTGCCGCTGATTCTCGAGCCCCAGCTGTGACCAAAAATGCTGCGGGCTAGCTCGGTGCGGCCGGCACCCATGATTCCGGCGAGGCCAACGATCTCGCCTCGGTGAACGTTGATGTTTACGTTGTCGACGACCACTCGGCTGGTTTCTTCTGGGTGGTAGGCGGTCCAGTTTTCGACGCGCAGAATCTCTTCGCCGATAGTGGCGGTGTGCTGTGGGTAGCGGTTTTCCATCTCGCGACCAACCATGCCCTTGATGATTCGCTCCTGATCGACTTTGCCGCCGGCCATGTCGAGGGTTTCAATAACCTTGCCGTCACGAATGATGGTGGTCTTGTCGGCAATCGAAGCAATCTCGTTGAGCTTGTGCGAAATGATGATGCAGGTGATGCCCTGACCCTTTAGGTGGCGCAATAGGTCGAGCAGGTGGGCCGAGTCTTCGTCGTTGAGAGCAGCGGTTGGCTCATCGAGAATCAGCAACTTAACTCGCTTCGAGAGAGCCTTGGCGATTTCTACCAGCTGCTGCTTGCCGACACCGATCTCTTTAATCTTGGTGTCGGGACTTTCGCGCAAGCCGACTCTCGCAATGAGCTTCTGGGCCTCTTGGCCGGTCTTGTTCCAGTCGATTAGACCGAAGCGCTTGATTTCGTTGTTCAGAAAAATGTTTTCTGCAATTGAAAGATATGGGCTCAGAGCGAGCTCTTGGTGAATGATTACGATGCCCTTGGCTTCGCTGTCACGCAAGTTTTTGAAAGCTACAACTTCGTCTTCATAAACGATGTCGCCTTCATAGGTGCCGGCCGGATACACGCCCGAGAGCACCTTCATGAGAGTTGATTTGCCTGCGCCGTTTTCGCCACAGATTGCATGGATCTCTCCGCGCGCAACGTTTAGAGAAACGTTGTCTAGGGCTCGCACTCCAGGAAAAACCTTGGTGATCGATTTCATCTCAAGGATGTTGTTGTTCACTGTGCTACCGCCTTTGGGTTGTTGCCTTTGAAAATTTACACCTCAGTGTGCTTACCGGTGGGGTGCTAGGCACCCCACCGGCTCGCGAGTACTTCTTTGTTACTAACCTAGGTCTGCCTCTGCAATGTAACCCGAGTCAATCAACAATTCCTTGTAGTTGTCGGTGGTCACAATGTATGGGGTCAATAGGTATGAAGGAACAGTCTTCACACCGTTGTCGTAGGTTGTGGTGTCGTTGGTCTCAGGGGTCTCGCCCTTGAGGATTGCGACTGCCATGGTTACTGCAACAGCAGCTAGCTCACGGGTGTCCTTGAAGATGGTCGAGTACTGCTCGCCAGCCAACATTGACTTAACCGATAGAACTTCTGCGTCCTGACCAGTAACGGTTGGAAGGTCAGCTGCGGTGTAACCAGCTGCGGTTAGAGACGCGATGATTCCGCGGCTTAGACCGTCATATGGTGATAGAACACCGTTAACCTTGGCGCCGCCCTTGTATGAACCAACAAGGATGTCGTCCATACGCTTCTGAGCAACTGCGCCGTCCCAACGGAGGGTAGCTACCTGAGTGAAGTCAGTCTGGCCTGAACCAACAACTAGAACACCGCTGTCGATTAGTGGCTGAAGAACTGACATTGCACCGTTGAAGAAGAAGGTTGCGTTGTTGTCATCTGGTGAACCAGCGAACAACTCAACGTTCAATGGACCAGCTGCGTTTGCGCCGTCTGCTGAAGTGCTTGTCTCAGAAGCGTATACGCCCATGCCAACTAGCATCGAGGTTGCCTGAAGCACACCGACCTTGAAGTTGTCGAAGGTTGCGTAGTAGTCAACGTTTGCTGAGTCACGGATCAAACGGTCGTAAGAGATAACTGGAACGCCTGAGTCAGCTGCCTTCTGTAGAACGTCAGTTAGCTGAGTTCCGTCGATTGCTGCGATGATTAGCGCCTTTGCACCCTTGGTTAGCATGCCCTCGAGCTGTGTTACCTGGGTAGGAATGTCATCCTCTGCGTACTGTAGGTCAACTGAGTAACCGTCAGCTTCGAGCTTTTCTTTGATGCTGTTACCGTCTGAGATCCAACGGGTTGACGACTGTGTTGGCATCGAAACACCAATTAGGCCGCCCTCTGAGGTCTCTGCGCTAGCGCAACCGGTTAGGGTCGCGACTAGAAGAGCACCTGCGGCAACTGCGCCGAGTACTTTCTTAATCAATTTGATTCCTTTCGGGATTGTTTTGGACTTATGTGCCATCGCTGATCGCGTCCAGCTCGACCAGGAGCTTAAGAAAAACATGAGCGCTTTACCAAAGGCTGACTGGCGGACAATATCCATGTCATCCTCCTAAAGGTGAGCGCTCACATTTCCAAGTCAAACTCTGCCATACTCCGCTGCACAGGCCTGACCAAATGGGTTAATTTCCATAAACGTTTTGATAACGACTATGTAAAGAATCGATATCGGCCTGGCTGATAGGCAGCGGAGTGCCCAATTGACGGGCGATGTAGACCGTCTTGGCGGCATCCTCGCACATCACAGCTGCCTTGACCGCGGCCTTTGCGTCGACCCCAATTGTGAATACCCCGTGGTTCTTCATGAGAACGGCTGGCGATCTGTGGCCACGCAGGGTCTCGACTATGCCGATGCCGATGCTGTCGTCGCCAATCTTGGCAAACGGCCCAACCGGAATCTCGGCACCGAACTCGTCTGCAATGGCAGTTAGAACACACGGGATGGCTTCGCCGATCGCAGCCCAGGCGGTCGCGTAGTTGCTGTGGGTGTGCACGACTCCCCCGACCTCTGGCATGTTTCGGTAGACGTAGGCGTGCGCG
>Ga0208463_1000336_pt1 | contig 11628 bp, 10 predicted proteins | sample LakMenEpi09Jul08_FD_150752 | JGI IMG/M metagenome (GOLD analysis project Ga0208463, IMG submission 150752) | Freshwater microbial communities from Lake Mendota, WI - 9JUL2008 deep hole epilimnion (SPAdes) | ecosystem: Environmental > Aquatic > Freshwater > Lake > Epilimnion/Euphotic zone ... | reverse complement strand
ACTCAGGTCAGTTTTTCAGAGCAGAACGCCCGCAAGCCGGTCGCTATCGCCAGTTCTATCAAGTCGGAATCGAAGCAATTGGTTTAGATGATCCAGCCATTGATGCTGAAGTTATTGCAATCGCAGATGCTGGGTTTAAAGCACTTGGATTAAAGCAATATCGTTTGGAAATAACCTCCTTGGGCGATGCACAATCAAGAGCAGCTCACAAAGTTGATCTTCTGAAATTTATTGCAACTCTTGATTTGGATGAAGCAACGGCTGCGCGCGCAGCGATTAATCCATTGCGGCTTTTCGATGACAAACGTGAGGAAATGAAAAAGGCCATGGCTGATGCGCCTTTGCTTATCAATTACCTCAACGAATCATCACGCGCACATTTTGACCAAGTAATCCAATACTTGGACGCCTTACATATTTCATACACGCTAAATCCACGAATGGTCCGCGGTTTGGATTACTACACCGGAACGACATTCGAATTTGTTCACGAATTGCTGGGTGCCCAATCAGGAATAGGCGGGGGTGGGCGTTACGACGGCTTGATGGAGCAATTAGGCGGCCAATCCTTGTCAGGCATAGGTTTTGGTTTGGGTGTAGATCGCGCATTGTTAGCAGCTGAAGCCGAAGGAGTAATTGGTTCAGATGCCTTTGTTTCAGATTTATTCATCATTCCACTGGGTGAAAGTGCAAAGGTGCAGGCACTAACGATTGCATCCGAACTGCGCGCTAAAGGAAAGAAAGTCGAAATTGCCTTTGGTGATCGAGCCCTTAAGGGTGCGATGAAGGGTGCTGATAAAAGCGGCGCAATGCACGTGATCGTCTTGGGGGATTCCGAGATTTCTACTGAAACAGTGCTGCTCAAAGAGATGAAATCTGGCACTGAAACCTCGGTTAAGATTAACTCATTGTTCGAAGCACTCGAAAAGTAGGATTAGGAAACAAAATGTTGCGTTCACACGAAGCTGGGTCATTGCGTAAATCCAACGCAGGGCAGACCGTCACTCTGGCAGGTTGGGTTTCACGCCGTCGAGATCACGGTGGCGTAGCTTTTATTGATCTGCGCGATGCTTCAGGTTCGGTGCAAGTTGTTATTCGTGATGAAAAAGTTGCTGGTTCACTTCGCGCCGAGTGGTGTCTGCTGATTACGGGTGAGGTTGTTGCCCGCCCTGCAGGAAACGAGAACACAAATATCCCTACGGGTGAAATTGAAGTTATGGGTGACACCGTGGTTGTGCTTTCTGAAGCTGCTCCACTGCCCTTTCCGGTGGATAGCGGAGATGACACTGACATCAATGAAGAAGTTCGTTTACGGTATCGCTATTTGGACCTTCGCCGTGAAAAGCCAGCACAGAATTTACGACTTCGATCAAAGGTCACATCAACTATTCGTCGAGTCATGGAAGATGAAAAGTTTCTCGAAATTGAAACACCGTATTTGACCCGTTCTACTCCAGAAGGTGCACGAGATTTCCTAGTTCCTGTTCGACTTCAGCCTGGTTCTTGGTACGCCCTTCCGCAGTCACCACAGTTGTTTAAGCAGCTGCTCATGGTTGCTGGTATGGAAAAGTATTATCAAATCGCGCGTTGTTTCCGCGATGAAGATTTCCGCGCAGATCGTCAACCAGAGTTCACGCAATTAGATATCGAGATGTCATTCATTGACCAAGAAGATATTTTGGCAGTTGCAGAAAAGATCGTTGCACGAGTATGGAAGGAAGCGGTTAATTACGACATTCCTCTTCCGCTTAAGCGTATGACATATGCCGATGCAATGACTAACTATGGATCAGATAAGCCGGACCTTCGTTTCGGTAATCAGCTCGTGGACTTAACATCATTCTTTGCACAAACTCCATTTCGTGTTTTCCAAGCGCCCTATGTTGGTGCAGTTGTAATGCCAGGTGGAGCTTCATCTGCGCGACGTGAGCTCGATGCTTGGCAGGATTGGGCTAAAGCTCGCGGTGCTAAAGGTCTTGCATACATTTTGGTCAATGAGGACGGAACTCTGGGCGGTCCGGTATCAAAAAACATTTCTGAGCAAGAGACCGCTGGAATTGTTGCCGCCTCTGGAGCAAAGGTTGGAGATGCGATTTTCTTCGCAGCAGGGGAGCGAACTGCATCTTTGAATCTACTAGGCGCGGTGCGTCTTGAGATTGGTAAGCGTTGCAACCTCATTCCAGATGGACAATGGGAATTTCTGTGGGTTGTAGATGCACCAATGTTTGAGCCAACTGATAACGGTGGTTGGACAGCAGTTCACCACCCATTTACCGGACCAAAGCCTGAATTTGCTGCAACATTTAAATCAGATCCAGCATCTGCTTTGGCATATGCATATGACATTGTTCTCAATGGAACTGAGTTAGGTGGTGGCTCGATTCGTATCCACGACCGCGCAATTCAAAAGGATGTTTTCTCTGTCATAGGTTTAAGTGATGAAGAAGCAAACAGTAAGTTTGGTTTCTTGCTAGAAGCTTTTAACTACGGACCTCCTCCACACGGTGGAATCGCATTGGGTCTAGATCGAGTGTGTGCATTGTTAACGGGTTCAGATTCAATTAGAGAAGTAATCGCCTTCCCTAAGACTGCAAGTGGTGGAGATCCATTAACTGGCGCACCAACACCAATCACCCCCGCTCAACGAAAAGAGAGCGGAATAGATTGGGTGCCACAGCCTAAAAACCCGCAGGGCAGTTAAGGGTTCAGGTAGGCTAACAACATGGGTCCAGGTGGAATTGCAACAATAATCGCGGCATCATCGCTAGCCGTCATCGCTATAGCTATTGCCTACGTCGTTATTCGCGTAGGTCGTTTAGTCGATGAAGCTAAGGCCTCCCTAAAGGTTTTGACCGATGAGACCGCACCATTGATCGATGAAATCAACACTACGGTGACTTTGATAAATGGTCCGCTACACAGCATCAATAGAGTGACTAAGAATATTGAAGAGATGAGCGACAAAGTTTCTGAGGCCACGCAAGGTTTCATGAATAAGAACGGCTCTGCAGTAAAGGTTGCGGGAGCTATTCTTTCAGCAGCGCAAAGCAGTAAAGGCCGCGCTAAGAAAAAGAAGAAGGCTGAGTGATCTTAACTAGTGGAATCCGCCGAGATCCGTTCGCGCTGGCTGCGCTTCTTTGAATCTGACAATCGTCAAGGGTTAACACATACCGTCGTTCCATCGGCATCTTTGATTGCTGATGATCCTAATCTTTTGCTTGTTAATGCAGGAATGGTTCCTTTTAAGCCCTACTTTTTGGGCGAAGTAACTCCGCCATACAAGCGTGCAACCTCTGTTCAAAAATGTGTTCGCACCTTGGACATTGATGAAGTAGGTAAGACGACTCGACACGCATCATTTTTCCAAATGTGCGGAAACTTTTCTTTCGGCGATTACTTCAAGGAGGGTGCAATTGCACTTGCTTGGGAGCTTTTGACCAGACCAATCGCAGATGGTGGGTACGGCTTTCCCGAGGAAAAACTTTGGGTGACTGTCTATCTAGATGATGATGAAGCTGCAGATATTTGGCACAAACAAATTGGTGTTCCCAAGGAACGTATTCAACGTCGCGATATGGCCGACAATTTCTGGTCTATGGGAGTACCAGGACCTTGCGGCCCATGTTCAGAGATTTACTATGACCGTGGCCCGGCTTATGGTGTTGAGGGCGGACCGATTGCAGATGAGAATCGCTACCTCGAAGTATGGAACTTGGTTTTCATGCAGAACGAACGTGGCGCAGGTGGCGGAAAAGACGGTTATCCAATTCTGGGTGAACTTCCAGCTAAGAGCATCGACACTGGTCTAGGTCTTGAACGTACGGCAGCACTGTTGCAGGGTGTAGAAAACATTTACGAAATTGATACGACGATCCAGATCCTTAATCGAGCTTCAGAATTAACTGGTGTTAAGTACGGCGCATCTGAAAAATCAGATGTATCACTTCGTGTCATTGCCGATCACGCGCGAACTTCTGCAATGCTCATTGGCGATGGTGTCACTCCGGGCAATGAGGGCCGCGGTTATGTGTTGCGCCGAATGATGCGCCGCACAATTCGCAATATGCGCTTACTTGGATCTATGGATCCCATCATGTCCGAACTTACAGTTGCAGCCATTGGGGCCATGGGTCCTCAGTATCCTGAATTGGTTTCAGATAAGAATCGCATCTTGGCTGTCAGTGCATCAGAAGAAGAAAGTTTCCTGCAAACACTTAAGAGCGGAACGCAAATTTTTGATTTGTCTTCTGCGGCGCTCAAGAAGAGCAAGAGCTCAGTTCTACCAGGTGAGGATGTATTCAAACTTCATGATACATACGGTTTTCCTTTTGATTTAACTCTGGAAATGGCGCGAGAAGAAGGACTCAGTGTTGATGAGGACGGCTTCCGCCGTTTGATGAAAGAACAAAAAGATCGCGCAAAAGCTGATGCGAAGTCTAAGAAGTCTGGGCATACCGACGTTTCCGTCTATCGATCTATTGCCGATAAAAATGGCAAAACAGAGTTTCTTGGTTACGCAAACGTCAGTTCTGAATCTAAATTGACTGGAATTTTAGTTGATGGCGTTGGAGTCGCTTCGGCTGTCGAAGGTGATGATGTTGAAATTATTCTTAACCGCACACCTTTTTATGCTGAAGGTGGCGGACAGCTTGCAGATGGCGGAAGGATCACGCTGAGCAACGGTTCGGTAATTGAAATTGATGATGTTCAATCTCCAGTACCCGGAGTTTCGGTTCACCGCGGTCGTGTTCTTAACGGAAATGTCGAAGTCGGCTCTGACGCTCTTGCAGAAATCGATTCTGAAAGACGTTCTGCGATTTCAAGAGCCCACACCGCAACACATATGGTTCATAAGGCGTTTAGAGAAGTATTGGGGGAGACAGCAACTCAGGCCGGTTCAGAGAACTCTCCCGGACGTTTCCGCTTTGATTTCCCTGCAACGGGCGCCGTTTCAGCTTCGGTTTTAGATGACGTTGAATCACGAGTAAACACTTTGCTATTGGACAACCTTGAGGTTACTGCGGAAAGTATGTCGCAAGCTCAAGCAAAAGAAATCGGCGCAATGGCCTTGTTTGGTGAAAAATATGGCGATGTAGTTCGAGTTGTCAGTGTTGGTGATTGGGCGCGTGAGCTTTGTGGAGGAACGCACGTTGAACGCTCAGGTCAGCTGGGAGTAGTCAAGCTGCTTGGCGAATCGTCAATTGGTGCTGGGGTTCGACGAGTAGAAGCGTTAGTAGGCGTTGATGCTTACAAGTTCTTGGCACGCGAACACATTTTGCTCAACTCATTAACGGATTTGATCAAGGGTTCTCGCGCAGAGGAGTTGCCGGAGCGCATCTCAGATCTGCTCAATAAAATGAAAGAAATTGAAAAAGAATTAGGCGCTGTTCGTTCAGCTCAAGCGCTTTCTCAAGTTGGCGATCTCGCTAAGTCAGCAACCACGATCAATGGTCACACTTTTATCGGCTCGGTAATGTCCGATGGTGTGTCGGGGGATGACTTGAGAAAGATCGCAATAGATCTTAGATCTGCCCATTCAAATTCTGTGATCGCACTGCTGAGTAACAATGATGGAAAGCCAGTACTTGTCGTGGCTGTTAGTGATCAGTCTCGTGCAGCCGGAGTTAAAGCGGGCGCTTTAGTGAAGCTTGGTTCCACCGTGCTGGGCGGTGGCGGTGGCGGTAAGGATGATTTTGCTCAAGGTGGAGGCACCGACGCAACCAAATCATTAGATGCTATTGCCGCGATCTCGCAATCCCTTATTGGATAGATGATGCAACGGGGACGTCGTATCGCCTTTGATTTCGGTGATGTCCGCATTGGAGTTGCGACAAGTGATGCCGATTCAATCATTTGTTCACCGCTTACGACATTGAAGTCATCAGATAAATCTCTACTCAAGAGCATTACCGAGATATTTCTTGAAATCCAACCAATTCAAATCTTTGTTGGTAGACCAGCCCTATTGAGCGGCAAAGATGGTGCAGCCACAGAAAAAGCCGTTGCCTTCGCAGATTTGCTGCGCGGAATCACCGACATAGAAGTAATCATGGTCGATGAGCGACTTTCCACCGTAAGTGCGGCGCGGAATTTGAGAGACTCAGGCAAGAACGCAAGGGATTCAAAGTATGCAATCGACATGGCGGCAGCTGTGGGAATCCTCGAGTTCGCCATAGATCTTGAGAAGAGAAAGTAATGAGTTCACTCAAGAGACTAGTTGCTGCGGGTTTAGTCATCGCACTTTTCACTTTTTCACTCTTTCTTGTGCGCTCCCAATCATCTAGCGCACCAGATTTTAATGAAGTTCAATCGGTTCAAGATCTGCCAGAAGTTATTGTTGAGATACCTAATGGAGCAACCGGTTCGCAGATCGCTTTGATTCTCTTTGAATCTGGCGTCGTGAAATCTTCACAGGCATACTTTCGTGTCGCAGTAGGTGATGCTCGTTCGCAGAAAGTGGCTCCAGGAAGCCATCGCATGACGCTGAAAATCTCAGCACGTCAAGCTTTGGATCAATTGTTAGATCCAGACCGAATTCCTAATTTGATCCGGGTCGCAGAGGGGGCCTGGAAGAGTGAAGTTGAGAAAGCTTTCATTACTTTTGGCTTCACCAAACAAGAAGTGAGCAAGGCTTTTTCATCGCTGAAACTCCCTCAAGGTTTTTCAAAGAGCGAGGGCTTGATTTTTCCTGCGCAGTATTCCTTCCCACAAGGTACCTCTGCTCAAGTTGCAGCACAAAGCATGATCGATAGATTTAGCGAGGATCCATATGGACGAAAGTTGCTTCAAGGGAACAAGGATTTTTCTGCGCAACAACTTCTTACAATCGCATCTATTGTTCAGGCTGAAAGCACCAATGAAGACTTTTCCAAAGTCGCAAGAGTTATCTACAATCGTTTAAAGATTGGGATGCCATTACAGATGGATTCAACGGTGCATTACATCATGCAAGCTAGAGGAGACATTTTTCTCAGTCGAAAATCGACAACATTGAACTCTCCTTACAACACATATAAGAAGTTTGGGTTGCCACCAGGGCCAATTAGTAGCCCAAGTTCAGATGCCATTAAAGCCACACTTGAGCCGATACAAGGGGATTGGTTGTATTTCATTACGGTTGCGCCAGGAGATACTAGATTTACAGCTAGTTTCGACGAGTTCAGCAGTTGGAAAGTTGAATACACAAAGAACCGAAAGGCTGGGGCATTTAATTGATTAATGCAGCAGTGCTTGGTTCCCCAATAGCTCATTCTTTAAGCCCATTGATCCATTCTCTGGCGTACGAGCATCTTGGATTAGCGGCGCAATACGATGCGATCGAAGTAAAGGCCGGAGCTTTAGCAAACTTCTTACGTAAGACAGACAAAAATTGTCTCTCGCTGACTATGCCATTGAAAGAAGAGGCGATCCAAGTAGCAGATGTCGTCTCTGATACTGCTACCCGAGTTTCTTGCGGGAACACACTGTCGTTGCACGATGGTAAGTGGAACCTGACAAGTACTGATGTTTCTGGCTTTGACAACGCATTGAAGATGCATGGAATCCACGAGGTTGATTCGGTATTGATTATCGGTGCGGGTGCAACTGCGCGAGCAGCGATTGCTTCTGTTTCAGCGATAGGTGCAAACGTCGCCGTTGTTAGCCGTAATCCAGAACGGGAAGCGGCCATGAACAAAGCTAGCTCGATTAGTGTCTCGTATTTACCGTGGGAAGTAACAGAGGCATTGAACTCTGCCGATCTAGTAATCAATACAACCCCTGGTCAGGCGGCGGATTACTTCTTATCAGGAATAGATAAGCCACGCGGAACTTTGTTTGAGGTTTTGTACCATCCTTGGCCAACCTTGATTTCAAAAGCCTGGTCTGATTCTCAAGCTCAGGTCATTGATGGTCTAGATCTGCTGATTCATCAGGCAATTGCACAAGTTGAGATCTTTTCAGGTATCGCCTGCGATAGAGAAGTTTTGTACAGAAAGATGAGAGAAGTTGCGGATCAAAAGTTGTCATAATCCACAGGGCACTTTGACACAAACTCTTCCTTGTTAGGGTTTTCGCGTGTTACTTCCTTTTGTATTCATGGCGATTCCAATTTCATTAGCGGACATCAAGTCATATTCAATTCCAAATATCTATTTGATCTGGCTTTCTTTCCTTTGCGTTCCTCATGTCCTTATGCAGGGACTCGGCCCAGTCCCGAGAATTCTCTTTGTTATTGCGATTCTTCTTGTTCTTCACCTTTGCGGTTTAGGTATGGGGGATGTGAAGCTCTTAGGCATCGTGGCATTAATGCTGAACTCCGACCCACGCACCGCTTTCTTCAATGTAGGTTTTAGTATTGCTCTTTGTGCGGTTATCTATGCAATTGCGCGAACCCTTTGGAATCGTGAATTACCACGCAAGATCCCGCTAGCTCCCAGCATATTTATAGGTCTGGCACTTTATTTGGCGACGAGATAGCCTCCTGATCTGTCACAATAGGCACATGCGTTGGTTAACTGCGGGCGAATCACACGGTCAAGCACTCAGTGCAATCGTTGAAGGAATTCCTGCATCAGTTTCGATTACCACTGCAGATATTGATTATCACTTACAGCGTCGTCGGCTAGGTGTTGGACGCGGAGCCCGTCAAAATTTTGAAGCGGACAAAGTAACGATTCTTGGGGGCGTACGTTTGGGCCTTACTCAAGGCGGACCTATAGCGATTCAAGTTGGAAATTCAGAATGGCCAAAGTGGGAAAAGGTGATGTCGGCTGATCCAGTTCCAGAGGATGAAATTAAGGATCTTGCTCGGAACGCGCCATTAACGCGTCCGCGCCCAGGTCATGCAGACCTTGTTGGAATGCAAAAATACAATTTTGATGACGCACGTCCGATTTTAGAACGTGCAAGTGCGCGTGAAACAGCCGCAAGAGTTGCATTGGGTGCAGTAGCTCGAAATTTCTTGGAACAAAGTGTTGGAATCACTATCTTGAGTCACGTTCTTTCAATCGGTTCAGTTCGAGTTCCTGAAGGCACACCGCTTCCTAATGCAGCAGATATGAAATTAATTGATGAAGATCCAGTTCGTTGTGCAGATTCTCAAAGCAGCCAAGCCATGATCGCTGAGATCGAGAATGCACATCGTGATGGCGACACATTGGGTGGAGTAGTTGAAGTTTTGGCATTTAACATGCCGCCAGGATTGGGCTCACATGTTCATTGGGACCGACGCTTAGATTCAAAATTAGCAGGAGCGGTTATGGGAATCCAGGCCATCAAAGGTGTTGAAATTGGAGATGGTTTCCAAACTGCAACACGTCGTGGTTCGGTGGCACACGATGAAATCGAAAAGAATTCGCAGGGAGCAATCGTTCGTCGCACCGATCGTGCTGGTGGCACAGAGGGCGGAATGTCTAATGGTGAAGTTCTAAGAGTCAGAGCCGCCATGAAACCGATTTCAACAGTTCCTAAGGCGTTGGACACGATCGATGTTGCTACTGGTGAAGCGGCAAAAGCAATCAATCAACGCTCTGATGTGTGCGCTGTGCCTGCGGCAGGGGTCGTTGCAGAAGCGATGGTCGCACTTGTTCTAGCCGAAGCTGTCTTGGAAAAGTTCGGGGGAGATTCGGTGACAGAGACTCGTCGCAACTTTGAGTCTTATATCTCGAGTTTAAACTTCAAGTAGCGGTAGTCATGAGCCGGATACTTCTGATTGGCCCACCTGGTGCTGGCAAGAGCACAGTCGGACTGGCGTTAGCTAATAAGTTGGCAATTGATTTTATTGACACCGATCAAGTGATCGAGAATGAAACTGGCAAAACCATTACCGATATTTTTGTGGTTGATGGTGAGCCGCACTTTCGCGCTCTAGAACTACAAACTTTAAAGAATGTATTGGTTCTTGAATCTGGAGTTATCAGTCTTGGCGGCGGCGCACCAATCTCACAAGACGCACAGCAAGTAATTGAACAATCCAACTCACACACAGTTTTTCTTGATGTCTCCTTAGCAACTGCTGCGCCTCGTGTTGGATTTAATCGAGATCGCCCATTGCTTCTTGGAAATCCACGTGCGCAGTGGCAAGCTTTAAGCGACAATCGTCGTCCGATTTACGAGAAGCTGGCCGATGATGCCATTAAGGTTGATGATATGAACGTCGATCAAATCGTTGCCGAGATTGTAAAGAATCTCCCATGAAAAATATTGTCGTAAACGCTGAACGTGACTACACCGTTTCCATTGGTGGGCAATGGGATTCATCACTGTCAGAGCTGATTCAGTCCAGGACGCGGGTTGGAGTAATTGTTTCTGCTGGATTTTTGCCCGACCTTGCATCGATACAAGCACTTGATTGCGATGTTCATGTCTTTACGGTTCCAGATGGTGAAGAAGCAAAGAGCGCTTCTACACTTCTAACCCTGTGGAACTGGCTTGGAGCTGCGGGATTTACTCGATCTGATCTGATCGTTGGAATCGGTGGGGGAGCGATAACCGATTTGGCAGGATTTACGGCAGCGTCTTGGTTGCGAGGAATCGACTGGATTGCAGTTCCGACATCGCTAGCAGGGATGGTTGATGCATCCGTTGGAGGAAAAACAGGGATTAATTCGGATTATGGAAAGAATCTCATTGGTGCTTTTCACTCACCAATTGCAGTAATTGTTGATATCGAATTCCTTAAGACTTTGTCGCCTAGGGATTTATCGGCAGGAATGGCAGAAGTCATCAAATGTGGATTTATTTCAGATTCGGAAATTCTGAAGTTATCTGCCGAGTGTTCTACGCAGACGCTTTTAGCCAAACCAGAGGTGCTGCAAGATTTGATTTGTCGAGCTATCGCTGTAAAAGCAGCGGTGGTTTCAACTGACTTTAAAGAAAGTTACACACGCGAAGCTCTTAACTACGGTCATACTCTTGGACATGCCATTGAAATTCATTCCAAATACCAATTGCGCCACGGTGAAGCGGTGGCGATCGGAATGGTTTTTGTCGCTGAATTAGCGTTAGCCCGAGGACTTATCGATGCTTCTACAGTAGCCCTGCACAGAGATTTATTAGCCAGATTCGAACTTCCGACAACTTTTGACCGTCAAGCGTGGTCGAAGTTGCTTCCGCTGCTTTCGTTGGATAAAAAAGCACGAGGCAAGACACTTCGCTTCGTCGCGTTAGATGGAATTGGATCAACCATTCGCCTAGAAGATCTTTCTTCCGCCGAACTTGATGCTGCCTATGAGATGATTGCCTCATGAAGATCTTAGTTATCAACGGGCCAAATCTGTCGCGATTGGATATTCGAGATTCTTCAATTTACGGTGATCTCAATTATGCAGAACTAAAGAATCTAATCGAGGTCGCAGCAACAAAACATAGTTTTGAAGCCGATGTACGTCAGAGTGATGACGAAGCAACAATAATCGGTTGGTTGCATGAGGCAGCTGACAGCAACACCCCGGTGATCATCAATCCAGCTGCCTTCACACATTATTCGTATGCAATTCGTGACGCTGCGGAGTTAGTAAAGGCGCCGTTGATAGAAGTACATCTTTCTAACCCGCTTAGCCGTGAAGAGTTTCGTCATACATCTGTGATTTCTGGAGTAGCCAACGGAACCATTGGTGGATTCGGACCAAATTCCTATGTTTTGGCCAT
>Ga0208463_1000332_pt1 | contig 11697 bp, 12 predicted proteins | sample LakMenEpi09Jul08_FD_150752 | JGI IMG/M metagenome (GOLD analysis project Ga0208463, IMG submission 150752) | Freshwater microbial communities from Lake Mendota, WI - 9JUL2008 deep hole epilimnion (SPAdes) | ecosystem: Environmental > Aquatic > Freshwater > Lake > Epilimnion/Euphotic zone ... | reverse complement strand
TGCCATACTTATTCCAGTTCAATGCCCACAATGGAGCCTTGACAACTTGCAATCCAGCAGCATGACAACAATAAGCTATGAACAGACCACACCAAGGTATCTCATCATTGGTGTAAACCTTCTCAAGACCAAGAGCTTTAGCCCAGGATAGAATGGTTGGATTGTGTTGCTTACCAACAATCTCCTTAACACCAATGTGCTTGACTGCCTCAACCAATATCTTTGGAGCTGTTTCTTTTTTCAGCCATGCATAGCTCATATTGAATCTCTTTGGATGTAAATATACTTAATTTTACGCTTGATTGTCAATAGGCTGTCCACGTCATGCTTAAGTATCTCAACCTTATGGTTGTTTTCCTCCTCAAGATCATGCAGATATTTCTCTGCCTTGATTGTGGTTGCATCTTTCTTTGGTGCCTTGTATTCATGCACAGGCATTGGTGCCAGGATTGCAAATAAAGAGCTCACAATTGTAGCTATCAATAGAATCTTATTCTCCATCAAGTTTTTTATTTAGTTCTTTTTGAAATAGAATATCTTGCATTAGTTTTTTATCTTCCTTTCTCTCATCATCACAATCATCAATCCTCTGTTGTTGAGTCTGAATCTCTTTATCCTTTGAATTGATTAGATACCTTCCAATGAAGATTAGAATTGTAAGTAATATAAAAAAGATATATGTGAATGGACTCTTTATGAATGTCTTGAAATCCAGCTTAAATATGTTTTCCATACTTATTATGCTAATATGTTTTATTCAGAACAAAGATGTCAGAGTAAATTGAATTGTTTGCATTGGTTGAGCTCCATTGGGCTGTAATATTCAATGTATTGCTGATGGTAGTATCAAAAGTTGTTGAGTTCACAGTATTCCAAGCGAATCCTTGTTGAGTCCCAGATGCCAATTTCAAGATGTGGAATTGTGCCAAAGTCACAACTGATGCAACACCAGCTGCTCCAATGGCTCTGATTGTGAATGTGACATTGAGCATCCAAACTTGATTGGTGATTGCTGGCATTGTTAATGGACCTGAATCACCTAAGTTCACAGATCCAGACTTCAATCTGATTCTGATTGTATTATTATTCTGAGCACTCATAATTCCTCCCATTTCAACTCTGAATGAATCACCAACCTTAAAGCCATTTGCTGGCACAGATAAAGTTCCAACACCTCCATCAATCAATGTCAATTCACTGGTTGTTGCTGTTATGGTTGTGCTGTTGGCTGTCTGAGCAAAGAGACCTGTGTTTGTTTGTGGTTGAGCATCATCATAGAATGCAACCCATACAGCAGCTCCATCTGTGTTATCAGTACATTCATATTTGTTCTGATTATTCATGTCGTGGAATATACTTCCAACAATATACCCCATTGTAATATCATGATTGACACCTGGTGTTGTACCATTGATTGAATTGGCTCTGACAATATACCCCCCTTGATTGATAAAGTATTGAATACCATTCTCCCATTGGTCCTGATAATTGACAGCACATTCTCTTGCTATTCCTCCATCAGCTCCATTGTCAATCCATCCTTTTGTAAGCTTAGATCCATTGTCCAAGATAAGTGAACTGTTGTCAAGATTGATATCATTGGTTGTGATGTTGCCTTCATCCGTTACTGATTGTAAATCTTGCAATTGATTAGTGACATTGATGGTTGTTGTTGCCATTATATGTTGATATTAATAGTATTATTGGTTGTTGTGTCCTGTGTGAAGGTATCCTCAAGAGATCCATTGACATAAACTTGATATGTTGTTGTCAAATCTCCACAATCTTCTCCTGGAGGATTGCCATTCTCAAAGTTATAGTCATCATAAGGAATGGAACACCAATCATTGTAGTCATATATTGATGCACTCACATTGATTGTCCATCCAGCTGTGACATCTGGTCCTCTGTTAATGAATGGTTGTGTTGTGATGTCTCCATTGATGTCCATGAAATCCTCAAATCTCCATTGTTGTAATGTGATTCTGATGTCATTACAGATGCTCAGGCAATCAGAATGTATCTCATTGATCTGTCTATATTCTTGGATGTTGTACTTATCACAGATTGAGATGACCATATTCACATTCACAGCTTGAGCTGTCATTGATCCAGCCTGTAAAGTCACAACCATCAATGGATATTGAGCTGCATCTCTTGACACAGCATCAATGTAATCACCTTGAAAGAATTCGTTTATCTGCCTGTGCTGTGTTGCTATTATTTCCAGCTCTTTCATTAGCTGGTTTAACGTTCTTTCCATCCTTATTAAGATATGCTTTTAATTTATCAATCTGTTTCTTTGAAAATTTCATTGGATCCAGTTCAATGGTTTATATCCTGTCTTATCTTTTTTGACATACTCATTGCAATGATCAGAACACATATCACAATATTCTGGATATTTTGTTGCTTGGTCATCCATAAGGAATCCAACAAGTCTCTCCTTATAAAAGTATGCATCCTTTCTCAACTGATCTCTGAATTCATGTACCTCAGTCAAAGTATTGGCTTGAAGATTCTCATCAGATACTCTTCCTGTTGCTTTGTTGGTCATCTTCTCAGTCAATAGCAATGCTGCTCTGTAATCAACGAATGCAACCAGACATGGCACAACATAATCATTCATCAATGTGAGATAGTCAGGAGTCCAGTTGGATGTCTCAACTCTCAACAGCAAAGCATTGTAAAGAGGAGTCCCAAGAGCTGGCTGAATATGCATGTCTTGACTTCGCTTGATAGCAACTGCCAAGAGCTTGGTATCTGTATTGTTGTGGATCAATCCTAATTTTTTAAGATTTTCAACTGATAGTAGGTAGTTCATCTTGTTCTATTATTAGTTCTTTTGGCAATTCAATTTTATCTTTTAATTTTATTCTTTCATCAATTCTTTGTTGTGAAAATATCATTTTCTTTTCATAGGTTATTGCATCTTTTTCCCAAGGTAAATTGTTGTATTTTTCCGCAGCTTGATTCCATTTATAAGCTGTTTTTGCTCTATTAAGAGAATTTAAAATTTTATTGTAATCTTTTATTGTAATATGAGGTTGATTATTCCAATATATAAAACCATCTTTAATATAGTATCCTAATTTTTCAGACTGATAAATATGTCTTAATTCATGTCTAATTAATTCAGCCATTTTTTGTGGAGATAAATTTTTATCTATTTCTACTTTATTACCCATTTTATAAGTCCCATCTGGTTGTTTCACAAAACTAACACTACCATCAACTCCTTTTTTACTCAAATCTTTATATTCAAATTTCAAATCTATATCCTGCAATCCTAAATCTTTAATAACATTTTTTACTGTTTCAGTTTTTACACTTTCTATTGTTATTTCATTTGTTTTAACTTCTGGCTGAATGACCTCAATGTTTTTTGTTCCTTCCTTAGCAATCACTAATTGTTGCAACCATTCATGTCTGCAATAAGGAGTTGTTTTTCCAGTATCTGGATTGGTATACCATCCTCCTCTGTATCTCCAAACATCTCTGCCAATTTTTATTGATATTGCTTGAATTTCTTCTCTTGTGTATAGTCTATTGAGCTCAATTAATTTAACACAAAAAGCTCTTGATTGAGTTTTAACTGGAGGGATCCCAGGTATTTCTTTGTATTGATACCTAACTTCAAATTGAGTCCCTCCATCAGTCTTTCCCAGGCTTTTTGAGCCCTCCCCGCCCACAGTAACCTGTCCGATTGTTGTGAATAGTTGATCATGCTTTTTAAATACTTCATCCATTGGAGTATCCCATGGAATGTTAAAGCTCATAATTGTATTGAAATTATTGGCTGATTCACCATATTCAGCAAAGTATCCAATCTCATCATCATCAATATTATGCTTGCATGATGACATCTGCTGTTGACCTATGTTAGTCCCCACAATCCTTCTTGCTTGTGCCTCATCAATGGTTGGAAATGATGCCAAGACAATGCTCAATGCACTCTCGCTGGTCAATACTCCTTCCTTAATCTTGGCAACCACATCAATAAGTGATGCAATCTGTGCTCCGTTTAATGCACTCTTAGCAACATCAACTGGAGCCTCTGCTGTTGGTTGGTCAGTTGCTGTTGGTTGTGCTGCCACTGGTGCAACTTCAGTTGTTCCAATTGGTTTAACATCTCTTAACCTCACAACACCAACATCTCCAGATAATTTAACCATTTCATTCAATATCCATTCAAGTCTCTTCTGTCTTGTATCAACATAAGTTGTCTTAAATATCTCGAATAAATCAGCACTCTCAGCTGCATTGAATGAGCCTTCTGGAGCAACTCCGAATAAAGATGGAGCAACAACTGAATGAGCCACAAGAATGTTCTGTTGAACGCTTGACTCAAGAGATTCATATCTCTTATCCAAGTCATTGCCTGTTAAGTTCTCAACTCTTGGAGCTTGATCTGATGATGGTGCAAATGTGATGATGATATCTCCTGAATTCTCAATGTTGGATGCTGGTCCTTTGATTTGATTCTTAAATGACTCTGCCTCTTCTTGTGTTTCTGGAAAGCCATCCATGAAAGTGATCATTGTTCCAGACTTGAATCCATTCTGCAATTCATACATGTGGAATTTACTGATGTCAACATCAGTCTGGATTGCTGTGATTCCTCCTTGATATGGTGGCTTAGGATATACTCCATGCTCTTTACGACCCTTCTTAGCTGGATCCTTGTAATACAATACAAATGAGCCAACCTTATTGGTCTCATCAAGAGCTGGCAATGTTCTTAGATTTGTTTTCTCAGCCGATTGCTGTTGCATTGTCCAGTCATCAGAAAGATAGTACATTCTTTCATCAGATGAGATTCTGATTGCATCAATGGCAAGATACTCCCACACAGCAACCCTTGTCCCTTCTCTGTTCCAGGTACCCTTAACAGCGAATGCTCCGAACAATTCATAATCAAAAGCCAATTGCTCAACAATCTCATTCATGTTAAAGTCAGAATAAGGATTCGCAATGAATCTTGCAAGCTCACCAGATACAACCTCAAGACCTCCACCAGCAATGTAGTGAGTTTTATTCTTGATGATTCCTTGATGCCAAGCTGAGCCATTGTAAAGGTCCACCAAGAAATATGGATAGTCATTCTTTTTTCCCCACTTGATAAAGCCAAGCATTCTGTCTTGCTCCTCAATTGGAAGAACAAAGTCCTTGCGGAATGACATTGATTCAAATTTATTCATATATGTTGAATGTTATATTTGTTGAGAATTCTGTGGAAGGTGAGTCAATCTCATAGACATGAGCTCTGCCCTCCTCAACCAAGCCATCAGAGAATTCTGGATCAAGATTGGTTGATGATGTCTGTTGATAGATTCTATATGTGTAGTAACCATCATAATCAAAGGTAACATCCACACCATCCACAAGCAAGAATTCATCATATCTGGATGTAGCTGTGCTCAGATTAGGCAGGATGCAATAGTACTTTAAGAATGATTGCTCATGCTCAAATTCAAAGAGATAGAAAACTGGACTAACTGTTGTCAGCTCCGTTACTGTCACTATCAGATTGGAAGAGCTTGCCTTCTGTATTCTCAGCATTTTTAATTAGTTTAGGTTTACGCTTTTCAAAAATATGAAGGAAGCCAAGAGACATGTAATAGTCCTCTTTACCTCTCTCAATGTCAATCCATCTACTCAATAGAGCTGACCATTGTTTTGTCCCGATGTATTTTTTTAGTATTTCCATGGTTTCAAATATACAAAAAAAGGAGGGACACAGCCCTCCCTTATGATAAGAGTTTACAATTTATTAAATTGATGGAGATTGCTGTGCTAATAAAGCCTGATAAATAGCTGGATCAACATCTGGAACAGGATCATTTTCTAATCCTCCCATAATGATGTCATGTCCTAATCTGTCAGACTTCAATACTCCAGATCCATAGGCAGAAGCTTCAGCAATCTGAAGGCCTTCACCAAATCCAAGAGCAACAATTGTCCCATCAGCTTTCTCAACAAGAGCAACACACTCATTTTGTCCAAGCAAGTGAATCTCAGCACGCAATTCTTTAGTATCTGATGCTAAGATCATTGTCAAAGTTTGCTCATACCAAAGAGTTCCATTTCCTTTATTCACTCGGATTGGTGCAGTGTAGCTTGATAAGTTAGATTTTAACTTATATAAGAACACCTCACCAGAGACAGTCAATGCATCAACCTCATTGTTGGCATTCACAGTCCCTACAGTCATATTCCCAAGAGGAAATATCATCACAGACTTGATGCCACCTTTTCCATTGGTACAAGTTCTGTCATTATATCCCGATGTCATTAAACATGCCATGATTATTTCTTTTTTTAATGTTATTAAATAGGGAGGAGTCACCCCCTCCCATTGTTAGTTATTAGTTAGGTGAAGATGTTCCGTTCCACACTCCGATCTGATCCAAGAATGGTACCTGAACACCAGCTCTGAACTTAGATCGTAGGTATATGACATCATCATCTTGCGAATACCAAAGGTCAAAGTTCTCAAAGTCAGAGCTTAAGTCAGTTCCGAATACAAATTGAGATGCACGACCTGTGTAGATATTATCAAGACCATTCAATCCATTTACTTTAACGATTCTCATGTTAGTTCCTGGAAGGATTAACTCATTCAAGTCTCCAATGTTAGCTGGATTGTAATGGAATAAGTTATCATCAACCAAGTTCTTAGTCAAGAAATTAAAGTTCTCACGACCTGTGAAACAAATAAAGTCATTAGCCTCAGCAACATTTGCTGGTGTGTTAACGAAACACTCATAGAATACATCAAATGCATTAGATGCTGAGATTGATGCAGTTGAAGATGTGTTCAAGTTTACACAACCATTTGCAGTTGTCAAGAATTGACGGAATCCATTCATGAAAGCCAAGTTACCTGTACCAGTAGCTTTGTTTCCTTTCCAGATTAACTTATCCAATTCAAATGAATGTAACTGCAATAAGTAGTTGATGATTTGTTGCTCAAATGGTAAAGTCTTATCTTCAGCCATTGCACCTGGACGAAGACCTAACTGTGTCCAGAATCCATCAAGATCCTTTTGACAGAAAGACTTCATGTAACCAAGAGTCTCAACTGCAATAGCTCTGTCAGTGAATACTGTGTCTCCAGATGGAGTCATAGTACAATCACCAGCTTGATATACAACTGAATCATCTAATAACTTTAATTCTTGAGATCCTTTGATCCCTTGTTGAATTGATAAATATTGTAGTGTGCGAGCTTCAGTAACTGAACGAACAATTAAATCTTCTCTCTGCTCATCAACATACGCTGCAAGACCAGATACATCCCAATTAAATTTGGTGCTTAAATACTTTTTAAGTGACATTTTATTATTATTTATTACGTTTTAAAAATTGTTGTCTGGCTGTCAAGTTGCCAACTTTGCTGAATTTCTCAGACTCTTTGGTTTCAACTGATGGCTGGCCTTTGAAAGATTCGAATTCACTTTTCAATGTGCTCAACTCATTTACCAAAGTTGTGTTATTTTCTGCAATAGCCTTAGTCATTTCTGCCAATCCTTCGACAGCTTTGGAGAATGCCTCAAGCTTTGCATTTACAATTGATTCAACTTTCTCTGCACTCATTGACTCAGCAACAGGCATTGCAGTCTCCTCATTTATCTTAGCGACAACAGCAGTTGCTACATCATAAGCAACTCCCATCTCAAGTCCTAATCTTTCAGCGATGACCTCAGTGATGTCCTCCAAGACTTGTGGTAACATCTCAGCAGAGATTGCTTGAAAGTCTGAGCTTGTCTCCTCAACGGCAACCTCTCCAGCTCCTTCATTCTCTCTCTCATCAATGATCTCTGTGATTACTCCTTCAGCGTTAACCACTATTGATACACCAGCAAGTTCACCAGATAAGGCATGTGTACCTTCTGGAGCTGGTATTCTTTCACCATCAGCAACAACAAAAACTGGCATCCCTACCTCAAGAGCATCATATTCAACTATGGTTGTTCCATCAGCAAGAGTTGCCTGTTCAAATGTGTCAACTGACTTAGAGAATTGTGCTTTCATTTCAGCAATCAATTCTTTAATAGTTTGCAATTCTTTGTTCATACTTTATTATATTTTATTGTTCGAAAATCCCTAACTCTTTTAGCTTAGCCTCTGACCATCTTTTTGCAGCAAGACCTCCCCATAGTAAATATGAGATAGTTCCACATGCTGAATTGTCATCTGGATTGTAGTACTCCTCTGCTCTTGACAGATATGAATACATTCTTTTGATGACAGCCACAGAGACAGTCTGTCTATTAGCCAAAGTTGTTGCTCTTAATCTGCCAACCCTTGTGGCACATTTATTTCCATACTTCTGATTCAGCTCAATTCCTTTCTTGGCATTGTTGCTCACAGCTTCTGGATAATCATTGTAAAATGTAATGTATTCCTGTACCTTCTTAAGCTCTTGGTATATGGCTGAGAATTCATGCTCCCATCCTTTGCCAGTCTCAAGCAATTGGAATACTCCCTCAATTGAGAAGCCTGTGAACATTCCAGCCTTCGCTGCATCATAGATATCCTTATTGGTCACCTTGTAACTCACAATCCAAGAGCCATCATTCTCATCCTTGAATCTTTCTGGAGCTGTGAATCCTTTTGACTCATCAATGATATATGACATAATCATATAGATACCATTAACCACTCTCTTGCTATCATGCTCAAGATTTACATTGTTAAAGTTCTCTCTCCTTGCATAATCAAAGACAATGTCCTTGATTGCAGATGGTGAAAAGTTCACATAATACTCCTCACCAGTCTGAGGATCTCTTCTGAATATGGGAGTGTTCGCAGATATAGCCACTCCAGTGATGACTTGCTCCTCATCATTGAATTGATAAGCAATTTTTTTGGAGAATGTTTCAAAGGATTTCTCATGTGCTGGATTGGCCACAAGGCTATTGAATGATACTGTTGTTTCTGGATCATCCAGATCAATGATAATATCATAAAGAGGCAATTCTCTAATCATAATTATTATGTAAATTTGTTCGAAATGATATTTGTTTATCCATACCATAGCAGAGCTGAGTCTGACTTTGAAATCAAGCAATCAATTGCAATGGTCCTCAGAGTATTTCCTGATGCTGAGATATGGACAGTTGGTAAGGCTGTGTCTGGTATCAACAACATTCCTTGCACTCAACACAACAACATCAGAGGATGTGATGTGACCAACAGAATGCTGACCTTTGCCAAACAGATTGGAGGAGATTTCATCTATATGAATAAGGATTTTTTCATCACTAAATCTTGGCAACCTCATGTAGCCATTAAGATGGGACCAATCATCATCAATGATGACCATCCTCCACACACCAAGGTTGCTCAATGCAATACTCTTGAATTCTTAAAGCATAACAACTTTACAGCTCACAATTATGAGACACACACTCCATGTGTAATGAACAGCAAAAAGTTGATTGATCTATTTGACAATATCAACTGGCAGAATGATAACCATTTCATCAAGTCAATCTATTGTAATGTGTATCAAGTTCCTTCCAAGGATGGATTCAATTGCAAGGTATCTGTGCCATCTATTGCCAAGGCTCAAGAATTGATTCTGTTACAGGGATGTTTCTCAACTGGTGATGCTTTCTGGAATAAGTCTTGTGTTGACTGGATTAAAAGCTTGACTTAGCCTCTTGCACCTGTACCTTATTCTGAGTATTGGTGATGTCAGACTCCAATACAACAACCTGTGATGTCATTGTCTGACCTTGCTGTGCTTGACCAGATTGTGTCAAGTCAGTTGTCTGAGTATTGGTATTGGCTTGGAATGAACTTGCTCCAGCTCCACTCAATGAACTTCCTCCTCCAGATGATAGCTGTGGTGGTGTTGGTGCAGAGCCAGCTTGATACTTCTGATTCATGATGGCCATTGCCTGTGTGATACCAATCAAGGATGCTGATGCAATGGCAGCAATACCAGCCGGTGATGGAGGAGGACCAAACTGAGCAATCCCTTTCACAATTGCTGATGCTGTGTCAATTCCAACCTGTGCTAATCTCAGAGCTTTCTCTCTTGCAAATTGTGCCTTCTTAATTTTCTCCTCTTCATTGAATGCCTTGAGTTGAACTTGATATTTCTGTTGTGCAAATTTCTCCTCAATGTTTTTTCTCTGATCAGCTGTCAATCCTTCTTGATTCAACTGAGCTTGCATATTGGCATCAAGATTTGCAAGATCATCTTCTCTGTTCTTAGCTATGCTGTTAAGTCTTGCTTGGTCAATCTGATTGACAAGTTCATTAACTTTCTTAAGCTCATCCAATCCTCTCTGAGCTCCCTCAATTGCAGCTGTTACTCCCTTGAGAGATTCTTCTCTTGCCTTAACTTCATTGGCTTTGGTTTGCTCATCATATTTCTTATCAATATCAGCTTTCTTCTTTTTGAAATCCTCTCTAAGTTTTAACTCATAAGCATTGTATTGTTCTTGAGTAGTATTGCCATTTTTTAAATTATCAATGTTAATCTTTTCTTGCTCCTTGTACCACTCATCCAAATCAAGCAATTCATTCTCTTGGTCAGAATTCAAATATCTCTGCCACTTATTCCTTAACTCTCTCTTCTTAGCCTCTGACTCTGCAATCTTATCAAGCTCCTCCTTGCTATACTTATTCACAATGGCAATCCTTTCTGCTGCCTCCTGTTCATCAATCTGTCTCAATAGCTCTGCATTGCCATGAGCTTGGTCTCTGAGCTTATCATATTTGATGGTTGACTGGAATAGCTCTTTCTCTTGACCTTCCTTCATCAAGTCCAGACTCAATTGGAATTGGTCATCCTCAGCTTTGATTCTGTCCTCATTTGCTTTGCGTTCAATCTCAGCCAATCTCTCAGCCTCTTTCTTGGCTGCCTCTCTTCTCTTCTCAGCTCTGGCTTTTGCTTTATCAGCTCTCTCCTTAGCTGCATCCTCCTCAGCTTTTGTCTCTTCAATTCTCAATACATCAAGATCCTCCTTAGCCTTGACATTTAATTTATATTGTTCATTTTTACTGGTTTGCTCCTTCTTCAATAATTTTTCAACTTCTTTAATTCTTTCTTGATCAACATTTTTTAAACTCTTAAGCTTTTTGATTTCATCCTCATAAGCTGCAATCTTCTCTTTTGACATTTGAAGAATACCTCTTCCTGACTTCAAAGCTGCTTGTAGTCTTTGTTCCTCAATCGCTCCAGTTTCTTTTCCAGCCGCTTGCGCCTTTCTGATTTCAAATGATAATGTATCATCAACAGCTTTTGCTTTCTTTTTTTCTGCTGATATCTTTTTGTTTAGTTCTTTCTCAGTTGCCTCAGTTTTTTCCTTAGCATTCTTTTTTATTTTGGCTGTTACCTCATCATCCTTGACTCCAAAGAATTCCAATGCAGAGACAATTCCTTTCAGCAATGGGATGATTGGCAATAAGGCCGAGACCAATCCCTTTCCAACTGGTCCAAGTTTATTAAACCAATTTATTGTATTCTGAACACCCTCAGTAACTTTATCCCAGTTAGCAATAAGTAAACCAATAGCAACCACAAGAGCTCCAATACCAGTTGAAATCAATGCCAATCTAAACAACTTCATTGCTGTGGTTGATGTTGTTGTTGCTGCTGCAAGACCTACATTGGCTCCAGCTTGAGCTGTTGTTGCTGCTGTATTGGCTAATGTGGGAGCAATGGAGCCAGTCAAG
>Ga0208463_1000326_pt1 | contig 11814 bp, 3 predicted proteins | sample LakMenEpi09Jul08_FD_150752 | JGI IMG/M metagenome (GOLD analysis project Ga0208463, IMG submission 150752) | Freshwater microbial communities from Lake Mendota, WI - 9JUL2008 deep hole epilimnion (SPAdes) | ecosystem: Environmental > Aquatic > Freshwater > Lake > Epilimnion/Euphotic zone ... | reverse complement strand
GGTTTGGCTTAGTGATTCATGCTTTGTTTTGTATTTCTTATTCGCAGTCTTTTCATCACAAAATCTCAGGAAAGTGGAAGTCTGCTGAAGAAAAGACTGTGAATAAGAATTTCTGCTGGCATGGTACAGTTTTAGTTTTTTTTTCGTATTCAGTCTTTTAATCAGCAAAATATCAGTAAAGTAAAATTTTGCTCAAGAAAAGACTGTGAATAACAATTTCTGCTGGGTTGGTCCAGTTTTGGGAAATTATTCTTATTCACAGTCTTTTCATCAGCAGAATCTTTGTGAAAAAAGTTAACTGAAGAAAAGACTGCGAATAAGAATTTTTGCTGGTATGGTCCAGTTTTAGGAAATAATTCTTATTCGCAGTCTTTTCATCAGCAAAATCTCAGCAAAGTAAAAGTTTGCTTAAGAAAAGACTGCGAATAAGAATTTCTGCTGGGATGGCCCAGTTTTAGGAAATTATTCTTATTCGCAGTCTTTTCATTAGCAAAATCTCAGGAAAGTAAAAGTTTGGTGATGAAAAGACTGCGAATAAGAATTTCTGCTGGGATGGTCCAGTTTCAGGAAATAACTCTTATTGATTCATGCTTTGTTTTGTATTTCAGCATTTGATTGGTGCCTTATTCATCGATTTCGCGGTGTATTTACGACCTCCTTTAAGGCAACGAGTAAATTCTGGGTTTGAATTGTAAGGTAAGCTGATTTTCCGATACCATTTCTAGATATAGTCTTTATCATCGATGTTGAAAGCTTTGTTAAGTGTGGGTACATCTTGGTTTTGTGTGTCATTAATTATGAATTGATTGTGTTTTCAGTGTTTCGGTTTCATCATGTGTCTTAATCTAGACTCAAGGTATCAAGTATATTTGAGCTTCTGTAGATCATTTTTGGGTTGTTGAATTTCCATACTTTGGTATCCGTCGGTGGTACGTTCGCTTCCGTACTTAGGGGTTTCAAATGTAGATTAAGTCAATTATGTTTTTGGGTTTTGAATAAATGTCTGATTGATAACTATGTGCTATGCCTTGCACCTACTTAAAAAAAACAACTGCTAGAAATCGCCAGCTCCCGGTAATTTTGTCGTCAAAATGATTATAACTGTCATCAGCCTATGGTGTGGTGTTTAGCGTAATGGATTTCAAACAATGAGGTCGATGGTTCAAAACTGATTCCGTGAAAAAAAAATAAATCGTTTATTTCAAAACTGTGTTTCTTTCACTGAACTTGGTGCATTTGTGTTGCTTTTGTGTTTTAATACTAATATGTGTTTTTTTGTTGCCATTCTTCAGCGGGATCTACAATATTCGAGTCGCCGGTTATTCCAACTTCGAGATGTCTTCCTTCTTCCTACAGCATCACAACACTCATTTCTCAAGTAAAGTACTTTCCGAATTCCATCAATTTAAAGTCCGTAGCATGTTTTTCTTAGCCTGCTAAAGACTTAATAGTTGTGGTGTCCGACGGTTTTCAGCCAATTTGTGCTGGTCTTGGTTTAGCGGTTAGCATTATGGCTTTCAAACAGTCACAATTGCGATTGAAATCCCGATCAAGTCAGCATCAAGTTGAGCGCCAATGAAAACAATTGTATTACTGTTGCCATTTTTGGGGGTATGTCTTTTGTGTAACGAACAGTCGAGAACCGGAGAGGAGCTAACCTGCGATGCGTATTTGTTTATCAGATGTGAACCTTAACCGGGCTGTACCACTGGGATATTGAGCACCGGTTGTGTCGACGGCTTATGTTCGTATTTGTGTTTAGTTTTAAGCTTTTTGAAATTTTTGCGGTGTAAAGCCCTCCAAAAGCCCTCCAAAAAAGCCCTCCACTGATAGAAGCGATTTTTTTTTGATAAATTAGGGGTTATTTTGCTGATTTGAAAATGCCACCGCGTCGCGAATTAACACGAGAGGAAAAGGATGAGAAAAATAGGAAGGCTAGGGAAAAAAGAAGTCTCGAAGACCCGGAGGCAAAACAATTGAGATTGGCGGCTCAGAGGGAAAAGGCCAAGTTCGTCCGTGAAGAGAAGCGTCGTCGGCTAAATCCCGAAGAAGATCAGGCTGCCAAAAATTTGAATGCGCAAAGGGCGAGAGAAGACCGCCAGGCAGAGGCACCTGACGAGAGAGCGTTGAGGCAGAGGTTAGATGCGGACCGCAAAAGAGTCTCCCGTGCTAGCGAGACGGAAGTTGAGCATCAAGCTAGGCTGCTCGATCAACGGATCCGGCAGCAACTCCTTAGGCAGGAACAGACTGGAGAAGATGATCGTGCTCGACTGTTGGCCGAGGAGGAGCGGCAAGCAGTCCTTCGGCACGAAGAAGAAAATCGTATTCGATTGGCAGCCGAGGCTGAGGCCGAGGTTGGTATTCTTCAAGCAGAAGAAAATCGTCTGCGATTGGAAGCCGAGGCAGAGAGGCAGGCTGGTCGTCTTCAAGCAGAAGAAAATCGTGTTCGATTGCAGGCCGAGGCGGATCGGCAAGCTGCCCTTCGTCAACAAGAAGCAGCATCTATCTTGCGAGCGATTAATCAGAGACCAGCGTCTGATTCAAGGGTTGTTCTTGCCAATGATGCTGTGGCAGAGCGTCCAGCAAGACAACAACACCAGGCAGGAAAGGCAGCTGTTGGCAACAGAGAAACTCCTGAAGAGCAACGAGCTCGATTACAATCCCAGGCATTGAGGATGAAAATTTTTCGGCAAGATGAATCTGAAGCGGAGAGATCAGCTAGGCTTCGCGATCAGGCCTTGAGGCAAAAAGCTCTTCGCCACGAAGAATCTGAAGCAGAAAAATTGGCTCGACTTCGGGAACAGTCTTTACGGCAAAAAGCTCTGCGGAACGAGGAATCGGAAGCAGAGAAATCATCTAGGTTACAAGAACAGTCCCTGCGGCAAAGTTCTCTGCGGAGCGAAGAATCGGAAGCCGAAAAATCAGCCAGGCTTCGCGAACAGTCTCTGCGGCAAAGATGTCTTCGGAATCAAGAAATTGAAGCAGAAAATGCGGCACGACTTCATGATCAATTAGTCCGCCAGGAAAATCTACGCGACATCGAAAATGAAGAAAGCAATCTTTCTCGACTTCAGGATCAGTCATCACGACAGGAAGTTGTACGCGGCGGGGAAACAGCAGAGGAAAGATTAGATCGCGCTATCTCTGATAGATTTCGTTATCAAGTCAATTTGTTCGACGAAATTGAACAGGAAGGTCGCGTTGATCACCCCGAGTACATGGCTGATTACAGAGCGACCGAGAATGAAGAAGAAGCTGCTACGCGGCGTGAAGAGAATCGGTGTCGAATGGAGTTACGTCGCGAACTTGAAGAGCAACGAGAGCGGGAAGACGAAGAATTGCGAGCTAGGAATGCAAGTGATCATGGTGAAATTGTTCCAATTGAAAATGAAGAAGACGAAGCTCTTCGTTTGCAGTTGATGACTGAACGCGACCGGCGTGGAAATCCAAGAACTCATCGGCAGGCTTGCAAAGAAATCGTGGTAGAGGACCGCGTTCACTTGCATGACTGCGGAGATTTGACCAAGATTTGCTCGGAATGTGATGCCAAACATTTCGCGAAAGAAATGCCGAAAGACAAGAAGTTCCAGCAATGCTGCGCAAAGGGCAATGTCATTCTTCCACCTGCTAAGCCGTGTCCAGAACCATTGGCCAGCCTCTTGCAAAACCGGCATCCCAAATCGAAACATTTCATGAAGCAGATTCGAAATTACAACAGCGCCCATGCTTTCGCCTCTATGGGAGCTAATTTTTCAACGCCGCCGGGTCGCGGCCCGACCTGTGTACGCATCCATGGTCAGATTTACCACCAAACTACTCCTCTCGGTCAGACGGCAAATCCCAGATACTCTGATTTGTATTTTTTGGATTCTGCGCAGGCTACTGATTTCAGGGCGAATATCGAAATGATGTCGGGTTGTTGTAGAACTTTGATGGAAGAGCTGGACGCTATGCTTCGAGAAAAGAATCCTTACGCCTTGACCTACAAGATGATGCGTCAGGTTCTTGAAGAAGAATACGTTCAACGGCAAGCTGAAAATCTACCTCACTACACTGTCGGCATGATCATCACTTGCGATAGAAGAAATGTCGACCAACGAAGATACAACTGTCCAACGGTTAACGAAATTGCTGTGGTTTTTAAAAGCACTGACGGCGAACCACCAGCCTACAGAGATATTCGTGGCCATCTCTACATTCCCGTCAGAGGCCGACGATTCATCCAGATTGACACAAAAAAGGTTATGTGTGATCCGATGTGTTACCCACTTTTATTTCCGAACGGTGACGACGGTTGGCATATCAACATGCCTTATACCACCACCAGACGGAGAGAGAGAGATGAAGCGGCAGCAATGGCCATGATTGTTGAAGAAGATGAAGAGGAGCAGATTGATCCCTTGTGGCCCAACCCCAGAGTTTTAATTCGTGATGAAATGGCCGCAGCAGATGGCAATGCTGTGATTGAAAATGAGCCAGGTGAAGAACAAGAACCAGAAGCGGACGAGGAGAACGACGATCGACCACCGAACAGAAACAGAGGCCCACGCTCAAGAGTGACGCAAGCCGAATTTTACAGTTCGCGCATATCAGTTCGTGGTGATTTCAACAACGTTTTGGCTGGGGGTCCCGTCACTCAGATGTATTTTGTCGATTCTTACGTCAAGACCGAGGGGAATCGCCTAGATTGGCTCAGACGAAACCAGAAAGAGCTGCATGTTGAGCGCTACTGCGGTCTGATGGATTACATCAACAATCGAGCAGAGAGAGCAAATTTGGCAGTTGGCTCGATCTACATTCTCCCTTCGTCTTTTATTGGCAGTCCTCGAGCCATGAAACAAAATTACCAAGACGCTATGGCAATTTGTGGAAAATTTGGCAAACCGACTTTTTTTGTGACGTTTACCTGCAATCCCAAGTGGAGGGAAATTGTTGCTAATATTCCAAATTACTTGACGGCTTCCGATCGTCCCGATATGGTTGCAAGAGTATTCCACTTGAAGAAGAAAGAGTTGGTCGACGACATCGAGAAAAAGCAAATATTGGGTTTCGCCGCGGCCAGAATCGAAGTCATCGAATTTCAGAAACGTGGACTGCCTCATTGCCACATGCTGGTGTGGGTCGACAGCCGTGACGCTCCTTCGACACCAGAGGATATGGATGAGACCATCTGCGCTGAAATTCCCGACAAGACACTCTATCCAAGACTTTACGACTCTGTTATGGCTCACATGATTCACGGTCCGTGTGGAGCCATCAACAAAAATTCTCCCTGCATGGATGAAGAGGGCTGCAGTAAAAAGTTCCCCAAAGACTTCAACGAAGAGACTATGATCAATGACAACGGCTATCCGACGTATAAAAGAAGAAACACTGGTGTTGTACATCGTTTGAAAAGGGGGCACACTCACTATGAAGTGGACAACCGATGGGTTGTTCCTTATAACCCTTGGTTGCTACTGAAATATGATTGTCACATCAACATCGAGTATTGCGCCAATATGACCACTGTCAAGTACATCTTCAAGTATGTGTACAAAGGTCACGACTGCAGCAACATTGAATCGAAAACTGGAACGCATCAGCAGGCTGGAGAAGAAAACGAGCAAGTTTTTGTTTGGGACGAAATCTCCACCTTTACGGACACCCGTTACGTCAGCGCGCCAGAAGCCGCCCATAGAATCTTCAAGTTTCCTCTCAGCGATCGTTCTCATACCATCACCCGACTAGCCGTGCATCTGCCTCTTGAACAGTCCGTCTTTTTCCAACCGGGCAACGAGGAACAGGCAGTCATCAATGCCGCGACCAAAGAAACGACGTTAACTGCTTGGTTCATCTTGAATCGGGATAATGAAGAAGCGAGACAGTATTTTTACCGAGAAATTGTCCATCATTTTTGTTTCGTGAGGTCGGGTGGACGTAATTATTGGAAACCTCGAAGAAGAAATATTAAAATCATAGGCCGCTTATATACCGTGGGCGTCCGTCAAGTTGAGCGATACTGCCTTCGCTTGCTTCTCATCAACGTCAGAGGATCAACCAGCTTTGAAGATCTCCGCACGGTCAACGGTGTCCTTCTACCGACGTTTAAATCAGCCGCTTCTGCTTTGAATTTGCTGGAGGACGACAGCGTTTGGGAGAAGACCTTGGACGATGCCGCCGCCTTTGAAATGCCGGAGCGATTGAGACAGCTCTTTGTCGATGTCTGCCTCTTTTGCAATCCCACCGACGCTCTTCATCTCTTTGATCGGTCTCTGCCCCACCTCATGGAAGATTTCATTCGAACTGGTCACGATGCGGAAGTCGCCAAAAACTTGACTTTGAAATGGATTCAAGACAAGTTGATTCTCCACAATAGAACAATGGAAGAACTCTCTTTGCCTGTTCCTGACTTTCAGCTTATTCGCCAAATTATTGAAGCTCAACTCGAAGAGAATACTGCAATTACCAGGATAGAAAAGAGACGATTGGGTGAACTGATGGTTACTCAATTGAACGAAGGTCAACGAGCCGCCTATGATCAAGTCATGGCTGCCATCAACGACAACAACAACTCAGTTCCCCATCAGTATTTTTTGGATGGTCCTGGAGGTACTGGCAAGACCTTTTTGTACAACACTCTGATCACCGTACTGCAAGGCCAAGGGAAGACAGTCATCGCCGTCGCTTCTACCGGCATCGCTTCTACGTTGTTGATTGACGGCTCAACATACCATTCCCAATTTAAGATCTACCCTCCAATTACCGAAGTTACCAGATCGAAAATTGTAGATGGAAGCACTCTCGCTAATTTGATTTTAAGTGCCGTTCTCATCATTTCCGACGAAGCCACAATGAAGACAAATCACGCTCTCGACGCTTTTAATTTCCTCTTTCAAAAATTGGAAAAGAAAAATATACCTCATGGTGGAAAAGTCCTTCTTCTTGGTGGTGACTTTCGTCAATGTTTACCAGTCGTCCGACATGGAAACAGGGTGAAGGTGGTGGAAGCTACAATCCGAAATAACGCAACGTGGCCTCTGTTTCGTCATCTTCGTCTAACCCAGAATATGCGTACCGTGGCCGGCAATCAAGACTACGCTGACTGGCTTATTCAGCTTGGAAACGGTACTCTGCCAACGAATCCAAGACTTAACAATCCCGATCTCATCGAAATTCCTGCCGAGTTTCTGGACTTTGGACGGAATTTGATTGAGTACGTCTTTGGTGTTCCTTCTCTTCTTTTGGATCCAGAGGTATCTCAGCAGATTTGCAGTCGAGCCATTCTCTGTCCGAAGAACGAAGACTGCCTACGGATCAACAATCAGATCATCAAAGACATGCCTGGAATAGTTCATCAGTACAAAAGCATCGACACGATTGATTCGGACGATCCTGAAGAAATTGCCAATTATCCAACCGAGATTCTCAACACCTTTAATGTGTCCGGAATTCCCACTCATGTTCTCAAGTTGAAAGTGGGAGCCATCATCATTCTGCTCAAGAACATTGATTCGCGTAAGGGTCTCTGCAATGGCACCCGTCTCATCATCAGGGCCCTCAGAGAAAATCTGATCGTTGCAGACATCGCTTCCGGCAAGAACAAGGGTCACACGGTTTACATCCCGCGAATGACGCTGTCGCCCACCGATTCCGATCTTCCTGTCACACTCAAGAGGCTCCAGTTTCCTGTGCTGTTGGCATTTGCCATAACCATCACCAAGTCACAGGGCCAGACTTTTGATCGTGTCGGCATTTTCCTCCCGGAGCCTGTCTTTTCTCACGGTCAGCTGTATGTGGCTTTTTCACGTGCAACATCGAAAGAAGGTTCATAAATATTTTCTATAGATTTTTGTTTACTTATTTTACTTTATAGTATGTTTTACATTTTTGTTTGTTTTTTTTATCGGGGAAAAAACCCACAGGTGTCAAAGTCGAAATAGCAGAATCTGCAAAGCAAGGACGGCTTTTGAGAAATCACCTGACAGCCACTGAAGAGGAAAAAGAGAAAGTATTCACCGTCAATATTGTTTACAAAGAAGTCCTTTTGTAAACACATCATCATCACACAGTTAAACGACTTAATCCTTTATACCATTCTTCCGTAGTCAACCCCTGAAAACCTTCTTGGATCCCTTTTTCCTTTCTATTCCTTTCTTTCCCAGCTTTTCAAACCCAAGAGGAACTAAATTCCGCCTCGGTCTACGGGCCAAAAAATGGAGCACGGGCATGGCCATGGGGTAGTACCCATGTGCGCTCAACCGTGAATTAATAATATTAAAGTGTAGCAATAAATACCCAAAATAATAAAAAAACAAAAAAAAAATTCAAAATTTTCGCCAATGATAAATATTTTGAAAGTGTTTTACGAGTTGTACACATCGGCAAATGGTGTACTGGATAGCGTACTTGCTTAAGGACAGTAATGGTAACGGTTCAAACCTGGCTGAGTGACGTTATATTTTTATATATTCTTCGGATTTCAAAGCTGATAGAATTCAAAGTATCGCACTTATAATGATGATGCCAAGTATTATTTCGCCGTTTATAAACGCTATAGCCACTACACTTTTTTTTATTTATCTGTTAATTAAACATCGATTGATTGAAACGACCATTCGAACAATAATTCTCCCGCTTTGCTCATGCCGGGCGATTAATACAACCTTAAAATAAACCTTAAAAATGGTCCGATAAACAGTCCAACAGATTTGATCACATCGATTGATGAGTGACATCACTGAAAAAAGATTACGCGTTGATGGTTCAAACCCACAGTCGGCTAATACCTTTCTGATGTAAAGAATAGCACGAGTAGCGACCGAATGATGTTTAGCGATCGGTAGCGATTTTAAAAAATGTCTTCAAATCCAAAGACTTTTATTTTGCTGCAGGTCTGCGCTATGGAACTGGTCATGTCGGGACTTTCTTAACAACACCACTGTTGGTGTAGTGGTTAGAGCATTAGGCAGGTAACACTAAGGTAGGTGGTTCAAACCCACTCTCGGCAAATAACTGTGTTATAATGCAAATGTTCTCAATATCGAATTATTCATAAATCGATGCTAATAAATCGATTTTGCTCATGATGTGTTGTTACCATGACAATGTGTAAGTATGCGCTAACTTGCTGGTCACGTTGGGAATTGATTTTCATCACCGCTGTTGGTGTAGTGGTTATAGCCTTGCATTGGTAATTCAAACGTTGGTGGTTCAAGCCCACTATCTGTAAATAACTGCATAATGAAGCAAATATTCACAATATCGAATAATTCATAAACAGATGCAAAAAAATCGATTTTGCTCATGATGTGTTATTACCATGACAATGTGTGAGTATGCGTAAAACTACTGAACACGTTGTGAACTACTTTTAACCACTGTTGGTGTAGTGGTTATAGCATTGTATTAGTATTTCTAAGGTTGGTAATGGTGGTTCAAACCCACTTTCAGCTAACAACTATGTAATGAAGCAAATTGTCTCACTATTGAGTAGTTTTAATACTGATGCTGATTAATCGATTTTGCTCACGCTGGGCGATAACCATGACACTGTGTTAGGTATGCGCTGTCCACTTGGTCACAACGGGACTTTTAACAGGAATGAGTATCGATTTTGGTGTAGTGGTTGTAACATCGGTTTAGTTATTCCATGTTCAGTGGTTCCAACCCACTCTCGGCAAACAACTGTCTAATGAATCAATTATTTCCAATATTGATGAATTCAAACACCGATGATAATAAGTCGATTTTGCTCACACTGGGCGATAACCATGACTATGTGTGAGTATGCGCTGTCCACTTGGTGACGTCGGGACTGTTGACGTTTTTGAACACCGCTGTTGGTGTAGTGGTTATAACATCGGATTGGTAATACAAAGGTAGGTGGATCAAACCCACTCTGGGCAATTAATTGTCTAATGAATAAATTAGTATAGTACAATAATCGATGAATTCTAAAACCATTGTAAATAAAACGCTTTTGCTCTCGCCGGGTGATAAATATTACAAAGTTAAGTATACGCTATAGATTTTGTGAAGTTGGAAAATCGTCACAATCACTGCTGTTGGTGTAGTGGTTATAGATTTGGATTAGTAAGAAAAAGAGTGATGGTTCAAACCCACCATCAGGCAATTAACTATAGAATGAAGAAAATAGTTCCCAGAATGGTGAAATATTACACTGATGCAAATAAATCGATTTTGTTCTTGCTGGGCGATGAACCTCACGTTGGAAATTTTACCGCCGTAGGCTATTGCTCTTTTGAAAAGTTTGCATAAACAATGAGACTGTTGGTATAGTCAGAATTACTCGAGAAAAAATAACAGGAGATTAAGCAATAAAATGTTAGCAACAGCCATTCGTTTCGGCCCTGAATTTGCTATTTAAGACAGTTTACTGGCTTACGACTATCCATTCGTCGAGCTGATAAGCTTGCTTTTCTATCTTCATTCAAAGAATGGTGGTTCAAACCGAATCTTGACAAACAATTGACTAATGAAGCAAATAGTCTTTATTTCGCTAAATGCAAACTCCGATGTAAATAAAACGCTTTTGCTCACGCTGAGTGATAACTATGACAATATGTAAGTATGCGCTATCCACCTGGTCACCTCGGAAAATGATTTAAATAACGTAGTTGGTGAAGTGGTTATGGCATTGAATAGGTAAATTAAGGGTTGGTGGTTCAAATACACTCTCAGGAAAACAACATTGGAATGAAACAAATAGTTCCAGAAACGATGAATTCTTACACTGATGCAAATAAATCGATTTTGTTCTTGCTGGGCGATGATACTGAAAATTTTAAAGTATGCACTACCCATTAGGTCCCGTCGAGACTTGCATTGAATTATGCTTATTAATATTAATTTAATAATGAACCCATTTTCGTTTATTTTTTCTGACCATGACAATATAGATGTATGCACTATCCACTTGGTCACGTCGAGGCTTGCAACCAATCACTTCTGTTGGTGTAGTGGTTATAGCATTGGATTGATAACTCAAAGCGTTGTGGTTCCCACACTCGGCAAACAGCCGTCTAATGAAGCAAATTGTCTCAATATCGATAAAGTCCAACTCCGATGTGATTTAAAAGCTTTTGCTCACGCTGGGTGATAACTATGACCATGTGTAAGTATGTGCTATCCAACTGGTCACGTCAGAACTTGATTATGTACACCACTGTTGGTGTAGTGGTTATAGCATTGGATTGGTAGTTCAAAGGAAGTTGGTTCAAACCCGCTCTCGGCAAAATACAATAAGTTGCCAAAATATGTCATGTAAATGAATCGCAAGTTGGGTATGAATAAAGATTTGACACTGTTGCAATTTTGTCCGCACATTAAATGACGATTTATAGCAACTCTTGCAACATTCATTCACAACTCCATGGCTCAGTGGTTAGAGTGACGGATTCAGGATTCAGCGGACCAGTGTTCAAATGACACTCAAGACAGTAACAAGTAAAATGAAGAATACACGGGCAGGAAATCAATAGGTAAGGGATAAATAGATGGGTAAAATAAAGTGGGAACAAATACAGTAAATATCAATAAATGTCAAGTGGAAGACATCCAAATTCTGAATAAAACACAAGTCCCCGGTACCAAATCCCTAGAAAAATTACAAGTCCAAAGAAACCTAATAACCCCATCGGGCTTACAGAGAAAAACGACAGAGTCCTAAAATGAAACCAAAATATCACGTAAAAAAGTACAAGTCCAAAATCACACCCAAAATACCCAAATACCCGGGATGTGTCAATTCCAACACAACCAAACTCTGAAAAAACCAAGTCCCAAAATAAATCCAAAACTCAACCGATACTG
>Ga0208463_1000324_pt1 | contig 11941 bp, 11 predicted proteins | sample LakMenEpi09Jul08_FD_150752 | JGI IMG/M metagenome (GOLD analysis project Ga0208463, IMG submission 150752) | Freshwater microbial communities from Lake Mendota, WI - 9JUL2008 deep hole epilimnion (SPAdes) | ecosystem: Environmental > Aquatic > Freshwater > Lake > Epilimnion/Euphotic zone ... | reverse complement strand
AGCTCTAGCGGGTCATGTTTGTCGGCCATGCGATGAGTGTAGCCACTCGGCTTTGACGCTTTGTTGCCAATTTAGACTTAGACCACGATGCCTAAGTCAATTGCCCTTGCCACCAAACACGGCAAACTGAGCCAAATTGCGCCATGGATAGAGGCTCTCGACGGCTGGACAGTTGAACTGGCTGAAATTGACACAGATCAGTTCGGAACATTTAGCGGCGAAATTGCGCGAGAGAAATCACCTCGTGACACTGCGATAGCAAAAGCCAGGACGGCAGCCGATTTGTTGGGCAGCGATTACGGGCTCGCGAGCGAGGGGACCATTGGTGCGCACCCGGCGTATCCGTGGATTAATTCGGATCACGAAATTCTTGCGCTGGTTCGACGAACCGACGACTTCGTGCTCACCGAAATTTTTTTATCGCCTGAGATTCAGGCGCACAGCGACGAGGTTGACGAGAACACAGATCTCGAAGCGGTCGTAGCAAAGTTAGATTTGCCAGCTCACGCGGCAATAATTGTTGCCGTTGGTGATGTTGAAATTGTGCTGCATAAGGGTGTGCACGATGCAAACGATTTCAAACAGAAGATTGCTGAGGCCCTTTCGACTGGCACAAAACTTCTGCGAGTTGAAAATGATTTTCGCGCCATGCACTCGCCATCGCGTCAGGCCAACATCAGCAAGTGTGCCGAGCTGCTTGCAACGCGAATCAAAACGAAGTGTGCAGCGTGCGGCGAGATTGGCTTCGGCAAAGTTGGCTACGAGTATGGTTTGCCATGTAGCGACTGCGACCAACTGGTTCTATCGGTGGCAAACTCCGAGAGGCACGCATGCGTTTCTTGCGAGCACAGCGAATTGCGCACGCTTGGCCAGACATCTGTTGACCCATCGCGCTGTGATTTTTGTAACCCCTAGACACGAGAGCTTGAGATGACCAGACCCGAGATTCGCTTGGCCGCGCAGGCGCTCAAGGCCGGGCACCTCGTTGCCTTTGCAACCGAGACTGTTTATGGTCTCGGCGCCGACGCGAGCAATGCCGCCGCTGTCGCGCGCATCTATGAGACCAAGGGTCGGCCCGCCAATCACCCGCTGATCGTTCACGTTAGCGATGCGAAGCAACTGGATGTCTGGGCTCTCGAGGTGCCCGATTACGCGCGAAAACTGGCCGCCGATTTCTGGCCGGGAGCCATGACTCTGGTGCTCAAGCGTTCGCAGGCAGCCAAGGACTTTGTTACCGGTGGTCAAGACACAGTCGGGGTAAGGGTGCCAAGCCATGCGGTTGCCCTTGAGCTGCTTCGCGAGTTCGAGCAGCTGGGTGGCCTCGGGGTCGCCGCCCCGAGCGCAAACCGCTTCGGCAAGGTTTCACCCACCACCGCTCAGGCAGTAGAAGAAGAACTGGGGCGTTATCTGGCCGAACAAGATCTGATTCTCGAGGGCGGAGCTTCAGAGGTCGGCATCGAATCGACAATCATCGACTGCACAACTGCGCGCCCAAGAATTCTGCGACTCGGCGCAATCACAGAGCACATGATTGAGCAAAGCACAGGGCTGCAGGTGAGCAACGAGCAGTCTGAGATTCGCGTGAGTGGCTCGCTCGAGTCACACTATTCGCCGAACGCCAAGCTGGTGCTAAACGATGAAGCACACAATGGCGACGGCTTCATCGCACTAAGCGCACATGAAACCCCGGCAGGCGCAATCAGACTCTGCTCACCAGAAACAAGCGAAGAATATGCGCAACAACTCTATGCAGCACTGCGACGTGCAGACGAATTGAACCTAAGTCGTGTTGTTGCAATCACGCCGACCGGCGACGAACTTTCACTCGCAATCGCAGATCGACTGCTGCGGGCCAGCCGCTAGCTTTTCGCTTTGCGCGCGCTGAGCGCCGCCCACATGTAGGCAGCCGAGAAGCTAAAGCCAACGAGTGCGTAAGCAATGGTGAACCAGGTTAGTTGCACTCCAATTAGTAGTGTCAGCACACCGAGGGCAAATGCGCTAAACATCATCACGAAACCGGCGAATCGCACCGATGCAACCGTGCCGCGGGTCGAGTGCGAATACATGTTGCCGGCAAGTGCAACCAACGTGATTCCGGTCATGCGCATCGACCACTCGAGTCCTGGGGTCGAGACTAATCCGAGAAGTTCGTTGAATAGTTTCGGAGCGACAAGTAGAGCAATCGCGCTTAGACCAAAAACAATTGAGCCAGCTCGCAAGACGAGCCTGAATCTCTTTGCGGCGTCTTCAAGAATCATGATTTCTCCTTAGCGTAGGTAGGGGCGAAGTTCGACTTTGCGATTGCAGGCTTTTGAGCCGGCGGCCGCGAGAGCCAACGCTGTGTCACGGTCTTCGGCTTCGACAATCCAGAAGCCGCTGTAGTGTTCGGGCGAGTTGTAGAGCGACCCGTCGATCACGATGCCAGCGCCACCGCGGTTATCGAGAACGGTTGCCGCTTCGCCGTGGTTGATGCCCGCGGCGGTTATCCAGTGGCCTTTGTCTTGAAGCATCTCGTTGAACTCGTCGATTGCGGCCATTTCGTTGCCGTCAGCAGAGTTACTGGCGCTGTCGATCACGAAAATGATGTACTTCACGAGGCCTCCTGCTTTTCGTCAGAGCAAGTCTAAGTAGGGTTGAACCATGCCGCCGGTAGCCAAGAACAAGAACGGGTTCGAGCCCAAGACCTGTGAGCGCTGCGGCCTAAAGTTCGAATGGCGCAAGAAGTGGGCCCGCGACTGGGCCAACGTGAAGTACTGCTCGCAGAAGTGCAAGGGCTGATGGCCGCCAAGCTAGAGCGCATTGTTTACGTGCCATTCGACCACCTCAACTTCGACCGCGGTGCCCTGAAGACCGCAGACCCAGCCAAAGACGCGGTGGTTTTGGTCGAGAGCAAGCGCATGACTGCTGGCCGCCCTTGGCACAAAGAGCGACTCTTCTTTCTCATCTCAGCCGCTCGGCACTTCGCCGCCGAAGCCGAGGCGAAGGGCTTCACGGTTCGCTATATAAAAGCAGAAACCACAATTCACGGATTGACCGCCGCGCGCAAAGAGTTCGGCGAGCTGCCGATTGTTTGCGCAGAGCCTTCTTCGTTCAAACAGTTTGCGCAACTTCAAGAGTTCGGCGTCGAGTTCATTGCTAACGATTTGTTTCTCACCTCGCGCGAAGACTTCGCACTTTGGGCCGGCAAGCAAAAGCGTTTCGTCATGGAGAACTTCTATCGTGCGCAGCGCGTGCGACTCGATGTTCTCATGAAAAGCGGTGAACCGGTTGGTGGTCGCTGGAACTACGACGATGAGAATCGTTTGCCACCACCAAAGAACTATGTGTGGCCACCGCATCTCAAACACGAACGCGACGAAATCGATCTAGCGGTTGCCGCAGAACTTGAGCACGAGGCAAAACCAACTTGGGCAACCACTCGCAAAGGTGCGCTCGCGCAACTGGATTTTTTTGTTGAACATCACCTCGCCAACTTTGGTCCATACGAAGATGCAATTGCCGCAGACGAGTGGGCGTTGCACCACTCACTGCTGAGTCCATACATGAACGTTGGCCTGTTGCACGCGAGCGAAGTAGTTGATGCTGTGTTGAAGGCATTTGCGCGCGGCGGTTATCCCGTTGAATCTGTCGAAGGTTTTATTCGTCAGGTAATTGGTTGGCGTGAATACATCAACGGCATGTATTGGTTCTTGGGTGACGACTATCGAAACCTAAATGGCCTCGGTGCCGACCGCGACTTGCTGCCGGCGTTCACCGACTCGACCAAAACTAAGATGGCTTGCGTCAGCGGGGTAGTGGCCGACATCGAGAAGCGCGCCTGGGTGCATCACATTCCGCGACTGATGGTGCTCAGCAACCTGGCCCTTGTCACCGGCACCAACCCGCAGCAGTTTCTCGACTGGATGCGCGAACAGTTCATCGACGCGTCTGACTGGGTGATGGTGCCGAATGTGATTGGCATGGCCGTGCACGCCGACAACGGGGTGCTGATGACCAAGCCCTATGCGGCCGGCGGGGCATACCTGAACCGCATGACCCAGTTCTGCAAGGGCTGCGTCTATGACCCCAAAAAACGAGTCGGCGATGATGCCTGCCCGTTCACCACTCTCTACTGGGATTTTCTCGATCGTCACGCCGAAGCGTTCACCAAGAATCACCGCATGAGTCAGCAGATCTTCGGCCTCAAACGTCTGACAGATTTGCCCGAGTTGCGCATCCGTGCAAAAGAAGTTTTGGCCGGTCTCGACCGAGGCGAAATCTAAAGCAGAGTTATTTGCACTTGCCGAGCGCGAGCATGGCCGCATTTGCACGACCAGCCATTGTCACGAGTGAAGAGCTTGAGATGTAAGAAGGTCCGAGCTCATCTTGTAGCTTTGCCTTATTGGGTGAGAAACCTTCCCACCACCAAACGCCGATAGATTTGCTACCCGCCTTCGCTCGAAGCACTGCACACGACTTAGTTGCGTAGGCCGCCTGACCGCTCGGGGATATTGAGAAACCTGGCAGCGGAGCTTTGGTCGAGTCAAGCACCTGTTTGGTTGGCGATGTTCGAGTATTTGGGTATGCGGTCTCTGCAATCGCAACGTTCAGGTTAAACTCATCGGTCACAACCGAAATCGATTTCTCGAGATTACTCAGTGGCCCACCCCACTGGCTGTAGTAACTCAAACCAATTGCATCCGGGGCAGTGAGGCCATTTGCAAGCGCCATGGTCAGCCACGATTTTGTTTTAGCCGAGTCGCCACCGGTTTCAAGATGAATCATTACTTTCGGTTTGCCTGAAGAAGCCCTGACTGCCGATGAAGCCGAATTCAACAAACCCACGAGTCGCTTGAACTCTTCGTTTGACCAGGTGTTTAGCTTGGCGGTGGGCCAGAGCATGCCGTTGGCGATCTCGTTGCCAACCTGAACCCACTGCGGAGAGGTCTGTTGCTGGGCGAAGCGAGCCAATGTCTCTGACGTGTATTCATTTATTTTCTGTTCGAGTTCAGACTGGTTCAACCCTTGCCAAGAAATAGGTGTGGTCTGACTGCCCGGATCTGCCCACCAGTCGCTGTAGTGAAAATCGAGCGCAAACGCCAAACCGGCTTTTTTGATGCGCTTGGCCAGCGCTAAGACTTCGTTTATCGAAGAACGCCCGTCGGGTGGCTGAACCCAGAGCCGAACCCGAGCAACCCTTAGCCCCGACTGTTTCATGAGCACCAGTGGGTCAATCTTTCGTCCTCTGGCGTCGTAAAACTTCGAGCCACCTCGCTCAATCTCGGGCAGCCAAGACACATCGGCGCCGTTTTGCAGAGTCGAAGCGGTTGAAGTCACTGGCTCGGCCGAGCTGGGGGAATTTGGTGTGGCGCTGAGCATTAGTAGTATCGTCAAAATCGCCGGAAGCGCAAAGCGGTTCGGTCTCTTCATCTGCCCACCCGTCTCATGTTTAGGCGTTGGGTTAAGACTATGCGCCTCGGCAGACCCGACTTGGCTAGTGCTTGATTAGCTTGCCGACTCCATTAACCGAGTAGTAGCGAATGTAGTCAACCGTAAGAGACCCAGATTGCACGGCTGGGTCAATGTTCGGCTCGAAGTTTCCGCCGGTCGCCAAGTTTAGAACTAAGAAGAACTCCCGGTTGAAAACCCAAGCATTTGGCTTAACCTGTGACGCGGTGATGGTGTAGTACTTGTTGTTGTTGAAATAGAAGTCGATTGCGTTCTTTCGCCATTCAATTGCATAGACATTGAACCCAGAAGTCAGCGGCACTGTGTGATCGAAGCCCCAGCCTTTCTGCGAACCGTCGCCACCAAAGTAGCCTGGGCCGTGCACAGTGCCGTAGACACGGTTCGGCTCAGACCCTTTTCCTTCAAGAATGTCTATCTCGCCACAGTCGGGCCAGGTGTCACCTTCGGTGAGCGATGCGCCAAGCATCCAGAAAGCTGGCCACATTCCTGAGCCAGCCGGTGTCTTAATGCGTGCCTCGAGGCGACCATACATGAAGCCCAGCTTGTCGGCCGTTTTGACCTTGGCGCTCGTAAATTGACAGTCATCGCAGAAATTTAAGATAGAAGAGGTCTCGGGAATGCGCTTCGCGGTAATCACCAGGTTGCCCTTGCCATCAGTGAGAATGTTTGACGAACTTGCGGTGTAATACTGCTTTTCGTTGTTTCCCCACCCGAAGCCGTTTCCTAGATCGTGAGTGAAGTAGCGCTTGTCGATGCCCACGCGCTTCTTGCCGTTGAACTCTTGAGACCAAAGCAGCTTTTTTGTCGTTGCAGCGGTTGCAGACTGACTCGGGGCCGAGGCAACCACTAGGGCGAGACTGGCGATGCTCAGGCTCGCTACGAGCATCTTGACAATCGAGCTGACTTTCATGAAACGCCTTTCACGGATTACTAGAATGCTACTCAATCACCGTTTGACCCGTGTCACGCTTTTATAACGAATCGGCTTACAGACGGGGATTCAGTTGCGCTCTCAATTCTAATTGTGTTGACTCTACTTTGTGAAATCGGTTTCACACCACTTAAAGTCGATTTAGGAGATTCCCACTATGGCTAAGTTTTTCGCAAAGAAGCGCGTTCTAGCCGCGACTTCGGCACTAGCTCTTTTGAGTGTGCTGTCGATTGGCATCGAGCCAGCGAGATCAGCAGATGCACCAGTCAAAATTACAGTCTGGTCATTCGGAGATGTAATCCAGCGAGACTTTGTCAGACAATATCAAGCACTGCACCCGAACGTGACTATCGAGTACACCAAATACAACCTTGATGACGTCAACGGAACCAAATTGATTACGCAGTGTGCGGCTTACAAGCTCACAAAAAAGCTCGGTGGCCCAGACATCGTTGCCGTTGAAGTTGCATACTCAGGCAAGTGGCGCGCAACACCATCGTGTTTCCAAGATTTGCGCAAGATGGAAACTTCTGACACCAACGTTGCCGCCGGCGTGAAGGCTGGATTGTCTGGCTCTGATCTCAAGGCCGACTACCTTCCGTGGCGCTGGGAGCAAGGCGTTGGTTATGACGACAGCGTGATCGGCATTCCAACCGACGCGGGCGGTCTCGAAGTTGCATATCGAAGTGACTTGTTTAAGAAAGCTGGGCTTCCGACAGATAGAGACGCAGTTGGAAAATTATGGCCAACCTGGGATAAGTTCATCGACACTGGTAAGAAGTACGTTGCAAAGCTAACGGCTGCGCAGAAGAAAAAGAATTTCTCGTTCATCGATGATGCCGGCAGCATCTACACCGCGATGTTGAACCAAGGAACCGCGAAGTACTACGAGAACAATGGCACCGATGCTGGCAAATTGGTTTATAAGACAAACCCTGCAATCAAAAAAGCGTGGGATACCACAGTCAACGCGATGAACTCGGGAATCAGTTCGAAGACCGCGCAGTTCACTGCTGACTGGCCGGTCGGAATGAACAACGGCAAGTTCGCTGTAATTCTTTCGCCAGCATGGATGACCGAGTACATCAAGGCTCAGGCCCCGGCAACGAAGGGCAAGTGGGACATCGCCACCGTACCGGGCGGCGGTGGAAACGTGGGTGGAACCCAACTCACAATTCCAGCAGGAGCTGTAAACAAGCAAGCGGCCTACGACTTCATGACCTGGTACCTAGCCCCTGCTCAGCAGCTGCAGATGTTCAAGAAATTTGGACTGTACCCTTCAACTCTTGCCTCTTACAAGGACCCAGCAGTTGCTGACTACAAAGACCCGTTCTTCAACAATGCGCCTGTTGGCAAGATCTATGGTGAGGGAATGCTGAAGCTCAAGCCGATTTTCGAGGGCACCTGCCAACGCGCAATTGACATGGCGTTCGGGGCCGGGCTCGGTCGAGTTCAAGCCAAGAAGCAAACGTCAGCAGCCTCATGGACTGCCACGTTAGCGGCGCTATCTAAAGACAAGTGTTTGTCGTCAGGCAACTAGGGCACAAACCAATGACCGCAATAGACGATTCGACTAAACCCAGCGGGTTGTCTCGACAAGGCTCAAAGGGTGGCCGGCGCAAGCCGGCTCCCTCGCCTTGGCGCGCAAAGAAAATTCAGAGTGACAAAAACGCTGGCGGCCTCGCTTCGCTAAACGGCAAGTGGGGTTATGTTTTTACCGCTCCGTTCTTTGTGATGTTTCTAATCTTTGGTCTAGCTCCAATCGTGTACTCAACGGTCATCGCTTTCTATAACTGGGATCCAATCGGCGAAATCGAATTCATCGGTCTAAAAAACTTTGAAGACCTGCTGGCAGACGACCGTTTCTGGTTAGCGCTAGGCAACACCATGGAAATCTGGGTGCTCGCGACTTTCCCGGCTCTGATTGGATCTATTGGCCTAGCGGCAATTTTGCGCAACAAATTTCTAAAAGGCGCAACTGCGTGGAGAACTATTCTGTTGGTTCCAAACATCACCTCTGTTATTGCAGTGGCCATTGTCTTTGGTCAACTTTTCGGACGTGACTTCGGCATGGTCAACAACGTTATTGAATTCTTTGGTTTTCCAAGAGTGGACTTCATCGAAAACAGTTTTGCAAGTCACGTAGCCATTGCCAGCATGATTACCTGGCGCTGGATGGGTTACAACGCTCTAATTTTCTTGGCTTCGATGCTTGCTATTCCTAATGAACTGTATGAGTCCGCCTCGCTCGATGGTGCCAACGCCTGGAAGCAATTCCTATATGTCACACTGCCAGGTCTCAGAAACACAATCACCTTCGTTCTAATCGTTGGAACCATCGGTGGCCTGCAGGTCTTCGCCGAACCTCTAACTCTTGGTGGAGGTCTATCCGGTGGTTCTTCAAGACAATTCTCAACCTTGACATTGTTCTTGTACGAACAGGCTTTCGCGAGTTACCAGTGGGGCTATGCAGCTGCGGTTGGAATTCTCATCACCTTCATCGTGCTCATCGTGTCTGCAATCAACTTTTTCCTAACCCGTCGCCTAGCAGATGAGAACACTCGATGAGCACAACAGCGGTAAGGCCAAAATCGATAAAGAAGTTCTGGCGCAGAAAACCAAAGAGCCGTCGCATGTCGTTGATGGGTTACATCATTCTCGCTACGGTCACTTTCGCTTCAGTCTTTCCTTTCTACTGGATGTTCGTGGTTGCTTCTAATGGATCAGAAGAGATCTCAAAGAACCCACCCACGCTTATTCCAGGTGGAAACTTTTTCAAGGTTGTAGCCGATGTCTACTCGGTTGTTCCTTTCAACCGCGCCTTGCTCAACACGCTCATCGTCGGCACAATCGTTGCCCTCGCCCAGGTCTTCTTCTCGGCCCTCGCTGGCTTTGCTTTTGCAAAGCTCAACTTCAAAGGCCGTCGCTTTATGGTGTTGTTCGTGATCGGCACCATGATGCTTCCGAGCCAGCTCGGAATCATCCCGTTGTTCATGCTTATCTCGGCTGTGGGTTGGTTCGACACCTTGCTGGCCCTTATAGTTCCGGCACTGGTCACAGCCTTTGGCGTGTTCTGGATGCGGCAGATTATCGATGCCCAGGTTCCCAACGAACTACTTGAGGCGGCCAGCATCGACGGCGCCGGAGTGCTGAGGGTTTACTGGAGCATCGTCTTGCCAATCATTCGCCAGAGTGCTTTCGTGCTGGGTCTCTTTAGCTTCTTGGCCACTTGGAACGACTTCTTGTGGCCGGGTCTGGTGCTCGCTTCGCCCGATAACTACACCGCCCAGATTGCGGTAACTCAGTTGCAGGCCAGCTACGTTCTCGACTATGCGCTGAATATGGGTGGTGCCTTTATGGCTACCGCACCGCTTTTGTTGCTCTTCATCTTTGTCGGCCGCAGGCTCGTGAGCGGTGTCATGGATGGTGCCGTCAAGGGTTAATGCCTTGTGGCTGACAAAAAATGAAATCAAGTAGAAAAAGGAAAATCATGAACCGCAATTGGAAAAAGGCAGTCGGTTTTTTCGGAGCTCTTGTACTGAGCTTCGTTGGAGTAACCGGCATTTCAGTCTCCGCCAACGCAGCCACGGCCTCTGGCGAGGCATACATCTCTTTGGTTTCGCCGGTAATCACTGACGACATGATCAGCATGAAGGCTGACAACCAGAAGATGGCAGACGGTTGGGTGGCCAACACCTGGTTCGGAACCGGACTAACTTTCACAAAGACCTGGGCACCGGTTGGGTCGACAATCACCGTGACCTATCACGTGAAAGACAAGAACGGTAACCCGTTCATCGACACTCCTGTGAATCTTCGAGTCGGCAAGGGCTATTCGGGATCGACCGCCATCGTAAGTGTTGATGGTTTGAAGACCAATGGTGTAGACAAGCCTCCGTTCGATCAGGCTAACCCGATTCGCAAGACCGATTCTTTCGGAAACGTTTCGTTCACGTTGGTGAACCTCAACGATGCGAGCGAGGGTGAGCCGAAACCAACAAACTGGACTGACGACACAATTCCTGGCACTTCACTGGATGCGTTGTACATTCAGTTGCTGCCACAGGTAAACGGCGAGAAGCCAGACCACTCGGTTATGACCGAATTCCACTACTACAAGAACCCAACACCAGTAGCGAATGGCCCAGCCACCGCTCCAAGCATTCGCCTTGCTACACCTGCGCTTACCGACGTCAACTCGGTTGGCCGTGCAGATCTAGAGAAGCTTTTCTCGGTCGACAACGCTTGGTATGCAAAGGGAATCAGCGTTCGCCAGGCCTACATGCCAATTGGTGGAAACACCTACATGACCTACTCGGTCAAAGACAACGCCGGCAAGCCATTGGTAAATCAAGAGGTGAAACTGCACGTTGGCAAGGCAAACAGCGGTTCGAATGCCAAGGTAACCGATGGCACGACAGCGGCAGATCTCACCAAGCCAGTCGACGCCGATAAGGCGCTCTGGATTGGCAAGACCGACGCCTTCGGCACGGTTGTCTTTCACATGAAGAACACTGACACTGCCGGCGAGGCAATTCCTGCCTCGTTAACAACCCCTATGCCGCTAGCCGGCAAGGGCGCTGTTTTCAGCCAGTTCTGGCCTGAGGTAGCCGGCCTGGCTGATGTTGCTGACATGACAGAGTTCCACTTCACTAACCGTCCAACCGGAGTTGCGGCGATTGCGGCCACCAAGGCCGTGAAGGGCAAGTACTCGGTCTCGATCACCATTCAGGGCAAGGCATCAAGCTCGGCCTCTGTAACGGTGACCGGCTTGCCAAAGGCCACTAAGAAACTGCCAGCGTCAGGAAAACTGACCTACACGGTTTCGGTCACCAAGGGAACCAAGACCATCTCGGTTGTTATTGCAGGCAAGACCTACAAGACGACTGTGAAGGTTGGCTAACTAAAAGTCAATTGTTTGTGGGTGGGGCTGCCTTTGCCCCACCCACAAAACATTTGTAGTCAGAGGAATTCATGAAGAAGTTATTCTCAGCGCTAGCAATATTTGGGATTCTTTTTTCGCCAATCGTCAAAGAAGTTGCGGTTGCACAAGAGATTTCTTACGCATCACCGACAATAACTGAATCGGCTAAAGTCGGGCAGACCGTAAAACTCACGCTCGCGACCTGGCCAGATGCCTCGGGTCAAACATTTGTTTGGTTGCAAAGCGGAAAAGTAATAGCCACCGCTAAGTCGCCGCAACTAAAAATCACTTCTTCAATGAATCTGAAGACAATTCAGGCTCGGCAGTCAGCTAGCATCGCGGGGCAAACCGTAACCAAGGTTTCTAATGCGCTCGTGGTAGGCAAAACATCAATCGCTTCGAACACCTACGTTGCATTCGCCGATTCATCCAAGACAACCTTGCAGGTGAGCAATTTGAAAATCTCACCAACGACAAAGTCGGTAAAGTACCAGTGGTTCAAAGACGGCAGCCCAATTAAGAATGCTGTTTCTGCCAAATACAAGTTTGCAGCCTCAGCCTCGTTCTCAGAATTCAAAGTTTCAATTTCAGCTCAAGCAAGTGGTTTTGCGCTCAACAAATTTGTAACCAAATCATTT
>Ga0208463_1000319_pt1 | contig 11994 bp, 8 predicted proteins | sample LakMenEpi09Jul08_FD_150752 | JGI IMG/M metagenome (GOLD analysis project Ga0208463, IMG submission 150752) | Freshwater microbial communities from Lake Mendota, WI - 9JUL2008 deep hole epilimnion (SPAdes) | ecosystem: Environmental > Aquatic > Freshwater > Lake > Epilimnion/Euphotic zone ... | reverse complement strand
CTTTTTCTGCAGGTACCGTCACTTTCGCTTCTTCCCTGCTAAAAGAGGTTTACAACCCGAAGGCCTTCATCCCTCACGCGGCGTTGCTGCATCAGGCTTTCGCCCATTGTGCAATATTCCCCACTGCTGCCTCCCGTAGGAGTCTGGGCCGTGTCTCAGTCCCAGTGTGGCCGGTCACCCTCTCAGGCCGGCTACCCGTCGTCGCCTTGGTGAGCCATTACCTCACCAACAAGCTGATAGGCCGCGAGCTCATCCTTGACCGAAATTCTTTCCAGACCCGAAGATGCCTTCGAGCCTCGTATCCGGTATTAGCTACAGTTTCCCGCAGTTATCCCAGAGTCAAGGGCAGATTGCTCACGTGTTACTCACCCGTTCGCCACTAATCCACCGGAGCAAGCTCCAGCTTCATCGTTCGACTTGCATGTGTTAAGCACGCCGCCAGCGTTCGTCCTGAGCCAGGATCAAACTCTCCGTAAAAATTTTTCTCTCACCAGCAAGCTGGCAAGAAATTTTTCGAAACGCCGGAAAATTGGCGCATCAGTTTGATCTGACTAAATAGATGTCATTGCTGACAATCTGTCTAATCCAATTACTTCTCTTGGCTAGCTGCAAGCAGCTAACCAACAGGTTCTTGGCATCGACATAGATTTTTGTGCACACTGTTGAGTTCTCAAAGATCGGATGCTGCGACAGATTTTCGCTAGAAAATCCGCAGAGCAACTTCACTAACTTACCAGAAAATTCACGCAAGTCAAAGACTGATACGTGGCAAAATCTGGAAGCTTGTAACAGGCTAACTTCGGCTAAAACACTGGCCTTGGGGGCCGATGACTAGCTTCTGCTGGACTGTTTGTTTGCTGCACTTGAGCCGGCTACCTAAACAGGTCTTGCCAAACTATGGTCAACAGGTGTCAACATTACGCATTTGTAACATTGATGTCAAATCAAAACAGCCCTAAATGCCACTAATTTGCCGAAATCTTCGAGATTTTTCGACTTCGGGGGTCTATTTTCTAAAGATGCCGGCCAGGGTCTTTTTTCCACGGCGCAAAACGGCAAATTCATCACGGATAAAGTCGCTCAGTTCGGCGGCCTCGTCCTCGATCTTTACGTTGTTTAGGTAAACCCCACCCTCGGCAATTGCCCGCCTGCCGGCCGAGATGCTGGCAACTAATCCTGTTTCAACCAGCAGCGTTGCGATTGCGGTGCCTCGCTCTGCCTGCACATTCGGCAACTCACTCAACGCAGAGCGCAAGGTCGACGCGTCTAGCGCGGTGAGCTCCCCCTGTCCGAACAATGCCGCCGAAGCATCGATTGCAGCCTGTGCATCTTCTGCGCTGTGAACCAGTGCGGTCACTTCGAACGCCAAACGTTTTTGTGCGGCACGAAGGTGAGGTGCTGCAATCGTTTGTGCGGCGAGGTCTTCGATCTCGGCTTTGCTGAGGAAAGTGAAAACCTTTAGGCGATCGACAACGTCTGCGTCTTCGACGTTCAACCAGAACTGGTAGAAAGCGTATGGCGAAGTGAAATCGGCATCTAACCAAACGGCATTACCTTCTGACTTGCCAAACTTCTTTCCGTCAGAGTTTGTGATCAGCGGAGTCGCGAGCAGGTGCGCGCTCTTGCCCTCCACCTTGTGGATCAAATCTGTGCCGCTGGTTAGGTTTCCCCACTGATCGCTTCCGCCGGTTTGCAAGATGCAGTCGTAACGACGGAACAATTCGAGAAAGTCAAAACCCTGAAGAATTTGGTAGCTGAACTCGGTGTAGCTGATTCCGTGCTCGCTGTTCAATCGCGCACTCACGGCATCCTTGCTCAGCATCTTGCCAACTCGAAAGTGCTTTCCGATTTCGCGTAAGAAATCAATCGCAGAAATTGGTGCGGTCCAGTCGAGATTGTTAACCATGCGTGCGGCATTGTTGCCTTCGAAAGAAAGAAAACGCGCTGCCTGTCGACCAAGTTTCTCGACCCACTCTGCAACCGTCTCAGGAGTGTTCAGCGTTCGCTCGGCGGTTGGTCTCGGATCGCCAACCAAACCGGTCGAGCCACCGATCAGCGCGAGTGGTTTGTGCCCGGCAAGTTGCAGGCGACGCATGGTCAGCAGCTGCACAAGGTTACCCAGGTGCAAACTCGCTGCTGTTGGATCGAAGCCGCAGTAGTAGGTGATTGATCCGGTGGTGAGCGCCTTGCGCAACTCGGCCTCGTCGGTTGAAATCGCGACCAGGCCGCGCCACTTGAGCTCGTCGAGCACATCAGCGAACGTTGAGTCGTTTGTTTGACTGTTTAGCACTGAACTCATGTCGTCTTCTCTATGCGTTTCGCTTCGGGGCAATCTTGCGCAGTGCCGTGATCTGCTCGAGCACTCTCGGCAGCGCCGTTCCGCCGGCGCCCTGACGGGCCTTGATTGAACCGCCGACGCTCAATACATCGCGCACGTCTGGAGTCAGCAGCGGAGAAATAGCAGCCATGTCTGCGTCAGCCACCTCGTGCAGTTCAAGCTTGTGCTGCTCGCACCACGAAACCAACTTGCCGGTTATCTCGTGAGCATCGCGAAACGGAACCTTCTTTTTGACGAGCCACTCAGCGACGTCTGTTGCCAGCGAGAAGCCGAGCGGCGCGAGAACCTCGAGTCGGTTTCGGTTGAACTCGAGCGTTGCGACCATCCCGGTGAATGCTGGAAGCACGAGATTGAGCTGATCGATGGAGTCAAAGACCGGCTCTTTGTCTTCTTGCAGGTCGCGGTTGTAGGCCAGCGGCAAACCCTTAAGCGTGGCGAGCAAACCGGTGAGGTTTCCGATGAGCCTTCCCGACTTGCCTCGCGCGAGTTCGGCGATGTCAGGGTTTTTCTTCTGCGGCATGATCGACGAACCGGTTGAGAAAGAATCGTGCAACTTGATGTAATCAAACTCGGCGCTCGCCCAGATGATAATTTCTTCGCTGAATCTCGAGAGGTTGATTGAAATCAGAGTGGTGATGAACAAGAACTCGGCAACCACGTCGCGGCTAGCGGTTGCATCGATTGAGTTTTCGGTTGGTCCGAGTAGACCGAGTTCAGCGGCAACCAGATTTGGGTCGAGGCCCAGAGTGTTTCCCGCGAGCGCGCCGGCTCCGTAGGGAGAAAGTGATGCTCGCTTCTTGAAGTCTTGCAGTCGCTCTAGGTCGCGAACCAGTGGCCAGACGTGTGCGAGTAAATGGTGCGAAAGCAAAACTGGTTGGGCGTGCTGAAAGTGCGTGCGGCCTGGCATTGCGACGCCGAGGTGCTCTTCGGCTCGAGTGAGGATGACCTCGATTAGGTCGATTACTTGACGGTGCAGAACCTGTGACTGGTCGAGCAGGTAGATGCGAATTAGTGTGGCGATCTGGTCGTTGCGTGAACGCCCGGCACGCACCTTGCCGCCGAGCTCTGGGCCGGCAATCTCGATTAGGCCTCGCTCGAGGGCCGAGTGCACGTCTTCGTCTGTCGGCTTTGCGGTGAAGCTGCCGCTCTCCACCCTGCTGGCTAACTCGACCAGGCTTCTATCCAGCTTCTCGTGCTCGAGAGTGGTCAGGTAGCCCGCCGACATGAGGGCCTTAATGTGTGCGCGAGTGCCGGCGATGTCGTATTTGGCCAGTCGCCAATCAAAGTGCACCGAACGACTCAGGGCCGCCAAAGAAGCGGATGGGCCGCCAGCGAACCGGCTTCCCCATAGAGAATTTGAGTCGTTCATTTGGCAAGTCTATTCGGCGAGGTTAGAGCCAGCCCTTAGCCTTGCTCGGCAAGCCAAACCATTAGAGCCTTCTGAGCGTGAAGACGATTCTCGGCTTCATCCCAGATAACCGACTGCGGGCCATCGAGCACCTCGGCAGAAACCTCGTATCCGCGATATGCCGGCAGGCAGTGCATGAAAATTGCGTCTGGCTTGGCTTGGCTCATCAGTTCGGCATCAACCGTGAAGCCAGCAAACTCGGCCAAGCGTTTGGCTTTCTCTGACTCCTGGCCCATTGAGATCCAAGTGTCGGTGACCACGACGTCTGCGCCTGAAACAGCCAAGGCCGGATCTTGGTGCAAGGTGATTGACCCACCGGTTTGGGCGGCGATGCTCTCGGCGCGCTCGACGACAGCTTGGCTCGGCGAATACTGGGGCGGGTTGGCCATGGCAACGTTCATGCCTGCCATCGCGCAGGCAATCAGGTAAGAATTCGCCATGTTGTTGGCGGCGTCACCCACGTAGGCAACCTTTAGCCCGGCGAGTTTGCCCTTGTGCTCTTGAATCGTTAGCAAGTCAGCCAGAAGCTGACACGGATGGTAGTCGTCGCTGAGCGAGTTGATCACCGGCACCTTTGAGTTTTCGGCCATCTCTTCGAGACCGCTGTGGGCGTAGGTGCGCCAAACGATTGCTGCCACCTGGCGATCTAGCACTCTGGCGGTGTCGGCAACGCTTTCTTTGCCGCCGAGCTGACTCGTCTGACTGTCAATGATCAGCGGAACGCCGCCGAGGTCTGAAACACCAACGGCAAACGAGACTCGGGTTCGAGTCGAGGTCTTATCGAAAATCAGAGCAACGGTTTTGGGGCCGGCATAGGGGCGAGCCGAATACGGTGCCTGCTTGAGGTCTAGCGCGCGTCGAAGAATCTCGGCCTGCTCGACCGGGCTGATGTCGTCGTCTTTCAAGAAGTGGCGAACCATTTTTCTCTTTCTTTGTGCTGACTAGGCGGCGAGAAGTTATGAGGGTAGCACCATCGTGCCGAAGCCCGATACGGTGAAAATTTCGAGCAAAATGCTGTGCGGTGTGCGGCCGTCAATCACGTGGGCCTGCGGCACTCCCCCGGTTACCGCGCTTAGGCACGCCTGCATTTTGGGAATCATGCCTGACTCGAGGCTTGGTAACAACTTTTCAAGTTCGCTCGTAGTGATTTCGGAAACCAAGGAGTCTAGGTTTGGCCAGTCGCTGTAAAGCCCTGGCACATCGGTAAGCACCATGAGCTTCTCTGCGCCGAGAGCAATCGCGAGCGATGCCGCGGCTAGGTCTGCGTTCACGTTGAGCAGTTGACCGTTTGCATCTGGTGCAACCGTGCTGATCACCGGGATGCGCCCGGCTTCGATGGCCTCGAAAACCACGCGCGGATTCACCTGCACGACTTCACCAACCAAACCGATGTCGATCGGCCCGTCTGCAGAATCGAGTTTGGTCACCTCGGCGCGAAAAAGATTAGAGTCTTCGCCCGAGAGAACTTGAGCTTGCGCGCCAGCATCCGTGATCATCTGAGCCAGCGGTTTGCTGATCTCGTTTCGCAACACGTCTCGCACTACCCCGATTGCTTCAGCCGTGGTTACCCGAAAGCCACCGCGAAACTCGGTCTCGATGTTCAACTCGGCGAGTCTCGCCGAAATCTGCGGACCGCCGCCGTGAACAACCACCGGGCGAATTCCGACCCAGCGCAGGTATGCCATGTCTTCGGCGAAAGCTCGCTGAAGATCGGCATCGAGCATCGCGTTGCCGCCAAACTTTACAACCACGACCTTCTGGTGAAAACGCTGCAGCCACGGCAATGACTCGATGAGAGTCTCTGCCTTGATCTTGGCGAGGTGCTCGTTGTTTTGACTAGAAGGAATCATTAGCTTGAGTAGTCGCTGTTCTCGGTTACGTATTCGTGAGTTAGGTCGTTGGTATAGACAGTAGCCTCGTGGCTGCCGGCGTTCAGAACAATGTCAATCTGCACCGCGCGCGGGGTTAGGTCGACCAGGTCGCGCGACTGATCTGGCATGCCCTTGCGAGAAACCGAAACGCCGTTGATGGCCACGTCGATGTCGTAGGGATCGAACTCGGCGTCGGTTACTCCCACGGCAGCCAGGATGCGCCCCCAATTCGGGTCATTGCCGTAAATCGCTGCCTTGAACAGGTTGTTTCTTGCCACCGAACGACCAACCGAAACGGCGTCGTCTTCGGTCGCGGCCTTAGAGACGCGAATCGCGATGTCGTGGCTCGACCCCTCGGCGTCGCTGAGCAACTTCATCGCCAACGCCTGACACACCTCATGGATAGCCTCGGCCAGTTCGTCGAACTTGGGCTTGACGCCCGAAGCGCCCGAAGCCATCAGCGTGACCTGATCGTTTGTCGACATGCAGCCGTCGCTGTCGAGACGATCGAAAGTGACTCGCGTCGCCGCACGCAATGCGCGGTCTAGTTCTTCGCTGCTGGCAATCGCGTCGGTGGTGATTACGACCAGCATCGTTGCGAGGCCGGGTGCAAGCATGCCAGCGCCCTTGGCCATTCCGCCGACGGTCCATCCCGCTGAATTGGTTAGCGAAAAAGATTTAGCGACAGAGTCGGTGGTCATGATTGCCTCTGCTGCGAGTTGGCCGTTGCTCGAAGAAAGCTCCTCGGCGGCCAGAGCTACCCCAGTTCGCAACTTGGTGAGGTCGAGTTGCTCGCCAATCAATCCGGTTGAACAGACCAAAACATCACCCGATGAAATTCCTAGTTTTTCTGCCACGGCCTCTGCGGTTGCGTGCGTAACTTGAAAACCCTGCGGGCCGGTGTAGCAGTTTGCGCCACCGGAGTTGAGCACGATTGCGGAAACCTGACCGTCAACAATTACCTGCTTGCTCCAGATGATTGGGTTTGCCTGACATCTGTTTGAAGTGAACACCGCAGCTGCCGAATTTAGTGGCCCGAGATTTTGCACGAGAGCGAGATCGCGATTTCCAGACTTTTTTATTGCAGCCCTCACTCCGGCAGCAACGAATCCTTTTGGGGCGGTGACTGTCATCTCTTCAGATCTCGCTTTGACAAATCGCCCAAGCCGGTTTGCTCATCTAGGCCGAGCGCGATGTTCATCGACTGGATGGCGGCTCCTGCGGTGCCCTTGACTAGGTTGTCGATTGCGCAAATCGTGATAAGGCGATTGGCGTGTTCGTCGATTGCGAAACCGATGATGGCCTTGTTGTTGGCAATCGTGTCGTTGGTCGAAGGAATCTCTCCCGCCGGCAGAACCTCGATGAAAAACTCGTCGCCGTATGCGCGCTCGAATGCGTTGGCAACGTCTTGCTGCGATACACCCGGCTGAAGCTTTGCCGTGTTGACAGCCAAGATTCCTCGCTCGAATGAAGCTAAGACCGGCGTAAACGAAACCTGCACTGGACCACCCGCCGATTTGGCCAGGTTCTGCTCGATTTCGGGCGTGTGCCGGTGAATGCCGCCGACCTGGTATGCCTCGGCCGATCCGGTTGGTTCTAGGTCGAATAGTTTCTCGGTGGCACCGCGCCCTGCGCCAGAGGTGCCAACGGTCAGCACGCTGACAATGTCTTCGCTAGAAACCAAGCCAGCACTCAACGCCGGAGCGAGGCCGAGGGTTATGGCGGTGACGTTGCAGCCCGGCACGGCAATTCGCTTGGTGGCCACCAATTCTCGACGTTGCTTGGCAGCACCCGCTTCGATCAGAAGCTCAGGCATGCCATAGGCCCAGGTGCCGGCGAATGGTGTCTTGTAGAACTTGAGCCAATCGGCTTCGCTCTCGAGGCGAAAGTCTGCAGCGCAGTCGATCACCAGGGTTTCTTCTGAAAGTTGCTTAGCCAGGTCGGCCGACAGCGCATGAGGTAGCGCCAAGAAAACAATGTCGTGACCGCTCAGCGACTTTGCATCGGTCGAAACAAAAACTCGCTCTGCATACTCGGGCAGGTGCGCATGCACCGAGTCGACTCTTTGGCCGACCGAACTGCTCGCGGTTACTGTCTTGAGTTCGAGGTTGGGGTGCCTGGCAATTAGTCGCATCAGCTCAGCGCCTGCGTTACCGCTTGCACCTGCCACCGCTACCGTGAACATCACGGTTTGCCTAGGCCCTCAACACTGCAGCAAATTTTTCGGCTGCATTCGCAACGCCGGCATCTCTAGCCGCAGTTGCCTCAGCTTGGGTAAGGGTGCGATCTGTCGCGCGAAAACGCATTGCGAAGGTTAGCGACTTTTTATTCGCTTGGATGTTTTCACCGCGATAGTCATCAGTGAGCACGATGCTCTCGAGAAGTTCGCCAGCTCCTTCGACGATTGCCTGCTGCAGACTTGCAGCAGAAACTTCGATGTCGACTACAAGCGAGAGATCTTGAGTTGCAGCTGGCATGACTTTGATTTCGCTCGCGCTCAGTGTCTGCGGAGCGCTGGAAAAGAGTGCGCTGAGGTTGATTTCGGCGATTGCCACTCTTCTAGGTAGATCGTTTTGCGCTGCAAGTGCTGGGTCAAGCTCACCGGCAACGGCAACTAGAACCGAATCGCTCGAGAAGAACTCGGCGCAACGGCCGGGGTGAAAACCTTTGCGAACCGCCTGGCGAATCTCTAGTTCGACGGCTGCAGCGCGGGCAACGGTTAGCACGGCATTTAGCGAGTCTTGATAGCTGGCGGCGACTTCTTTTTGACCAACCTGGCTCGGAACCCTTGCTCCAGCGAGCAGAACACCGAGGTGCCGAGGCTGGTTAGGAATTTCGGATTTCAATAGTTCGAGTTGCTCGGGGTTTGGGCGCTGGTTGCCAACCGGCAGTGGAGACCCGGCCGCGGCGGCAGAGCTCGGCTGAAAGACCGAACCCTCTTCAAAGATTGCTAGATCGACGAGACCACGGGAAAGATTGCGCTTAGCTGCATCGATTAGCCCTGGCAGCATCGAAAGTCGCAGTTCACTCACATCTTCTTGCATGGCGTTTGCCAACTTGACCGTCATGTCCTGCGCGTCTTGGGCGAACCACTGATTCTGCTCACCAGACATGAACGGGTAGGTAAGCACCTCGGTGAAACCCGAACCAACCAGTGCGTTGATTGCCTGTCGGCGTAGCCTCTGGTTTTGGGTGAGCCCTCGGCCCGGCGGTGCAACCGGAAGTCTCGATGGAATGCGGTGGTATCCGCCAATTCGAGCGACCTCTTCAACCAGGTCTGTCTTGTGGCGAAGATCAGGTCGCCAACTTGGCGGAACAACTTCGAAACCACCGTCAACCGATGCGACGAGGCAACCGATCTCGGAGAGAATTCGGGTTTGCTCATCTGCATCGAAGTTCACGCCAACTACCGACTCGGCAAAATCTGCTGGCAGGTAAATTGCTGGCACCTGCTCGAGCTGGTTGAATTCTGAGCCGAGAATGTTTCCTTCGCCCAGGGCGTGCACTTCGAGCAACTGAACCACGCGGGCCGCGGCGTTGTCGGCAATCATCGGGTCGACCCCGCGTTCGAAACGCTTCGAAGCCTCTGATGACAACTTGTGTCTGCGCGCAGTTCTTGCAATCGAAATTGGGTCGAAGTTCGCCGCTTCAATCAAAACGTTCTTAGTGTTTGAATCGACTTCGGTGCTCTCGCCACCCATTACTCCGGCGAGACCAATCGGGCCGGAGTCATCACAGATTAGAAGATCCTCTGGGTGCAACTTTCGAACTTGACCGTCGAGAGTCTTCAGAGTTTCGTTTGCCTGCGCGCGCCTAACGGTGATTCCACCCTGCAGCTTGTCGAGGTCGTAGGCGTGAGTAGGTTGACCGAGTTCGAGCATCACGTAGTTGGTGATGTCGACGGCGAGAGAAATTGATCGCATGCCCGAAAGCTTGAGTCGTGCAATCATCCATGGAGGTGTAGGCCTGGTTGCTTCGATGCCCATTACAGAACGCAGAATCATTCGCTGCATGCCCGGATTGTTGCGAACCGGATGAGGGTCGTTGAAGTTCAGCGAGAAACCTTCGCCGTGATTCAGAACCGCGTTGCCCTTTGGATCGCGGAAGTCTGCCCCGGTTGCGTGCGCATACTCGCGCGCGATGCCACGAACTGAGAAGCAGTAGCCGCGATCGGGCGTGACATTGACTTCGGCGGCAGTGTCGGTCAGGTGCAACAACTCGAGAGCATCCGAGCCAATTTTTGGATCTAGGCCCATCTCATTGAGACGCATGATTCCCGCGTGATCGTCGCTGAAGTTGAGCTCGCGGGCCGAGGCGAGCATTCCATCGCTGATGTGCCCGTAGGTTGACCGAGCTGCGATGTGAAAATCGCCAGGCAACGTAGAACCCGGCAGGCAAACTACCACCTTGTCGCCGACTTCGAAGTTGCTGGCGCCGCAGACAATTCCGCGAACGTCTTCGCCACCATCGGCAGCCTTGCTGCCCTCTGGAGCAACTCGAACCTGGCACCAGCGAATGGTCTTGCCATTTGATTGCTCTTCAGGGGTGAACTCGAGAACCTGGCCGACAACGACCGGGCCGGTTACCGCGAAAGCGTGACTGCCCTCTTCTTCGAGACCCACCTTCACCAATTCGGCCATGACCGAATCTGGAGTGGCATCGGGTGGAAGGTCTACATACTCGGCAAGCCAAGACAATGGAACGCGCACTAGAGGTTCACCCCGAACTGCTGAGAGAACCTGACGTCGGCTTCGACCATGTCGTGCATGTCTCGAACATCGTTTCTGAACATCAGTGTTCGTTCAATGCCCATGCCGAAAGCAAAGCCCTGATAAACCTCGGGATCGATTCCTGCGGCAAGCAGAACATTTGGGTTCACCATTCCGCAACCACCCCACTCGACCCAGCGAGCGCCACCCTTGGCACCCGGGTGCCAAACGTCTAACTCGGCAGAAGGTTCGGTGAATGGAAAGAAAGATGGACGCAGACGAATCTGCGCCTCTGCGCCGAACATGATTCTTGCGAAGTGCTCAAGGGTGCCGCGCAAATCGGCCATGGTGAGCCCTTTGTCGACTGCCAAGCCTTCGACCTGGTGAAAGACGGGAGTGTGAGTGGCATCGAGCTCGTCGGTTCGAAAGACTCGACCGGGGCAAAGCACATAGATAGGTAGTTCGCGCTCTAGCAGCGAACGAACCTGCACCGGTGAGGTGTGGGTGCGCAACACCAAGTGTGAATCGACCGGTTCGACGAAGAAGGTGTCTTGCATGGCTCTGGCCGGGTGATCCGCATCAAAATTCAAGGCATCGAAGTTGAACCACTCGTGTTCGAGTTCCGGCCCCTCGGCAATCTCCCAACCCATTCCGATGAAGACATCCGAGATTTGGTCTTGAAGCAGAGAAAGCGGGTGTCGGGCGCCAAATGGCACGCGCGTGGCAACCGCGGTCATGTCGACTTTTTCGGCCGCAAGCTTTGACAACTCTTCGGCGGCGGCAAACTGCTCTTCGCGAACCGCGAAAGCCGCGGCAATTTCGGCACGAGCCTTGCCGATTAGCGCTCCGGCGGCGGCCTTGAACTCTGCATCGATTGTCTTTAGCTGGCCGTTGAGTTTAGCGATTTCAGACTGCTCACCAACGGTGGCCTGACGCACGCTGCGAAGCGAAGCTAGGTCTTGTGCGCCGGCGATGGCCGAGAGAGCGGCGGCCACAACCCCCGCGACAACGGTTTCGCTGATTGGATTTGAGCCTGACATAAGAGCTCTAGTCTAATCGGCGACGTTCTGAGCGAAGGCTGAGGCATACAGGCAAATACTTGCGGCGGTAGCAAGATTCAAACTCTCGGCACTTCCGTAAATTGGAACCGCGACCTCTTGGTCGACCAATTCGAGAATTTCTGGTTCGAAGCCCCATGCCTCGTTGCCCAACAGCCAGGCGGTTGGTTTGGCCAACTGCTTCTGCTCCAGGTCAGGCAAGTGAACTCCTCCGCCGTTAGCCGCAAGCACAGTGAGACCGGCAGCCTTCAACTTTGCAATTGCCTCAGGGATGTCTGCCCCAATCACAACCGGCAGGTGAAATATTGAACCGGTTGTCGACCTGACAACTTTTGGATTGTAAACATCCACGCTATTAGCGCTGAAGATGACTCCGTCGGCACCTGCTGCGTCGGCCGCGCGAAGCACTGTGCCGGCATTACCGGGATCACGAATGTTAGCGAGCAGTGCTATCAACTTCGGTTTGGTTGCGAGCAGGTCATCGAGTTCGACGTGAATTTGCTGACAGACCGCCAAAATTCCCTGCGGTGTTTCGGTGTCGCACATCACTTTGAGAACGGTATCGGAAACCATTTGCACTTCTACGTGCGCAGCCTCGGCCTGTTCGATT
>Ga0208463_1000316_pt1 | contig 12027 bp, 22 predicted proteins | sample LakMenEpi09Jul08_FD_150752 | JGI IMG/M metagenome (GOLD analysis project Ga0208463, IMG submission 150752) | Freshwater microbial communities from Lake Mendota, WI - 9JUL2008 deep hole epilimnion (SPAdes) | ecosystem: Environmental > Aquatic > Freshwater > Lake > Epilimnion/Euphotic zone ... | reverse complement strand
CTATCTGTATTGAACTACTGGGGTGGTTCATATCAACAAGCACCGTTTGAAGATATTACAGAAGAAGAATATAATAAACGAATTGTTACACTTAAAGAACTAGATTTAACCAATGTCAAAGAAGCAAACGACAATGTTGAATTCGGACAAGTTGCAGCCTGTGCAGGAGGAGCTTGTGCCACTGAATAAAGTAGTGATGTCACGCGAGTATCTCTCTAGTAGAGGTACTTGTTGTGGCAACATGTGTAGAGAATGTCCTTATTACCCTCGTCACACAGCAGGGACAACTCAAAAGTATTTTTTTACTAGTGTTTAATATTTTGATTGTGTGTTTAAATAGCCTAGGTGTTTTACGTCTAGGCTATTTCTTTTTTCACCCAAATTTCGTAACTTAGTGTAAACAAAAAACATAAAAGATAATGGCTAAAAAGCAAGTAGAAACAGACGGAAAGTCTAAGTTTGAAGCAGCGTTAGATGCTCTAAACAAGAAGTATGGTGCAGGTACTGTCTTAACATTAGGCAGTAAAACTGATGGAGATTATGATGTTATCTCTACAGGATCAATTGGGTTCGATCACATCACATTAGGTACAGGAGGTTTTGTAAAAGGCAAACTTTATGAGCTAATGGGCTGGGAGGGTTCAGGTAAATCAACAGTGTGTGGTCATGCTGTAGCTAACTGTCAGAAGACTGGTGGTACAGTGTTGTATATCGATGGCGAGCATGCTGTAGATAAGAAGTATTTCGAAGCATTAGGTGTAGATACATCTAAGATGTTAATTGCTCAGCCTACATGTGGCGAGGAGGGTTTCCAGATTGCTATGGATATGATTGAAACAGGAGACATTGATCTTGTTATCATTGACTCAGACTCATCATTGATTCCTAAGAAGATGTTAGATGGTGACGTAGGTGATAGCACTATCGGTAGAAAAGCTCTATTGAATAGTAATGCATATCCTAAACTAAAAGGTGCACTATCAGAACACAACGTGTGTGTGATTGTTGTATCTCAGTATCGCGAGAAGATTGGTATGATGTTTGGTAATCCTACTACAACTCAGGGTGGTCATGCATTGAAGTTCTATTCAGATGTTCGTGTAGAGGTGAGTAAGTCAGCAGCTAAGGATGGTGATGTTCAGTATGGTAATGTTACTAAAGTGAAAGCTATCAAGAACAAGATGTCTCCTCCTTACAGACTACATGCATTTGAGATTGTGTATGGTGTAGGTATTGATAAGATGCTAGAGATTATGGAAATGGCTAGTGAGTTTGAGATCCTACGTAAGTATGGTAAGACTATCACCTATAAGGAGACTAAGTATCCAGTAGATGAGTTTAGAACTTTACTAGAAGACAATGAAGAGTTCTTTGATCAATTACGTCAAGATATCATGGACAAGATTAATCAAACAGAATTACCTGTAGAGGAAGAAGTTGAAGAAGCAGTAGTAGAAACTGCAGAAGCAAAGTTAAATTTAAACTTATTTGAAGATGAAAGTATTGTTTAAGAAGTTAGTACCTGAGGCTGTAAAGCCTAAGTTTGGTAAGCCAGGAGATGCAGGTGCAGATCTTGTAGCCACATCAGTTGATTTATCTAGAAAAGGTCAAGTAGTGTATGGTACAGGACTTGCTGTAGAAATACCAGAAGGAATGGTGGGACTTGTGTTCCCACGTTCCTCTGTACGTAACTATGATCTATCAATGAGTAATTCAGTTGGTGTAATCGATAGCGGTTATCGTGGTGAGATTATGGTTACATTCAATTTAAAGAAGCCAGAAGATATTCAGGAGATTTATGCAGAAGGTGATCGTATTGCTCAGTTAGTAATTGTACCTGTGCCACTAATCACTTATGCTGAGACACAGGAGTTATCAGAAACTACTAGAGGAACAGGAGGACATGGTAGCACGGGAGTGTAGCATAGATGGCTGTAAGAATAGAGTTTGGTCTAAGGGGGTGTGTAGAAATCACATCCCCAAAGAATCTATACGTGTAAATAAGATTAAAACTACACGTACAGAACCAAACCCCATGCATGTTTTCTTTAAAGAGATATGGAAAGAACGTAAACACTATTCTGAACTTAGTGGAATTTATCTAGGATCAGAAGCAATGTCAACATTCTTTCATCACATACTCCCTAAAGAGAAATATCCAGAGTTGGGATATGATAAATCTAATATTATTTTATTAACTTTGGATGAACATACTAATGTGGAGAATGATATCTACAAGTATGAGAAGATCAATCAATTACGAATGCAATTACTAAACAAAATAAACCAATGACAAACCAATTCTTTTACACTCGTAAAGAGGGAGACAAGGAGTACACAGACTCTTTTAATGTAAGCAAGGTGATTCGCACTGTACAGATGGATGAAGGTGATCTATTAGTATTAATGGATGACATTCACGAACGTGCTGTAGAAACTCCAAACATCAATCCTAAGACTAACAAGATGGTTGGTATCACACGTAAACGTGATGTATATCAATCAGAGATTCACTTATATGGTGAAGACATTGTAAGATTCAAAAACGCAACCAACATATCATTAATATAATGGCAGATTTCAAACTATTACGTGGTAACAGATTGTTACTAGACCTTCCTAAGAAAGAAGAAGGCAAACTTATTGTGGACGAGAACACAAAAGAAGCTCTTGAGAAAGAGATGATGCAGAAGCTAAACAAGCTTACAGTGTATTCTGTAGGTGATTTAGTTACAGACATTAAAGCAGGTGATGAGATCTTAGTAGATCCAGCAGCGTTAAGCAAGTCTCCTGTGATTCCTATCGGTGGAGAGAACAAGTTATTGGTATCACCATTTGATGTTATTCTTGTTTGGTAATTATTAATGGGCTGGTTGTTATCTTCCAGCCCATATCTATAAAGAGATGATAGAGTTTATAATACCAACGTATAACAGAACTAATAATCTAATGTCTACGCTATATTCATTAGTAGCTCAAAGCAATAGGGAATGGAAAGCACACGTAGTTATTGATAACCAATCAACAATTCTATTTGATAAGATAATTGAATGGTTTAAAGATGAGCCTAGAATACAGTTTACATGTATAAATGGACCTCATTGGGATGCTGGACATACACCTAGAAATTATGGATTAGAACGTTCAACTGCGGAATGGGTTATAATGACAGGAGATGATAATTATTATATACCAACGTTTGTAAATGAAGTACTTAGTGTAGTAGAAGATGATACTAAATTCATCTATTGCGACATGATACACAATGGTTATGGATATCATTTTTTTGATTGCCATCATTCTTCCCATCACATTGATATTGGGAATATGATCATGAGATCAGAACTAGCAAAACAATTAAAATTAGACACTACAAGACTTGACGCAGATGGTTTATTCTGTAATCAGTATATAAATATGTTTTGTCAACATGAAAACGGAATTAAAAAAATAAACAAGATATTATATGTTCATAACTAAAGCTACATATGGCGGAGTAGATTGTACTGCTCAAATTACAGGCAAGATTAAAGATGGTCGTTTAATTGTACGTGCAACTAATGATATTATAGGAGATCCAGCACCTGGACATGTTAAAGAGTTAATTGTAACAGTAGATAATCAAACGCTTAACATAAAAGAAGGACAATTATTAGTTTATCCACCTACTAACAACGATAAGCTTGGTATATTTTATTCTAATAACCATAATCCAAATATCTATCCTGCTATAAGAGCTTCGTTAAAAAGCATCAAGACTGCATCTGAAGGGAAAGCTGATATTCTTACTTGTATGTGGAATCATGAGCCTGAAAATCCATTCATGGAATATATTGCTTGGACAAGGACAGGATCTCATCTTAATCAATTATTGCAGATTATGCAATTATTGTATGCAGCTAGACAGATACATGATTACAAGTATGTATCATTCTTAGAACATGATGTTCTTTATCCAGAAGGATATTTTGATTATCCAGATTTTGCTAAAGGAAGCGTGATAACAAACATGAACTATGGAGGAATCAACAGAGAAGGTTGGCAAACTAGAGGACAAGATGATGAACCATTTCATCAGATGACAATGCACTTTGATGATGCTATTGCACACTGTGAATCAATCTTAGCCAATGCTTTAGTAACTAATAGTGGTATGATTGAACCTCAAACCATTCCTAGAAAACAATGGATGTGTAAGAATAGAGCTATTCATATCAATCATGGATCTCACTTCACATCTCACTATAATGTATATAGAAAAGATAATGTATCTGCCACAGATCCATATTGGGGAGATCACAGCAAATACTCACACGTATTCTATTAAAAAGAAAAAGGAGGCCAATGGTCTCCTTTTTACTTAGTATGAATCACAAAAAATCACAAAATGAAAAACAAGTTAAAATCTTATAACCCAAGTCATATCTATAAATGTGACATCAGGTTTTCCAAATGCTTCGTTTACAGCTCTGTAAACTCCTGCAATGTGTCCAACGTTACCATAATCATGTCCGCATAAAAACCCACCAGGTTTAACTAATCCACGATAGTTTTCAATATCTTTCTTTACTTGTTCGTAGGTATGTACACCATCAATGTACACAACATCAAACTGTTGTCCAGCTAAATCAGCTACAGCATCATCAGAAGTCTTCTGAATATGCGTAATGTTATTATAAGGACTAATATTCTCTAGAAATCTTTGATAAACTGTTGTAGGAAGGTCTGCTGCAAAGCAGGTTCCATCATTAAGATCATAATCATTTACAAAAGGATCTATTGCAATCACTGACTTAACTCTTTGAGCAAACATGATTGTAGATTCTCCAGCATATGATCCTATTTCTACAACTGTAGAATTCTTAAGATCTGAAAACTCTTCTAAGAAGTTTAAGAAGTCTTGAAAACCAATTAGATAGTTCCCAACTCTCATTGCGGCTATTTGACTCATTATTTAGATAGTCTTTTCTGCTTCATAGGAAGCATAGGACTCTTTAATCGTTTAGGTGTATCAGCTTCACGCATATAGTTAGCGTTAGCTGGTTTAGGAGCTGGTACTTTTGGTGCTTTACGTGGTGCACCTGACTTCTTTGCTTTACCAGCAGTCATATTACTTGCAGCCATACTTACATTTCTTCATAGATGTGCCAGACTTAGCAATCACACCACGACCTTTTAAGATGTCAGCTTGAGTGATCTTACCATCCTTGTTTAAATCAGGGAATGAACCACCAGACTTAGCAATCTTACCACCCATTTTCATTTTAGTAGCACCTAGTTGCTTATCTTTCTTTAATGTAGCCTTACCCTTAGCACCTGCTAATGTTTTCTCTTGTACCTTAGTCCAAGCACCTTTTGCATCTACAGGTCCTACACGTTTGTTAGAAGCTTTCAGTCCTGTTAAGCTTCCTGATTTCTTTGATGTTGCCATTATATTATTTCTTTTTAGTTTGAGCTTTAATTTTCTTTTCCTGCTTCAACATTTGAGCAGTTGGTTTCTTACCAGATCCCTTATTAGCACGGATGTTATCCCATAAGCCACGCTTAGACATAGATCCATCAGCACGTTTAATCATACCACCCATCTTTTTCTTATCTGGTTCAGATTTCTTTATTCTAGGAGCATAAACATTTACATTCTCTAATTCAACACTTCTAGCTGGAAGATCTTTAAGAGCATTCTTAGGATTTGCTTCTGGAATGTCTGTAAGATTAATACCTCTGCGTTTGTATGGACGATTATCTTGAATCGTTTTTCCAGATTGAGCTTTCTTTAATACGGGTTTTTTTATTAATTTTTTTGCCATGTTAACACTTCCACTTTCGTAGAGATTTATTGATACGAGAATTAGGATCGTTAGCTGTCTTAGAGCTAGTTAATTTCTTTTTCATACCTGACATCCTAGCACAGAATGATTTCTTGCGAGGACCACCTTCAGGTTGAGGAGCTTTCAAACCAGGCTTACCTGGATTAGCTCTGTTGTACGATGCTCTACCTTTTGCATTTAGACCACCAGAAGGACTCTTACCTTCTTTTCTTTGCCATGCTGCGCTTTTTGCCATAATCAGGATTGTCTTTGTGCCACTTCTTTACAGATGCAACACCTTGTTTAACAGTTTTAGCTTTTGCTTTGTTAGTAAGATTAATCTTATCCCACTTACCAGCAGGACGACCAGCTGTATGATCTACAACTATATCTCCTTTATCACCTATCCCTCTATCGGTGGTTTTCTTAAATACTTTATGTGTTTGACCACCAGCTTTAACAACAGCTTTTAGCTTACCACCATTCTTTAATGATGTACCATCTTTCTTAATAAGATGTCCATTAGGTACAGGTGTGATCTTTGCCATTATTTTCCTTTGCGTTTAGCAGCCATCTTCTTGAATGTCTTAGCAAGAGTTTTAGCCTTACCAGTGCAACCAGGTTTAGTGATTGGAGTACACTTACCAGCAGTACCTCTACGTTTGATAGAAGCAGTTGCTTTCTGAATCCACCCACCATTCTTCTTTTGATTAAGCTTTTTCAATGCTCCTTGTTCAACATCAGCAGTTCTTGTAGAATCAGCAGGACGATTATATGCTCTATTATCAGCCATTCGTTGTGCCATAGTAGAACTCATACTCTTTCCAGTGTAGTATCTATCTCCTTCAGGTCTTTTAACCTTCTTAGTATAAGTATAGCTCTTACCATCTGTTGATAGATAATCACCATCTTCTGCCTTACGCTTCTTAATTGTTGCCATTTCTTCTGAATGTTATATTGGGCTTGATAATTATATCTCTGTGTGTGAATTGCCAGAGCTCCCCAGTGGCATTAATAATAACTGTATACATTGTATCAGTTTCATGACCATACTCAGTAACTAACCAAATGATCCCATCACCTTTCGGTGTAGTAACATCCAGTCTGTTATGTGGTTCATATATCATATTGCACACCCTAAAGGATTCGAACCTCTACAAACGGTTTTGGAGACCGTTGTGCTACCGTTACACTAAAGATGCGAAAATCTTCTTTAAGGGGATTGTTGTACACCAAGAGCCCCAACCTAAGCATGCAGATCTTACGAGATGCAGGAGAAGTAATGTTGTTATTGTAACTCTGTTACAACTCCTTCTTCTACACCACGAGCAAGAACTGCTTCAATAGCTTCAGAAGCTTTCTGAGCTAAAAGAATTCTAGCAGCTTCCTCTGTACCAATAATAGTACGTAGAGAGTTAAGGATCAATCCAAACTCGCCTCCTTTGATTACAAAGTCATGATCAGCAGACCATGTGTACTTCTTGTTTGGATCAAATGTTGGAACTTCAGCAGCTCCTGTTAATTCATCATCTTTTACGATTTCCATGATAGTTATTTGTTTTGGTTTTACTAGTAAATGTAAATGGAATATTTGGAAATTGCAAATTTATTTATAGCGTTATTTCAAATGCAATAACAGCATTGGTTTTAATACTCTTACTCATGTTCAGTTTAATCTGAAACTGATTATGAAACTTAAACAACTCCTCTATAATAGCATCTGTATACTTAGGTAGAGAAGGAGCTAGTCTAAATGTATATGATCTAGGATGTTTTACAATCTCCATAGTAGATAACTCATCTACGGAATCAATAATGCCCTCAAGATGTGCAAAATATAGCTCATCATTGTAGGGCATCACCTTCGAAAAAAACTTTTTACTAATTTGCATTAGCTCAATGTTAGTAAGTATTTAGTTTTAGCTGCTGTTCCAGACAAGCTTTGAGCAACGTTTTCAATATCAGGCATGTTATTAGTAGCACCGTAGTTCTGTAACTGCTTAGCAAATGATAATAACTCAGCAACCACTGCATCAGATACACCTGGAGCATAGTCTTTCAACTGTCCTGGATTACCAATCTTAGCACGAGTGCCTGAGTAGCCCATAATCTTTTCTACAATCTCATCTTTAAGATCAAAGACAGCATCATACAATCCACCAAGAGCTTGATGTTCTGCATAAGAACGTGTACCCCAGTGCAAGTTATGTAACTGCAATTCGAAGTATGTAAGTTTAGTAGCGATAGAATCAGGAGTTAAATCACCTGATGCACTACTGATCATTTCTTTAGGAAACAATGATTGTAAAGCCATTTTATTTTTTAGTTTAATTTAATTAACAAGGTGATGACGTGTTGTTTAATCCAACCTGCCAATATGTAGATCCACTACAATTAAGTGTTTTGTTACTACTACCTCCAGATACTGTTTTGTATGTCTTGGTAGCTAAATTTACATAATTTTTTGCAGAACCGTCCCATGCTTGTATACCTAATTGAGAAGCCACTTCATCAATTCTGCAAGCATATCCTACAGAATCTGAACCAGCAAAGCATAATCCAATAATTTTCCAAGTACCTGAAAAACTAGCAATTAAAGCTGATCCAGAATCGCCTCCAGCAATAGGATAAAGACAATCTGCATTAGTTCTAGTAAATGCTATAACATCAGAAAAACCAACAGTTACCGTACTTCCTTGTAGTTTATATCCACTAACTAAAATTCCTGCACCAACTGAAAAAATAGTTAATCCACAACTAGCTTCACCTTTAGCTCCTGAAGTTCTTCCTGAACTGTATATTGGTGGATTTGTAGATAACAATGCATTAATTTCAGCAGTAGAAGCAAAAGACATAGCTGATGTATAACTTAATCCAACTTGTTTAAAAGACTCCGTGTCAGAAATATCAGCAGAATTTACAGATACTAATGCACCATCTACCTTATTAGATGTTAAGTTCATAGGTACATAACGTAATACCTCTCCTATTTTTAGTGTAGGTTCAGGAACGCTACTTTCACCATTTTGATAGACATTATCAGATAACTCGTTTTGAATAACTCCACTAAGGTTTCTACTACTTGTATAGAAAGCATCTTCTATTACTACGTGATTATTTGTTACACCAACCAAGGCTTGTGTAGCAACATCTACAGCAATGAATCCCAATGTACCTACAGTATCTATATTATTATTTGAAGTGAGAGATATCCCACCTTTTAATGGTCTAAAAGTACCTCGATTTATAGGAGGACTAGTTTGCCAACCATAACAGTTAGATAATGTAGTATTATCGCAAGCAAGTGCTTTTATTATTCCTACTTCAACAACATCAGTTACGTAATCTACACCATCTATAGTTACAGAAGAAGGTAACACCTGATCTTCTGGAACTTGATCTAAAGGAAGTTTAGTTTCAACTAAAAACGTAATACCTAACTCTCCTGTAAATTCTCCACTTGATATCTTTTTACCATACGAAACACCAATGTTGTCAGGAGTGCTGTCAAACAATTCTTGGATTTTCTGTTTTATGCTTTCTGTTAACATTATTTAAAAAGTATTAAAGTTCATAAACACCGTAAAAGGCCCAGTAGCAACAGTGGTAGTGGTAGTAGTTGTAGAACTTTGTGTAGTGGTGGTGGTTGTAGTAGTACTTGGACTAATAGTAGTGGTAGTCGTAGTAGTGCTAGAAGGTATTAATGTAGTTGTTGTAGTGGTACTAATAGGAGTAGCTGTTGTGGTAGTAGTGGTGGTAGAACCAGGAACATACGGTACGTATGTAGCATTAATCTCTAACCAAGACGTACCAGAATCAGCAGCTGATGGAGCTTGTGCTAACAGTAACAAACTGCTAGGAACAACTCTACCATATGCATCAAGTCTAACAAAAGCTCTTAATGAATTGGATGTAACACTATTACCAATAGCATAGCTTACAGGCTGCCATAAACCAACTGATGGTCGTTTGGCACTAATGATAGGACCCCCAGGGACTATTCGTCCGTGGGAGTCGTATCTCACATAAGCAACGTTACCGTTTCTTCCTAACATTTATTTATTAATTTAGTTTACGGCAGACAAGAATCTCTCTCGTTTGTAAATTCATCATAAAAATCTACTCCAGTTCCGCCTTTACTAACGATATAGAATGCATATCCAGGATTTCCAGGAGCAGTATACCATTTACCAACTTTTATAGGAGTTATTTGTGAATTAATATTAGAATTACTAATTGCTGGGGTATTACAATTATCTAAAAGATACAAGTCAGCTATAAAAGCACCAGTTGTAGCAATTGTAGCTGTAGTAGTTGTTGTTGTCGTAGAACAAACTACATCCTGTGTAATAACTCCTGAACTATCTCCTTGTAAAGCATGACCGTTTTCTAATTTTATCCAATTATTAAATAATTGATAAATAGTTCCTGGTGAAGAATAGATTGTATCACCTACAGTTGGGTATGTACCAGGTCCTGTGAAATACCAAGTTAAAGGGTAAGTATTATTTAAACAAGCTGTTCCAGAATCACCTGACACACTAGAAGAAAGTGCAAATGGTTTGTAAATTGATGCAGTAGTTGTGGTAGTTGTAGTATTTTCACAAGCTGTACATCCAAAATTAGTAGATTGGTTTGTTCCACCTGGATTTATTGTAAGGAATGTGCCAGGATTACCTTGAGCACCAAAGTTAACTCGTAAATTTAAACCAGTGGTAACTCCATACTCAGCCCATGTTCCAGAAGCTAATGTAACTGATGCACCTCCACAAGGGTTTAATCCTAAATTAACTACTAAAGGTAAGTTAAATTGTCCTGTACCTAAACATGGATCTCCTACACCACCATTTTGATAATCTGCATTATATAACGTTAATGCTTGTGTGGTTGTAGTAGTAGTAGTAATACTTGAACAAGATGTAAAGCTTTGGATAACATTTCCACTCATAGTGCAAACTTGATCATCAGCTTGGAAGTACGTATAAAGATAATTACCATTACCACTTGGGAATGATCCTGGATTATATGGACTAGTTAATCCTGAATCATTATACAATGCTGTTCCGTTTCCTAACATACCAGAATAATATAAAATTAAACCAGTTCCTGTTCCAGAACATGCATTAAATTGACTAAATGCACCAACTGCAGATATAATATTTGGACCACCACCTGTAGTAGTCGTAGTAGTTGTACCAGCTAACGTTGTTGTTGTAGTCGTTGTGCTTGGTGCGATTGTAGTAGTAGATGTTGTTGTATTACCATCTCCTCTATAATATGTAGGGATTTCTTTCCAATTACCAATCTTTGGTTTGGAGCTTCTAAACACAGGGGTTCCTGATACTACACGACCTGTAGCATCAGTCTGCACATATGCTTTTAATTTTGGAGTTGCGTTATTTGCCATGATTAGTTACAAGTTGATTGATTAGATAAAACTCCATTAGAGCAACTGAATACTTTGTTAAGTCCTATAAGTGCTACGTAAGCATATGTAACAGGTGTAGTAAGTCCAGAATCAGTATATATAACAGAACCATTTCCTATAGATGCATATGGAGTTGATGAATAAAACGTTTGTGTCATACCTGCAAAACAAGCCTCTCCTGCACTCCCAAATCCATAACCACCAGTAAAGTCATATACAGTAGGTGTAGTAGTAGTAGTAGTAGTTGGTATACCTGTTGTAGTTGTTGTAGTAGTAGGAGCTACAGTTGTAGTAGATGTAGTAGTGCTACTATCACCATTGCAACAATCGTATGTAGGAATTTCAAACCAACGTCCAACACGTGGTTTGTTCTTTCTCAGAATCAGGCTGCTTGCAACAACCCTTCCGCTACCATCGTAGCGAACAAATGCTTTTAATTTCTTCTGATTATTAGCCATGTTAATTAATAAGTTAAATTGTATTTTTCTTTAAGTTCAAGAAGTCTACTTACATAAAAATGAGTGCCAAGCATCTTGCTCTTTTCATTGTTATATACGTATTCTAGATGCGAGTCAGTAAAAGGATCTGTACCTGTGTGGTATTTACCTTTATAGAATGTAGGAATGTCACCCATAGTGTCTCCTACCATTCCTGCATTATGAAAGATCCCAAGTCTGTTTACCTTTTCCATTTGATCAGAAGCCCAAGAGAATTCCATTTCAGGAACTACTTGTGTTATGCCTCCAACTCTCCATAGATTCCATAGAACAGCCCACATATCTGCACACCAGC